>Ga0209097_10001014_pt1 | contig 25065 bp, 23 predicted proteins | sample AD_UKC052_MetaG_FD_184419 | JGI IMG/M metagenome (GOLD analysis project Ga0209097, IMG submission 184419) | Active sludge microbial communities of municipal wastewater-treating anaerobic digesters from USA - AD_UKC052_MetaG (SPAdes) (version 2) | ecosystem: Engineered > Bioreactor > Anaerobic >... | reverse complement strand
GGGTAACTATACTGTTGTGCCCAATGTGGTTGATACCCGCCTTTTTTTGCCGGCTAATGCGCAAACCGACAAGGTAAAGCGCATCATTCATGTGTCTTCTTTGCTCGATCAGCAGAAAAACTTCAGCGGCATTTTGTTGGCGCTTTCGCTGCTGGCCGAAAAACGCGATGATTTTGTACTGGAAGTGGTCAGCGATGGCGACTTTGAGCAGTTTGCCCGTAAGTACCAAAAGCTGAATATTTCACATAAGCTGTTTTTTCATGGCAGAAAAAACACCGGAGAAGTAGCTGCAATGATGCAGCGGGCGGACTTTTTGCTGCTTTTCAGTAATTACGAAAATTTTCCCTGTGTGATTGCCGAGGCTATGGCTTGCGGACTGCCTGTATTGTCGTCGGAGGTGGGAGGCATAGCTGAACATATAGGTCCGGCTCGCGGACTGCTTACCGAGGCCCAAAATATCGACGCCCTCGTGTTGCAACTGGACCAGATGCTTGACACCTGCCGGTCGTATGATAAAAACGCTATTCGCGCCTATGCTGAAAAACACTTTGCTTATAAAGTGGTAGGAAAACAATTTTTAGAAATTTATAATCAGGTGATTTGTTCCTAAAGATATTTAAAACATTCGGAGTAAGGCTGTCTTCTGCAATCATCAGTTTACTGATAGCCGTGGTTATTTCTCAATTTCTTGGCGCCGGCGGCAAGGGCGAACAGGGTATTATCATAACCACGATTGCGCTGATACTGATTTTTGCCAACATGGTCGGTGGCGCGTCACTGGTGTATCTTACCCCGAAACTTCCACTGAAAAAGCTTATCCTTCCTTCTTATGTCTGGAGTTTTTTTATCAGCGCCCTTTTTGTTGGTGTCTTATTTCTGTTTCCCCTTATTGAGGCAAAATATGTCTGGCATGTAGCGTTGCTCACTTTGCTAAACTCGTTTACTTCGGTGAATACCTCGGTTCTGCTTGGAAAGGAAAATATCCGCGCGGTCAACATCATCAACTTTTCCCAGGTGGCGCTCACCATATCCGCCTTACTGGTTTTTTTTATCTCGGGAATAGCCACCAATATTTACGGATATATTTACTCTTTGTATTTTGCCTATGGGTGCACCCTCGTGATGAGTGTGATCCTTCTGAGCCCTTACCGTCATAAATCGCCCGGTGATGAGCCGGTGTCCTATACTTATGCTATCAGGATGCTGTTTCGGTATGGATTTATGAATCAGTTGGCGCATATTACGCAGTTGTTGAGTTTCCGCGTGAGTTACTATTTTCTGGAATCCTTTCAGGGTTATGATGCCGTGGGTATCTATTCCAACGGCGTTTCCATAACCGAGTCGGTATGGATGATCAGTGGCAGTGTGGCATTGGTGCAATATTCAAAAATATCGAACACCGGCGATAAAAAGTTTAATCAGCAGCTTAGTGCCGAACTGCTTCGCATCAGCCTGTTGTTGTCTTTTTTGGTGCTGATACCGCTGGTGTTGTTTCCGGGCTCTTTTTATGCCTTTATTTTTGGTAAAGATTTTGGCGATATCAACCGTATCATGTGGCTGTTGGCTCCGGGAGTGCTGGTATTTGTCAATGCCTTGATTCTGGGGCACTATTTTTCCGGGACGGGACAATATCATATTAACAGTATCGGTTCGGCTATAGGGCTGGTGGTCACCATAATACTTGCGCTGGTGCTCATTCCCCGCATGGGATATCTTGGCGCAGCGCTTACAGCCAGCCTTTCGTATCTATCCACCACGGTGTTTGTTACTATCTGTTTCTGCCGCGAATCAAAGCTGAAGCTGATAGATCTGTTGCCCCTTCCGAGATATTTTTCAGGATATTATTTGTCGGTAAAACAATATCTTTGCAAAAACAAAGCTGCACGGGATGAGTAAAATTTCAAAAGCTTTCAAAGCGCTGGGGATGATTGTCCGCAGGCCATACCTGCTAAACCTTATCAATGATGATGAGCAGGTGAAAAAAAATTACGTGGAACACTATTATCGGCTTGGAGATGGCTTGCCCACGGTTGATATTATGCATTATATGCCTGAGGGAGAAGATATTTTTCCATACAGCTTTCTGGAAGGCTCATCGCTGCCTACCGACTTTGCCTTGCTGCGCGGTATTTGCCGCAAAAATAATGTGGAGGATTACCTGGAAATAGGCACCTGGCGGGGCGAAAGCGTGGCCAACGTAGCGCCATTGGCAAAAAACTGTTACACGCTAAACCTGCCGGATGAAGAAATGAGAAAATCAGGACTTGACGAAGCGTATATTGCCATGCACCGGTTTTTTTCCAAAGACTTGCCTAATGTTACCCATCTGCAGGCCAATTCCATGACTTTTGACTTTGCCTCACTGAATAAAAAATTCGACCTCATCTTTCTCGACGGCGATCATCATGCTGAAGCAGTTGCTCATGACACCAGGACGGCTTTCAGTTTGCTGAAAGATGAAAAATCGGTTATCGTCTGGCACGATTACGGACTAAGCACCGAAACTCCGCGTTATGATGTGTTGTCGGGCATACTTGATGGCTGCCCTCCTAACTGTATCGAACATTTGTACCATGTATCCAATACCCTTTGCGCCTTGTTTACCCGCGAAAAATTACCAGCATCCTTTATTAGCCCTAACACACGCCCACAAAAACAGTTTGAAATAAAGATTCACGCGCTGGCTTGTAATACTGATGAAAAAAAATAGTTACTTTTACAAGATTCAAAAGGCTATTGAATGATGATGGTATCAAATAAAAAAAGCCTCGGGCGGTGGTCCTATTTTTACAAAGCACTTTTGTATATCGGTGCTATTGTGCTCATAGTTTTGTTGTTTCCCAAAGAATATAAATTCAAATACCATTTTACACAGGATAAACCCTGGGTGTACGAAGACCTGTTTGCTCCCTTTGATTTTGCCGTGAATAAGACAGAAGAAGAACTGGAAAAAGACCGAAATGATATTATCGATAAAAGTATTCCTTATTTCATTACCGATACCGGTGTAGTGCCAGTTCGACGCCGGCAACTGCTGATTGAGCTTGGGGCAGGTAACTCAGAATCCGGCCCGAATGCCAACATCATACGGCAAAAACTCGGACTGTCGATTTTTGACTCTATCTATAAAAAAGGCGTACTGCGTTATGATGATATTTTGAAAAATAAAGATGAAAATTTCACTATTTATCTTGTAAACGGAAATGTAGTGGAAAGACGTACGCTTTCCGAAATTTATAATCTTGAAAAAGCTCATGATTATATTTTGAGCCAATTGCACGGGAAGAATGGTATCGATGCGGACTTTTTGTTACAGGCGCTCGAAAAAGCACTGATTCAAAATGTGTCATACAGCCCCGAAATTACCAATCATGAGAATTTCCTTGCTCTGAAAAGTATTTCTTCCACTAAAGGATATATCCAAAAAAATGAACGCATCATTTCGAAGGGCGAACTGATCACGCCCAGGTACTACCAGATATTGCTATCCCTGAAAAAGCAATACGAAGGCGAAAGCAGCAATATTCACAGTCATTTTTTCATTGTACTCGGCCAAATCATACTAACATCCATTGCTATGATTATGCTGGTTTTGTTCCTGTTAATGTTTCGTGCCGACATCATTGCCAATACAAAAAAAAACCTGCTTATTCTTACTGTCCTGATGTTGGTAATAGTGTCGGCAAGCATAATCGTGAGGCGTTACGGCTACGAATATATCTATGTGTTGCCGCTGTGCGTAGTGCCTCTGATGATACGCACATTTTTCGATACCCGGCTGGCATTATTTGTACATCTGATAAGTATCATTCTTATTGGCTTTTTGGTGCCTAACGGTTTCGAATTTATTTTCTTACAACTGATCGCCGGCATAGTAACCATCATCAGCACGGTGCGCCTTGAAAAACGTTCGCAGTTTTTCATTACTTCTCTGTATATTTTTTGTACCTATTCGCTCATCTATGTCGGCATGACTATGATGATGTCGGGCAGTTACAAAGATATCGTCCTTCAGAATTTTATGTTTTTCGCCTTTAATTCGGTACTTACCCTGGCGGCTTATCCGCTCATAGTGTTGTTTGAGAGAATTTTTGGCTATGTTACCAATGTTTCACTGCTGGAATATTCCAATACCAACAACACGCTGTTGAGAGAATTGTCGCAGAAAGCTCCTGGTACTTTTCAACACTCGTTACAGGTGGCCAACCTGGCCGAAGAGGCCGCGCACCGTATCGGTGCCAACGCCTTGCTGGTGAGGGCCGGAGCCATGTTTCACGATATTGGCAAAGTGGTAAGTCCTGTTTATTTTATCGAAAATCAGCTGAGTAGCAATAATCCTCACGATAAATTGAGTTATGCAGAGAGTGCAGAAATCATTACCCGGCATATAGAGAATGGCATTATCCTGGCCCGCAAGTATGGCATACCCGAGCAGATAATTGATTTTATCCGGACCCATCATGGCACCAAAAGAACGGAGTATTTCTACCGTTTGTATAAAAATAAAAACGGCGAAAAAATTGATGAAAGTGTTTTTTATTATCCGGGCCCGGTGCCTTTCTCAAAAGAAACAGCCATACTGATGATGGCTGATACCGTAGAAGCAGCGGCGAAAAGTATGAAAGTACATAACAAACAATCTATTGACGATCTGGTGGACCAGTTGATTGATTGCCTGATAGCCGACAAGCAAATGAAAAACGCTAATATCACTTTAAAAGATATCACCCGTGTAAAGTCGGTGTTGAAAAACAGGCTTATCAGCATGTATCATGTCAGGATCGAATACCCGAAAATGAATGCCCAAAACGATGGTTCGACTGAATAGCTGAAAAATTTTAGTTTGCTACTTTGACAGGGCGTTTTATGGTGTCGAGGCTGTTTGTTCCAGGTATTCCAGACTATCGGGCCCGCAGTTGAACAGCAGGTCTATAATACTGAGATTACTGATGAAACCATTTTTAGTATCGAAGACCTGAGTGTAGGGCACAAAACAAAATTCCGGTTCATTTCTGGGGTTTATCTTTGCGCGAAGGTCACCGCTATCATAAGTGGAATGAAAGCTTTCGGTATAGGTAATTTCTTTGTTTAGTCGCAGTTGTTTCAGGCATACCGTCAGCAGCTCATGATTATAATCTATCAACCAGCTGTATTTGAGGGTAAAAAACTTTTCAAAATCATCACGATAGTAAAGAAAATATGCCGACTTGTTATAGGCTGCGGTTATTGCTCTCCAGTGTATCAGGTTCCAGGGCGTGGCATAGCTGATTTTTACCTCTTTTAGCGGAAGCTGTGGCTTTCTGCAATGATCTAAAGGTATGCTGAGGCTAAGTTTGCCGTTGGCAGAATAGATATAACAGCGGTTTCGGTACGTTTGTTTAATAAAATTTTCGCAGGCCTCAATACGTATTTCTTTCGCTCGGGAGGCGTACACAAAAAACGTTATGGGTGGCAGGTATGCAGTAGAAAAAATCACAATAAAAAATTTCCGGTAAATTTCTGAAAATTTCCTTACAACAGACAATTTTCCGGTTAAAAGTTACGTTTCCCGTTTGTAATCCTTCTATTTACAATCCCCTAAATCTCTGTTATGTAGAAAAAATATACCCGAACCCATAAAAAACCCCTATTATGAAAAAATCCTTTTTATTAGTTTTTTCGCTGGTGTTGAGTTCGGGTCTTTTTGCCGGCGAAGCGGTGTCAACCAGTCTTTTTGATGCCGTACAGAAAAATCTTGTCAAGGTGGTCTTCAAAGGCCGCGGCTACACCTCCGAAAACCGGAGTGCTCACTATGGTAAATGTATTTCACTTCACCTGAAAAACGTCAGCTCGCAACGGCTTGAACTTAGCCTCGAAGCCGGCAGAAAGCTGCACTGTTATTATGACAGTGTTCAGGATATGATTGTGTCGCAATCTGAGATGTTTGCCCTGGGGCCGGGGGGAAGCAGCGATTTCACCATCAACGCTTTCTGTATCGAAAAAAACGAGACTGCGCCAAAGGAAAATTCCGTCTATACCATGACTGCCCTGGCCGGCGGTTACCTGCTGCAATTGGTTCAACTGATAGAGAGCCTTGGTTGTCAGGATATTATGGGACAACAGGCGGTGTGGGTGCTTACCGACAATGTTTCGCCTGAAAATGTCAAAGGCGGGGACCGTGAAAAAGAAAAAAAGCTCAAAGCCTTTGTGGAATTTGCCTTGAAAAAAATACAAAGCGGAAAAATTGATGGTGTCATTTATGATTATTCCTTCCCTGATAAGATGGCAGGAGGCTTTAAAATTGCAGGTCAGATAAACTGGGATATGCCTTATAGCGGCACCGTTACCCTTGGTGTGTACGACAATACAGGGAAAAAAGTGGCGGATATTTTTGCCGGAGTTCCTTACAAGAAAGGATTTCAGACTTTTACCTATGAGCTGGCCAGCTCGTTGTTCAGAGAGGGTGAACTGTATTGGCTGAAAGTTATTTCAAACGGTGAGCGGCTCAAAGAGGTGGCTATTACCATGAAATAGCATGGGAGGATCATTGTATATTATCTTTTGATAACGGTTTTATGCGTATGTTTGTAGCAAATTTGTCCCGTGGAAAAAGAATTATTGATTTATGGTATCCGTCCGGTGATAGAAGCCATCAATGCCGGCAAAGAGGTAGAAAAGGTTCTGATACAGAACGGGCTTCGTTCGGAATTGTTTCATGAGCTGAGGTTGTTGCTCGCCCAACACAGTATTCCTTATCAGTTTGTTCCTGCTGAGAAGTTAAGCCGTGTGACTAAAAAAAATCATCAGGGCGTCATCGGGTATATTTCCAGTATTTCGTATTCCGATATTGAAAAAATCATTCCCTTTCTTTTTGATCAGGGCAAGTCGCCCTTAGTATTGATACTCGACCGTATTACCGATGTGCGAAATTTTGGCGCCATCGCTCGCACGGCGGTTTGTGCCGGGTGCGATGCTATTGTTATTCCATACTACAACAGTGTGCGGGTAAGTTCTGATGCAATAAAAAGCTCTGCCGGCGCCTTGCATAAGGTGCCTGTGTGCAGGAGCAGCAGCCTTATCAAAACAGTTGAGTTTCTGAAATCGTGCGGGCTTCAGATCGTGGCCTGCAGCGAGAAAACGCAACAGCCGTATTATGAGGCGGATATGGTTGTTCCTACCGCGATTATTATGGGGTCGGAGGAAGATGGTATAACGGATGTGCTGCTCAAATCTGCTGATCACAAAGTGAAAATTCCTATGGCCGGCGACATTGCCTCCCTGAATGTTTCCGTGGCCTGTGGCATCATTTTATTCGAGGCCTGCAAACAAAGATCAAAGGAAAACTAACCTGCCATCGGGGATATTGTCGCAAGTGGCATTTTTCTAAGATTTTACTTGCTTTTTTGCCTTTTTTTCATTATATTTGTGGTACGTACGAACCCATATAATGCATCCACGCCATGAAAAAAATTTATGTTACCTTATTAATTTTATTCAGTTGTTTTTCGTTAAACGCTCAGGTGGTTAACGGGGGATTTGAAAACTGGATAAACGATTCGGTGCCGGAAACCTGGAATGGCACTATCAGTGTTGATGTCATAATTCAGAATTACGAATTTAACACGGTTAGCAAAACCAACGACAGCTATTCCGAATCATTTGCCGCTGTAGTATCTACAGGAAAAACCATTCCCTATGTGGAAATCCTTTTACCGGGTATTATTTCATACGGAAACAACCAAATCAAATTAAACATTTCTGATTTCTCGCTGGTAATTACCAGCATCGGCGGTATTCCCATCAATGTAATACCAACAAAAATAAAAGGCTACTACAAGTATTCAGGAGTCAATAATGATACGATGGCTATTTATGCGGATTGTTTTTACAATTCTGTTTTAATTGGACAGGGTGTTTTTTCTGATTCCTGTGACCAGACACTTTATGTGCCTTTTGAAATCGACATTGCATACAGCGAGGAGGAAGTGCCCGACATGATTAACATTATTGCTACATCATCTGGCGGATATATGCCTCAAGCCGGATCTATGCTGTATTTGGACGATTTGTCTATGGAATATACCATGGCCGGAATATCCGAATCACTGCCGCTGGATATGCTTTCCATATATCCTAATCCCACCACAGGCTTATTAACCCTGAAATTAAACTCCGGAGAAACAAACATTGTTAACATTTATGATTATACCGGAAAACTTATTGAAACAACAGGCATCGACGGTCCCTATTTCACACTGGATATGCGTTCGTATGTAAATGGTTCGTATTTCGTCGAGGTGGTTAATTCGGGCGGACGAAATACGCAAAAAGTTGTTCTGGCAAGATAAGTGTGAAAATTGCCTGTTAAAAGGTCATTCCATCGTGGAATGGCCTTTTTTTATGATTGTTCCGGCAATATTATTTCTTTAGAAAAAATTGACATATATTGCCACTTTTTTTTAATTTTGACTTGTTTTAAATAATTAATTAAAAAAATCATCTTATGAAAAAATTCTATTTATTCTTTTTGACAGTATTTTTTGTTTTTTCAGCAACAGCACAGATTCCCAATGCCGGCTTTGAGACGTGGACCAATGATACCACTCCTGTTTCCTGGAATGGAGCCATGTCCGTTACCGTAATGGGATTTTATAATTTTGACCTTGCCACTGTTGAAAAAAGCACCGATGCCCATAACGGAACGTATGCAGCCATGTTAACCTCCGACAGAACTATTCCTATCGTAGGAACCCTGCTGCCCGGCATCCTGTCCTATGGTAAAAATGTTTATGATATTTTGAGCGGTATTCAGGTTTCGGGTGGTATTCCGGTAACGGTAAAACCATTAAAAATTAAGGGTTATTATAAATACGCCAATGTAAACAATGATACTATGGGCATTATGGGTATCTGCTATAAAAGCGGCGACACCATAGCTACCGGTGGCTTAATGTCGGCTTCAACAGTTTCTTCTTACACTTATTTTGAATTTGATTTGGATTATACACAAAGCCTGATGCCCGATACTTTCAATATTATTGCAGTGTCTTCGGCTGGCGCTGCTGCTCAAACCGGCTCCGCCCTGTATCTCGACGACATCGAAGTGGTAATTACAGGTGCAGGTTTTGAGGAAACAATTTCTGTCGATGATCTGGTAAAACTATCGCCAAATCCCACACAGGGTTTGCTTACTGTTGAATTAATGCCCAACGAAACCAACTTCATCACTGTTTATGATTTTTCGGGAAAGCCGGTCCTTGCGCAACAACCTGTCATCAATAGAACCAAGCTGGATATGAGTGCATTTTCCAACGGCGTTTATTTTATCGAAATAATCAACAGCAATGGCCGGTACACCAAAAAGCTGGTAGTGGCAAAGTAAGATATGAATCCGTTTTAAAAGGTCATTCTCTGCTACTGAATGGCCTTTTTTATTATATAGAAATTATTATGTACTGTCCTGATTTATAGACACATGAACTATAATTTATGGAAGAGAAAATAAAGCTTAAACAAAGCATAATAGAAAGCTGCCGGAACATAATTCTGGAAACGATAAATCATCTGACTAGGGAAATGGAGGAGCATCAGCAATTGGCCAACGACTATGGACCTCCTAAGGACCGTTATGATTCATTTCGGTCGCAGATGCTGCGCCGGCGCGATATGTACGCACAACAGCTCCATAAGGCCAATCAGGAGTTAACCGCCCTTGAGAAGATTGATGCCAGCGAAATTAAAAATGAGGTGGTGTTTGGCGCCGTGGTAATCACCAGTCAGCAGAAGCTTTTTGTCAGTATCAGTGTGGGAAAGCTGTCTGTCGGTGACACGCTGTATTATGCCGTTTCTCCCAATGTGCCTGTTTACAATGCCTTGAAAGGTTTGAAGAAAGGCGATACGGCAGCGTTTAATAATACCGTAATAGAGGTTCTCGATGTTTTTTGATCCTAATTGCCCGGAGCCGTGTAACGGATGCCGGCACAGGTATTTTACCGAAGAAGAAAGTCTGCAAAAAAAATCAGCTTTTCTGCAAAAGAAACTTTCAGTATGGAATGACTATTTTAATGTCATCAGGAGCGTTCATGGCGAAGCGCGGAGGCATTACCGCAAGAAAGTCTGTCTTCATACCGTGTATAATGGCAAGGAATGGGAGTTTGGCATGATTTCGCACAGGCAGTTTGTGGCATCTCCTGACTGTCCCGTGCAATATGAACGCATCGGTGAGGTTATCAGGTTGTTATCAAAAGTTTTGCCACCGCCCGAAAAGTTTCCGTTACATTTTTTTATACAATCGGGGAATCAGGTGATGCTGGTACTTAAAACTGCCTGTATGCCCGATAATTCCTGGTTAGGATCAGTTGTAGAAGAACAGTTGCGGCAGCTGGGTGTGGAAGGGTGCTGGCTGCACCTGAACCCCTCGGCAGGGAATAAGATTTTTATGAAACATAATTTTTCTTTGCTTTTTGGTAGCGATGTTTCTATTGATGAGCAGGGGATGTGCTATGGTCCCATGTCTTTTCAGCAATTGATCCCGGAATTGTATTTTGATTCGTTGCACGAAGCTGCTTTTTTTTTGTGTCCCGGCAGGCATGCTATGGTGATTGACTTGTATTGTGGTACAGGCTACAGTATGAAGAAATGGGTGTCGGCAGGAAGCCTCACTGCCGGAGTGGAGCTAAACGGCGAAGCGGTGGCCTGTGCCCTGAAAAATGTTCCCGGGGCATTGATATTTCGCGGAAAATGCCAGGACCGTTTGCCGCAACTTATTCAATGGGCTGATGAACATAAAGCCATGAAGAAATTACTATATGTCAATCCCCCGCGGACAGGGCTGGAACAGCCTGTTTTGCAATGGATAGCGCACAGTTATCAACCCGAACGTATGGCTTATCTTTCATGCAGCGCAGGTACCTTGGCGCGTGATTTGGATTTTTTGTGTTCAAAAGGTTTTGACGTGGAAAAAATTATCCCTTATGATTTTTTCCCGCAGACGCTTCACGTGGAGTGCCTGGTGCTGTTGTCGCGCACATTGGGAAAGTAGGTGGCTTTAGTAGCGTCGTTTTTCAGGTATGCAATGATGTTGGTTCACTGGTAAAAAAATTACCGTGAAAATAAGAGGTTGTCCTATTTTGTAAAGAAATCAGATTAATTTTCTTCTGTCGTTATTGGCTGTGCCTGAAATTTTTCTATCAACATATCATCATAATAGTCTGATTTGTACATCAGGTTTTTCAATAGTTCGCAGCCGGTATCAATAGAGAGGTCGTCTTCATACGAGATGAAAGACAACAAGATGGCCTGATTGTTTACACTGAACACCAACCCTTCGCTGTCGTAATTTTCTTTAAGCAGGTACTCATATACCATCATAATGTTTTCTTTGGGCAGGTTGCACAGCCAGGCATCCGCCACAATAAACCTGGTATCCGGGTTGTAGATTATTTTTATTTTTACGCTTCCGTGCTCCAGCTCCCAGGTGTTGAGCCCAATCCGTGTTTCTTTCACGTTGATGCCGAGTTTTTCAAGAACCTGTTCCACTTTGTAAGCTGCACCGGCAGGAATGTAGGGCTTGGGACGGAGTATGTTCATATCGATCTCTGTGCCGCAATTGGAACAATACATGCCGTCAATCTGGTTTTCCAACAGTATTTTTTTACATGATTTGCACCTGACGGCTTTTTGCTTGTTCATCGATGCATAGGCGTCGAGGGTTTCCTGCAGGTATTTCGACGGCAGCGAAAAACCCAGGCTCTCACCTTGTGCAATAATAAAGGTGTTGACACCAACCACTTCGCCGTCCATATTGACTAAAGGACCGCCGCTGTTGCCGGGATTAATGGCCGCATCAATCTGAATATAGCTGATTTCGTTATAGAGCCTGCTGGCTTTGGAGACAATGCCCTTGGTAGCCGTATATTTCAGGCCGTAAGGATGGCCGATGGCAATAATATTATCGCCTTCAGAGACCGGTACGGACGACAGCAGGGCTTTTTGTAAATCGATGTTTTCCGGCGCCTGGATAAAAGCCAGGTCGTACAGCGGATCGAAGTACAACACTTTAGCAGTAGTTTTCTTAAAACCCCTGCCGCTGATGATTACCTCGTCATTGTCCTTGATAACATGGTAATTGGTAATAAACAAGTGGCTGTCCGCATTGTAAAAACCGGTTCCGGTTCCATAGGGCGAGGCAATCTGAATAATGTTTCTTTTATAGTTTTCTATTATTGCATTCATAATGTGTTACTTCGTAAAGTTTAAATAAGTGAGTTCGTTTAAATAGGTGTATAAAAAATCATTCATTGAATTATACCTGATGTTTTCCATAAGGATTGCAATCTTGGGGTATTCGGGCTGATGCGCCTTGACAATTTTCTGAATTTCTTTTTCGATGGCCGTTTTGTCAAACGTGTTGTTTGCCGGATTGTAGAGGTTCAGGGGTGCGCCCATTTCGGCGAAGTATGTCGGCTGCATGACGGTGTAAGCCAGCTTCAGGAAATCGTAGGTGGCAGGGAACAGGCCGTAGTAAAACAACGAATATCCTATGATCCATTCATAAATGGAGGTTACAATATCCGGATAGCGGTTGTCGTAATACCAGTTGGTGTTTTTAAACTGTTCGAGAATAAACTCGTAGAATTGTTTGTGGCTGGTTGCCGGCACATAACCAAAGGTGATTTTCACATCGTAGAGATTTTTAAATATCTCTTCCTTGCTTTTGCTTTTAACTCTTTTCAGTTCATCAATCATCAGGCGGTTACGCTCCAGGGTGCTTTTGTTGTCTTTGGCGTTGTAAATGCCGTTAATTTTTTCTATGTCTTCGAATAATGCGCCCTGTGGCTGAAGCAGGTAGTCGATACGGAAAAGCAGGGCGAGTAAAATATAGGAAATTCCTCCCGACATCCTGTCCTCGTTGAGACTCGAAATTTTGTTCAATGCCTCGTCAATCCACAGGTGCAGGTATTTATTTTTTATTTCTTTGAGATTTTCGGGGATATCCATGGTATGGCCATTGTCGATAGCATGCAGCATTTCAAATTCGCCGATCAGGTTGTCATCAATCTTGTCGCATTTGAGGGCCAGTTCGCGCAGAGCATAATAAACTTTGTTTGGCGAAGCGTCTATGGTTTTGCTGTCGAATTTGAGGTAAATGATATCGTCTTTTATGGCAAATCGGTTATACTGCAGCATGTAATTCATATTCATCAGCTTGCGCAGAAAGGCGACGCTGGGCCTGTCGTAGCGGGCTATGCGGGCTTCCGCCGAAAAATTTTTTTCGTCGGCTTTGCCAAAGATGAGTTTGGAGCCTTGCAACAACTCGAAGTTCAGCGCGTCTTCGCGGCGGCTTATTTTGATATTTTCGACGGCCGGGTCCAGCATATAATTGAGCAGTTTATCGAAGGCATCGAGGTATTTTTTCTGCGAAAAATCATCCTGAGATTTTTTCCAGTATTCGGACTGGGCAGGTTTTTTGTTTATTTCGGTATATCTGCCCACGGCGACATTGTTAGAAACCGATGAATTTCCGGTGTTGTTATTATCTGACGAAGAGAATACTTTTTTAAAAAAAGACATAATCGAAGGATTTGTAAAATGATTTGTTGGTTTTATTAGTCCAAAAGTAAGAAAAATCTTTTTCTGATATTTAAAGATGGTTTCAGAAAATTGCTAAATCAGAATTAAAATGTATTTTTGCAGTCGATTTTGGAGAGGTGGCAGAGTGGTCGATTGCGGCGGTCTCGAAAACCGTTGTCCGCCATCCGGCGGACCGGGGGTTCGAATCCCCCCTTCTCCGCCAATCAAAACTTCCCGCGACAGCGGGATTTTTTATTTAGAAGAATATTCAAACTTGTTTGCAAATATTCTGAGAAATATAAAATCAATGACTACGCAGTAGTCAGGAAGTTTTGATTGAATCCCTCCCTTCCGGATAATGAGCGAAGCGAATAATCCCCTGGTTCTAATAGATACGGAATTGCCGGGATTTTTACAGAACACTCAAACTTGTTTGGAGGTGTTGCGCAAAACAAAAAAGCATCTGCGAAGCAGATAGATTTTAATGTTTTGAAGCCCCTCCTTGGATAATGAGCGAAGCGAATAATCTCTTGTTTTTAATAAATGTGGTATTGCAGAGATTTTTACTGAACACCCAAACTTGTTTAGAGGTGTTTCGGAAAACGAAAGAATTGAACCACAAAAAAACCGTTCCATCTCTGAAACGGTTTTTTGAGCGGAAAACGGGATTCGAACCCGCGACCCTCAGCTTGGGAAGCTGATGCTCTACCAACTGAGCTACTTCCGCAATAGCATATTGTTGTGGCTGCAAAGATAGTAAAAATTGAAAACCAAATTCAAAGAACAGCTTTGATTTTTTTTGTAAAAGAATATCTGTTAAAATTCATGCAGCATTATGAAATATCACGTGAAAAGCATAAATTTGTATTGTGTTTTCTGCCGTGGTGTTATGAAAAAGAAACTGGAATTATTGGTGCTGGAGTGTCCCTGGTCCGACGAGCTGGAAGACAGACAAAGTGTGCGGCTATTTATGCAGGGCTGGGCCGACCTGAACAAAATTTCGCTTTCGTATCGTATGTATTACAGCACCAGGGACCTGACCCTGTGGCTGGCACGTTTTATCAAACACGATGAGATGCAGGTGTGTTATATTGCCGGACATGGAAAAGGCGGCCGGCTGCGCGGACACATCAACGGTATCAACCTGAACAAAGTGGCACGGTCCACGTCAAGCCGCGGCCCGGGAGGGCATTACAACAAAGGAATTTTATTGGGAGCTTGTGATGTTGGCAAAAATCTGGAAGAATTTATGCTAAACTGCGGCTCAAGGATCAGCTGGGTTGCCGGATATGACCGGGAAACGCCATGGCTTGAGGGAACCATCTCGGACTTGTTGTTTCTGGAATATAAATTAAAAGGCAGGATAAAAACAGACGCCACCGGGGAGTTCATTAAGGATAATGACGACCAGTTTATTTTTGCTCATGCACGCAAGGCAGCGCGTATTGCCCGTTGGGTGCTGGAGGATTATCCGCTGGCTGCAAAATGTGGTTTTCGCGCTATCGACAGATAAAGATTCCTGTTGACTATTTAGTGTGCTTACTTGTGCAAACAATCGTTACTTTTGTCGAAAATTTCCGGGTTGAAACTGCCTTCAAATAAAGCCATCTGGGCGCTGACATATCCTATTATCCTCAGTCTTTTTGCCGAGAATATCATCAATGTTACCGACACCATTTTTCTTGCCAGGGTGGGTGAGGCAGAGCTGGGCGCTTCGGCCATCGGGGGCACTTTTTATGTGCTGCTTTTTATTATCGGGCTGGGTTTCAGCATAGGCACACAAATCATCATTTCGCGGCGTATAGGCGAAAACAAAGAAGGCGAGGTGGGCAGCGTCTTCGAAATCAGTGTAATGTTTCTGATGATAGCGGCTGTGCTGGTTTTTTTGGCTACGCAACTTTTTTTTGACCCGCTTTTCAGCCGCATACTCTCGTCGGGAGAAATTCTTGCAAAGACGGAACTGTACGTCAAATGGCGGGTTTGGGGCGTGTTCTTTACATATATCGGCTGTGTTTTCAGGGCTTTTTATACCGGATTGTTTAAAACAAAGTTTTTGCTGGCCAATTCGCTGGTACTGGCTGCAGTGAATGTACTGTTTGCCTATGTGTTGATTTTTGGCAAGTTTGGTTTTCCCCAAATGGGTATAGAAGGCGCTGCCATCGCTACTGTGATAGCCGAGGGCGCTTCGGTGTTGTTTTACCTTTTGGTTACTTTAAAATTTGTGGACCTGAAAAAATACCGCCTGTTTCAACCCAAAAAATATGACCTGAAGGTGATCCGCACCATACTTGATGTGTCCGGGTTTATCATTCTTCAGAACGTATTGTCCATGGCATCATGGTTCAGCTTTTTCCTGGTGATTGAACAACGGGGGCAGCATCAGTTGGCTATCACCAATATTGTCCGAAGCATTTATCTGTTCCTGATGATTCCGGGCTGGGCTTTCGGTTCGGCTACCAGCACCATGGTCAGCAATATAATAGGGCAGGGCGATACGGATAATGTCATCCCTTTGATACATAAAATCACCAGGCTTTGTTTTTTTTCAATACTAGTGCTGGTTGTGCCGGCATGGGTGTTTCACAATGAAATGTTGTCGTTGTTTACTGCAGACCCCAAATTAATCACCGAAAGCCTGCCGTCCTACTATGTGGTGATGGCCACACTAATCATATTTTCGCTTACCATGAATTATTACAACGGCGTGATAGGCACCGGCAGTACACGTGTGAGCATGTTGCTTGAAGTCATCGGGGTGGTTTTTTATCTGATTTTTGTCTATTTCGTGGTGCTGGTTTTGAATGTATCCCTGGAATTTGCATGGTTTTCAGAGGCCGAATATTTTATTTCGATGTGTATCCTTTCCTTGATATATCTCAAAAAAGGGAGCTGGAAACGAAAGATTATTTAGTGTTTGTAAGAAAACGCCAATTTTTTCCCCGCCTGCGTCGGGCAGTCCTCAAACTTGACGTTTTCTTTTTACAAACACGAGTTTTTTATAGACACTATTTAGCTGCAAGCAATTCTTTTTGTACTTTTATCAACTCAAAAATAAAACGGTATGCAAAGAAATTTCATGGTATCCATAGTGCTTTTAGGCTGTATCATCTTGTTCTCATCGTATAGAATAATTCCTGTAAAAACTGTCTCGCCGGATAAAAGCGATTCAACGTTCCTGATTACCGACGGCAAAGTAGGTAAAGTGGAGATTAACATGGACGTAAACAAGCTGAAGAATATTTTTCCCGAAAGTCAAATGAAGGAAAAAAAAGTTGATTCCGAAGGTGATGAATATGCTTTGTACAAGATACTGGAACCCGATAACAAAACCCTTGCCATGGAAATAGAATCACTTTGCGCGGATATCTGCCTTGTGTCGCGTATAAACATTTTGTTACCCAAATACAAAACTATGGAAGGCGTTGGCGTTGGAAGTCCTTTTGCCGAAATAAAAAAGAATTATACTATGAAAAATATTGTAGGTGGCGAAGACAATAGTTTTATGGTTTATGTTAAAGAATACAGGGATATAGCCTTTATTGTGAAGTCGGCCGAAAAAAAGCCCAAATTCGGCAAACCTTACGAGGCTTCGGAGATACTTGGCACTGATGTGGTGAAGCAGATTTTTATTTTCTGATCAGAGCTTTTCAATTGTGAGACAAGTATTTAAATACCTTGTTGTTGCTGCGATTATATTCTTTTGTGTAATCGTTTTTTCGAAAATTACGGCCGACCAGGTTGTTGACCTGCCGGTGCCCACCAATGATTCTACACTGACCATACTGTTTGCCGGCGATGTGATGCAACACGAACCTCAGATACTCTCTGCCTGGGACGATTCATTACAAGCGTATAGCTATGATTCCTGCTTTAGTTTTGTTGCGCCGCTGATACAAGACTGTGATATTGCCATGGCAAATTTCGAGTTTACCCTTGGAGGTCCTCCTTATACGGGCTATCCGCAGTTCAGCGCTCCAGATCAGATAGTAAACGCGCTTATCAATGCAGGTTTCGATATTATGGCAACGGCCAATAATCACTCCTGTGACCGGGGTAAAAAAGGTATTGAACGTACCATTCGTGTGCTCGACAGCATGGGTATGAAGCATCTGGGCACTTATACAGATTCAGCCGGCAGGGCACAAAATCACCCGATGATAATCAATAAGAACGGAATAAAACTGGCTTTGGTAAACTATACATACGGCACCAACGGAATAGCCGTGCCCAAGCCAACGATTGTAAACATGATACAGGAGGAGCAGATAAAAACCGACTTGTTGCGTGCCAAAGATTCAATGCCTGATAAAACCATAGTGTTTATTCATTGGGGCAACGAGTATGAATCGAATCCCAACCAATACCAGGAGTATTTTGCCAAATTGTGTTTCGACTACGGCGCCGACATCATCATTGGCATGCACCCGCATGTGATTCAAAAAATAGAGAGAAAGTTTTATCCCGACAGCAATGGGCGGGAAGTGTTTATTGCTTATTCGCTGGGTAATTATATATCAAATCAACGAACCAGGTACCGCGACGGTGGCATGATGGTTAAAATGGAACTGGTAAAACGCAACAATAAAGTGAGTATTGCCGATTGCGGTTATTACCTTACCTGGGTATATATTCCCGAGAAAAACGGTAAAAAGAAATACCATATTTTGCCCGTATCACAATATGAAGGCCTTAGCAGCTTGATGGATACCGGCTCGTTTCAGAAAATGGGTCTTTATATCAGCGACTCCCGCAAGCTTATGCAGCAGATGACGGTGAATGTGGCTGAGTACTTGTTTACTATGGATACAAGGGTGTGGAGCGACCGGCCTTAACAGGCTTTTCGGATTGATTATTTCTACCTGTTCATAATCCCAGATTGCGCAATAGGAACGTAGTGAACTATTGCGCAGTGGGTGGTATCGTGCGCTGTATCTGCCTGCTCCGTGAACGAAGTTGTGGGGGGTAACCCCGACTTAGAAAATGTTTCCGCTATGGCGGTATTATATTTTCTTTGTCGATCACGCATTAACAAATCAAATTATATGTTGTTGATTGTTAGATGGTAATGATTAGTTTGTCTTAATGCTACGCGCATAGAAGTATTTAATGCGTAATTCCATCTAACTTAATAAAAATAACTGTATTTCAATAAATTCAAAATTTTATGAATTATTCGCACTTAATCAGACATTTTATTTTTTCGTAGAAAAAAAGTGCGTTGGCTTGCCCAGACGGCGGGCCAGCTCAGGCGTGAATCAGAAAATATTTGAAAATCTTCAAAGGCCCCGCAGATTGCGGGGTTTCCCGACGTTTGCCGTCGGGAATACTTTGATTAGATTTTCAATATTTTCTGAGAGCGGGCAGGAGCATTGTCTGGGCTGTCCTTTTCCCTGCCTGCCGTTGCCGTCAGGTCAGGCAGGTTTGGTTCGTTTCTTTTGGAAAGGCAAAAGAAATGAACACCCAAATTCATAATAAAATCACTTTAAAAGTTAGATGATTTATTCTACTTTTTAGAAGTCTTCAGATTTGGGATAATGGAATATTTTGTTGCAGGCAGATATTTCGCGACATAGTGGCTTTGGTGTGTTGATTTGAAAGGTGAAAAAAAAACCGGAATTTTCAGTTCCGGTTTTTTTATGTTTTCTGTTGGAATTAGTGCTTAACCACAAATTTTCCGCTGGATTTGGTGTTTCCATTTATTGCATTGAAAAAATACAATCCATTCGGTAATTTTTCCACGGATATCCTTACCAGGTCTTTGTTCCCGATTGTATGTCTTGAAATTTCATTTCCGAGTACATCGAATAATACCACCTCTTTGTATTTTGCAATATTGGAAATGGTGATATAATCGCTGGCGGGGTTCGGGAAAATGTTTGATGCCGACACCTCGTTTTCACTAATGCTGTTATCAATGTCATAGACAAATTCTGCATTCATAACCATGGTGGGTGATCCCATTACAAATTTCACGGCATGGATGCCCAGATTTTTTGGCCACCAGGTATAGGTAAGCACGGTGTCGTAACGGATATACAAAAAGTGCCATCCGGCAAACCCTGGGAAACTCGTATGTCCCCAGATAGAGTCCTGGCTGGTGGCGTAGTCTTTTTGTCTGATGACATCAAAGTTAAGGCTGCCGGGCAACATCATGGTGCCCCAGGCATCGTTGACCGATGTTTTAACCTGTGCATGTCTTATGCGCAAAGAATCCACCGGGACCTGATACCCCATGGTGTCGTAAGTAATGTTGCAATGTGATTTTGTATCGCCGAAACTATACCTGGTAGCGGAATCGCCGTACGAACCGGGAAGTGCCAGTGCTGTGTCGGGTATACTCAGTTCTACCATAATAGAGTCGCCGGTTTTGAAAAAATCATAAATGGTGCCATGCAACACCAGGCCCAGCGGCGAACTGTTGAAAAAATACATGATCAGAGCGCTGTCGTAAATGGTGGCAATGTTGCTGCCGGCAAACATCCCGCCGGTAGGAATTGTGTTCGAGTTGACAACATCAATGGTCATGGTGTCGAGGGTGCTGTGCAGTGCCATAAAATTCCAGGTCTGGTTAGGACCTGGGTTGCCGGGTGTAATCGACGGGTCAACAGCGGTGTCTTTTCTGAAGTCGAACGTTTTTACCGGTACAGCCAAATCGTTAAAATCAAGAGTGATTTGTGCCTGGGCAACATAAGAATAAATGCTTAAGAAGCAGATAATAAGTAATGTTTTCTTCATGATAAATGTGTTTTTTATTGTTCAGGACAAATTTATGATAAAATATTGAAAATACTTCGTTATTCCACAAAAAATACCAAAGTGCCGGATAGCCGCATGGAAAATATTATCTTTGCAAACTTTTATCCCTAATATGAAAGACCTGACCACAGGCAACGAAAGTAAAGTGATTTTCAGTTTTGCCCTGCCAATGTTGCTCGGCAATGTTTTTCAGCAGTCGTATAATATTGTGGACAGTATCATCGTGGGTAATTACCTTGGCGAAGAAGCGCTGGCTGCTGTAGGTGGGTCTTTCCCGGTTATATTTGTGCTTATTTCGCTGGTAATGGGCGTTTCAATAGGATCTACGATCATTATTGCACAATTTTTTGGGGCTAAAGATTTTAATAATGTCAAAAAGGCCATCGACAGCCTGTTGATATTTCTGTTTTTCGCTTCTCTGGTCCTGACGATGCTGGGATTGATATTCGCTGAAAACATCTTCAGGTCGATGAATATGCCCGAAGAAATTATTCCCGACGCTATCAGTTATTTTAATATCATGATGTACGGGATGGTCATCATGTTTGGATTCAATGCTGTAAGTTCCATTTTAAGGGGGTTGGGCGATTCCAGGACACCCTTGTATTTTTTGATTATTGCCACGGTTTTGAATATCTTTCTGGTTATTCTTTTTGTCAGGTATTTTGGATGGGGCATCAAAGGCTCTGCTATTGCCACAGTGGTAGCGCAGGGGGTGTCCTTTATTCTCAGCATCATTTACCTTAACCGTTTTCATGATATCATTAAGTTTTCGTTTTTCGACATTAAGTTTCACCGTGAAATTTTTCTGAAAAGTCTTAAAATTGGCATCCCGTCTGGCTTACAGCAAACTTTTGTCGCTTTTGGCATGATGGCCTTGCTGCGTTTTGTCAATGGCTTTGGTACCGACACCATCGCTGCCTATACGGTAGCCGGGCGAATTGATTCTTTTGCCATGCAGCCGGCTATGAACTTCTCGATGGCACTTTCCACTTTTGTAGGGCAGAATATGGGAGCAAACAAAGTTGACCGGGTAAAAAATGGATATCGCGCTACCTTGCTGATGACTGCTGTCTTTTCTATCGTCATTACTTTCGTGGCCATATTGTTTGGGTCACAAATCATGTCGTTGTTTACTGATAGTGGCGAGGTGGTGAGCATCGGACATTCGTACTTGGTAATTGTGTGTTCTTTTTATATTCTTTTTTCCACGATGATTACTACGCAGGGGCTGATTCGCGGTGCCGGTGATACCTTGATACCCATGTTTATCACCCTGATGTCGCTTTGGCTGCTCAGGATTCCGCTTTCGTATGTGCTTTCGCGGGCCATGGGGTCTGATGGAATATGGTGGAGCATCCCTATTGCCTGGGCTTTTGGGATGATAGCATCGTGGATTTATTATACCACCGGCAAGTGGAAAAATAAAGTGGTTACCAGGTCAATTCCCCGTTCGGAGAATTAGAGGCCTTTTTCTTCAGGGTCGTTTTCGCTGGGCTCTATATGTATGTAAACTTCAATATTTTCAAACTGATGCTCGATTTCATTTTCGATCAGGTTGCACAGGTCATGTGATTCTTTGACGGTGATGCTTCCGGGCACTTCGAGATGAAGATCCACATATTTATGGGCGCCGGCTTTGCGGGAACGCAACATGTGAAAACTCATTCCGGGCCGGAGGTGGCTGGTAATGATGTTTTCAATTATGTCGATTTCATTTGAAGGCAGCGGCGTGTCGAGCAGGGGATAGTAGGCTTTTTTCAGCAAAATGAATGATTCTCTCAGTATCAATAAGGCTACCAAAATGGCGACGATGGGGTCAAGAATTGCTACATTGGTAAGCCATATCAGTACAAGTCCCACAGCTACTCCCAATGATGTAAATACATCTGTCCTCAAATGCAGCCCGTCGGCTTCAAGCGCCACCGAATCGGTTTCTCTTCCTACCTTGTAAAGACGTTGCGAAACAATAAAATTTATCAACGCGGAGATACCCATGACGATTGCCCCTATACCCAATGATTCCGGCACGGTGGGCTCTACGATTTTTTTTACAGCTTCAAGTATAATCCAGCCGGCGGCAATAAAAATCAATAATGCTTCAATAACTCCGGAAACATTCTCAAATTTTCCGTGCCCGTACTGATGATTTTTGTCTGGAGGCATACCCGAAATGCGTACCGAGAAAAAAGCTATGATGGCAGCCATCAGGTCCATGCCCGAATGGATGGCTTCGGAGATAATACTTACCGAACCGCTGATTATTCCTATGGTTACCTTGAGTACTATCAGCACCGAGTTTGAGATTATCGACAAACTGGCCGTCCTCACTTTTTTTCGCTGTAATGACTTGCGCTGCATTTTGTATTTTATAAAATTCTATGTTGTGTTATTTTGAAAGTATAAAAATACTAATAAGGAGTTTTATTTTACAGGTGTAACTGTGTATCCCTTCTGTTTAAGCATGTTAAGCACACCCTTATCTCCTGGTAAATGGGCTGCACCTACTGCAATAAAACAACTGTGATCTTTTATTTTTTCTTCAATTTTAGGTATCCAGTTCTGGTTGCGTTTAAAAATAAAGCTTTCATTAAATTCAGGGCTGGTGTCGCCATATTTCACAATAAAATCGTATAGTTTATCCAAATCCTGATTTTTATATGCGGCTACCATATCCGTCAATTGCTGCTCCATCTTTTTGTATCCTTGAATGTCCGAAACCAAAGTCCTGGCCTGTTCTTCGATAGGCGTATCCTCAATAAGGGATAGCTGGAAGTCGAGTGACTCAAGTCCATCGGATATCATCCCTTTCTTTTTGGATAGCTTATATAATTCTTGTTCATACGATTTGATTTTTCCGGCAATGTGTTTGGCAAGAATCGAACTCATAAAAAAAGGTTTCAGCCTGATATATTTCTCCAGTTTTGATTTTTTAATTCCGATGGAATCAATAACATAATTACTGAAATTAGTGTACTCATCGGGTGATATGTAGTCGCGCAGGGTTTTGGTTTCAGGTAGGTACATTTTTTTTGCCAGGTCGAGTTGTTGTGCCAGCGAAATGTTCATATCTATTTCAGTTACAAAATACTGGCATTTTTCCAGGCTGGATACCATGGCGGGGGTAATAAAAAAATCTTGTTTCTTAATCATGTGTATCGTTCCGAAAATATAGGATTTCTGGCTCAGTCCCATACCGGAAACTTCCCAAAGCAGGGAGTTGTTCGGTTGCGCGGCGGCCTGAAACGAAAAAACTGCCAAAGCAGCTATCAGTAATAATTTTCTGAACATGTTTTTTTTGACAAAGGTAGTATTAATCAAATTCACTAGTGCATTTTATAACGAAATGTTGTCTTATGATATATTATATTTTGAAGGTTTTCTGTATTGCTTGTACCCATTGATATACAAACTATAGCAGATGATAATACTTTTCACTTTCTACATTTGATACTTGAACTGAGTCCGTCGGGGCAGACACGAAGGCCGCCTGCCTGTGTGCACTGATGTTTCGGCCGGCAGGAAAGACGGGGCGAGGCTGTTTTCCTTTCAGGCTAACTACTCATAAATTTTTCTTGTATGATTACCTCTTTGGTAAAGCACATGGTTGTTGTTTCCAGAATAGCCAAAGGGAAGTAATCTCTTTTTGAAAATTATAATTTTGCACATTAAAAATATTTAATTTTGTGAATTTGATGTGTTATACCATTTGTGTTTTATGAAAAGAAATGTATTAGTCTGTTGTTTTTTGTTTGTAACGTGTTTTTCTGGTTTTTCACAAACTACCGTTATTTCGCATGGTTATACTCCACCCGCCTCCGACCAGGTGTATGGCTGGATGCTCGATATGGCCAACGCCATTCGCTACAGGCTGGGGGATGCCGTTGTCAGGGTGTATAATGCGCAGTCAGGCAATTTTGATTATCTTATAGGCTCGGGGACACAGAATGTGCTAATCTTCGACTGGATGACGGCAAGCAACAATTTTCAGTCGGGTTTTAGCGAAGACGCCGGTGCGGCCTTGTTTACCTCGCTGATTCAAGGCTATCTGCAAGGAGATTTTGATATCACTACATTGCATTTTATAGGACACAGCCGCGGTACGGTAGTGAACAGCGAATGTGCCGAGCGCCTGCTGGTGGCTGGTTTCCCGGTTGCTCAAACCACCTCGTTGGATGCCCACGACTGGGGCGCTGTCAGCTTTTTTGATGATTATGATTGTAATCCTGCCGTTTGGCACTCCGGCGTGGAGGCCTGGCAGGGCATAAGCTGGGCAGACTCTTATTATCAGGAAAACCTGATTGAACTTAACGGAAGGCCTGTGGAAGGCACATATCAGGTTTTCCTGGGAAGTATCGGACATAATGCGGTACACGACTGGTACACCGAAACCATACTGGATTCTACGCGGCACGAAGGATATTATTATTCCATAAACGGCGCGGGATACAACAACAGGCCAGCCATCAGCGGTACACCAAAAACGCCTTACTTTACCTTTACCCGTGATGGTGTGGTAAATGGAAATTTTGAACGAGGCAATTTTCTTAATGAAACATTTCCCGGATGGTCTTATAATGGCGGTAGCGGAAATGCAACTATCGATGGTAACTATCTCGGTTTGAAATCCTCAGGTGCCTGCAACAAGGTGCATAACCGGTTTTATATCCCCGGCAATGCCCTGGGTATTCAGTTTGATTATCTTATTTATGAAGAAGATGATGAAAATCCTTTTCCCGAAGTGGATAGGCTGGTGGT
>Ga0209097_10001011_pt1 | contig 25108 bp, 21 predicted proteins | sample AD_UKC052_MetaG_FD_184419 | JGI IMG/M metagenome (GOLD analysis project Ga0209097, IMG submission 184419) | Active sludge microbial communities of municipal wastewater-treating anaerobic digesters from USA - AD_UKC052_MetaG (SPAdes) (version 2) | ecosystem: Engineered > Bioreactor > Anaerobic >... | reverse complement strand
TGTTTTTTATTTTGTTTTTAGAAGAGATGTTTTCTTTAAAGTAAATTTTAACCAAAAGAAGCCCATAGTTCCCGCAATAAAAGACGCAATCAAAATAGCAATTTTTGAAAAAGTAATCACATCTTCTCCATCATTTTTAAAGGCAAGAAGCGTGATAAAAATTGACATTGTAAATCCAATTCCTCCTAACATTCCAACGCCAATAATCGTTTTCCATTTTAATTCTTTGGGTAATGCACAAAGTCCTAAACTTACTCCTAAGAAAGAAAAAAGAAAGATTCCTAACGGTTTTCCAATGACAAGTCCTAAAATAATTCCTAATGAATTGGAATGAGATAACCCTTCGGCCCAGTTAGAATCTATGGCTATGCAAGTATTGGCAACAGCAAACAAAGGCAGAATTATAAAGGCTACAGGTTTATGCAGAAAATGCTGCAAAATATACGAAGGTGATTTCTTGCTTCCATCGCCAAAAGGAATTACAAAAGCGAGTAAAACGCCAGTAATGGTTGCGTGAACACCTGAATTTAGCATAAAATACCACATTGCAATTCCGCCAATTAAATAGGGAATTAGATTATAAACCTTCATCCGATTGAGAATAAATAAAAATCCCATAACACCTAAAGCAATAGCTAAATTTATAAAAGCAATAGATGTTGTATAAAAAACAGCAATCACGATAATTGCTCCCAAATCGTCAATCACCGCAAGTGCAGTTAAAAATATTTTCAAAGAAGCGGGTACACGACTTCCTAAAAGCGATAAAATTCCTATGGCAAATGCAATATCAGTCGCCATTGGAATTCCAGCTCCGTTTTGGGTTATGGTTCCAAAATTTAGCAATAAAAATAATCCTGCAGGAACAATCATTCCGCCCAATGCTCCAAAAATAGGCAAAGCGGCGTTTTTAATGCTAGACAATTCCCCTTGATAAATTTCGCGTTCTAACTCTAAACCAATCAAAAGAAAGAAAATAGCCATCAAGCCGTCATTAATCCAATGCGTTATAGAATGATGACCAATATCGGTGGACCAAAACTGAATATATTGTGTTTGAATTGGCGAATTGGCTAGAATTAGTGACAAAATGGTGACAAAAAGCAAGATCAATCCACCCGCTTTTTCGCTTTCAAAAAAGGAATTAAATGTTTTAGTTAATTTCATTTTAAAGTTATTTACAGTTTCAAGGGAATAGAAAGGAAATTTAATTCTTTTTCATTTCACAAAACTACACAATTGAACTACTAAATCCTTTTAACAAACCGTTAAACCGCAAATTTTTTGTTATTTTGGGAAATCAAAATATTGAAACACTTTTTATGGACATCAAAATTCTTCATATCGATAGCAACCATCCTTTGCTTTGGAATCAATTACAACAAGCAGGGTTTACAAACCACGAAGATTTCACTTCTTCGAAAGTTGAAATCGAAGCCAAAATCCAAAATTATCAAGGAATTGTAATCCGTAGCCGATTCAAAATTGATAAAACATTTTTGGATAAAGCTACCAATTTGCAATTCATTGCCCGAGTGGGTGCAGGTCTAGAAAGCATAGATTGTGAGTATGCTTTATCTAAAAACATACAACTTATTGCTTCTCCAGAAGGTAATAGAAACGCGGTTGCCGAACATAGTTTAGGTATGATTTTATCGCTTTTCAATAATTTGAATCAGGCTGATAACGAAATAAAATCAGGTCATTGGAACCGAGAAAAAAACCGAGGTCACGAACTCGACGGAAAAACCGTGGGAATTATTGGATACGGAAATATGGGAAAATCCTTTGCCAAAAAACTACGAGGTTTTGAGGTAGAAGTTTTGTGTTATGATATTCTGGAGAATGTGGGCGATGAAAATGCAAAACAAGTTTCACTCGAGGAATTACAACAAAAAACTGATGTTTTGAGCCTGCATATTCCGTGGACTCCCGAAACAGACAAAATGGTCAATACCAATTTTATTAATGCTTTCGCCAAACCTTTTTGGATTATAAATACATCTCGAGGGAAAAACATTGTCACCGCTGATTTAGTCGAAGCGATGCAATCGGGAAAAATTCTCGGAGCAGGTTTAGACGTTTTGGAATATGAAAAACTGTCTTTTGAAACTTTATTTCAAGACAAAGACACACCTGAGGCTTTTCAATATTTGTTGCATGCAAAAAATGTAATTCTCTCTCCACACATCGCCGGCTGGACGTTTGAAAGCCACGAACGATTGGCTCAGGTTATTGTAGATAAAATCAAAGTTAAATATTTTGGCAAAGCTAAAGAAGATAAAACAGAAAGTCGAGTTACAGGAATTGGAGGTTTTTTCTTTAAGGCTGAGAATCCTCAAGAACTTGTGGCTTGGTACGGCAAGTATTTAGGTTTAAAAACTGATGAATATGGATCCACTTTTTGGTGGAAAGACAAAAACGGAAATGACTGTTCTACCCAGTGGTCACCATTTGCTAATGACACAAATTACTTCGATCCAAGCAAAAAACAATTTATGCAAAACTTTCGTGTGGTTGATTTAGAAAAATTATTAAAAAAATTATTACACGAAGGTGTAACAATTATAGGGGAAATGGAGACATATGATTATGGAAAATTTGGTTGGATTCTCGACCTCGAAGGAAATAAAATTGAACTTTGGGAACCAATCGATATAGCATTTCAATAATTTTTATATTTTTACCAAAACCAATTAATCAACAATCAATCAATGGAAACCACAATCACAGAACATTGGAACAAACCAAACAATCCCATCCCCGTATTCAAAGTCGATCCTATTTTAGTATTAATTCTCGGATTTATAACCTGTGGATTGTATCATATTTATTGGAATATTAAAGTAGCCGAAGTCTTAAATGCGGTTACAGGGCGTGAAGTTATTTCTTCGCCAATAGCCATTTTTGCAGGATGTTGTTTTCCTATAAACGTTTATTTCTTTTATTTGGCTGGTCGAGAAGGTTTGCCAGAAGTATATAAACGCATTGGGTATCCTCAAAAAGACGATTCAACATTGTTGATGGTTTTAGGGTTTTTCTTTCCAATGGCAGCAGCAATGATTGTTCAAAATGACATCAATAAATTATACAATTAATACCCAATCCAAACGTAAAATTTACGGAATCATCGGCGCATTTATTACGCTGATAGTTCCGTTTTTTTTAATATATTTTGGTCAGAATACGCATCTCGAAACGGATCAATCCTTGTGTCCTTTGAAAATGCTTAGTGGTTTTCCCTGCCCAGGTTGTGGAATCACAAAATCATTGGTCTATTTTTATGAAGGAGACCTACAAAAAAGTTTATATTATCATATTTTTGGCCCCTTAGTTGTTGCTTTTTGTATAGCAACTATTGTAGTTCTTTCGACGGAATTAATCACCCAAAAAGAATATTTTACCAAACTACTTTTCAATAAAAAGTTAGCTTATGGGTTGGCTATTTTTCTAGCAACTTACCATTTTATTAGAATTATATATTTTATAAATAATAATTCTATTGATGATATTTTACAGCAATCGATTTGGAAGTGAAACAAATTTTAAATTCTTCAAAAAAATCTGCAATCTGCCTTCTTTTTTACTCTTCTTTCTCGGCTAATTTTCTTTCCAATTCAGCTTGAAATTCTTCCATAACAGGTTTCACAGTACTGTCAGGAATCTCAGAAATCCGAATATACATCAAGCCGTCTATAGCATTGTTGAACAAAGGATCCACGTTAAAAGCTATTACACGGGCATTTTGTTTGATGTATTTTTTAATCAAAACTGGCAATCGCAATGCTCCGGGCTCCAATTCGTCAATCAATTTATCGAACTTATTCAAATCGGCTTCGGCTTCATCAAAAATAAAATCCTTATCGGCATCTTTTAGTTTGACCTTAAATGCTTTTTTGGGATGAATATATTGGGCAATATAAGGGTCATAAAAATTTGATTTCATAAATTCAATCATCAAAGATTTCGAAAAATTGGAGAATTGATTGCTGATACTCACGCCTCCTAATAAGAATTTATGCTCTGGATGTCGAAGTGTAATATGAATGATTCCTTTCCATAGCAGGAAAAGAGGCATTGGTTTTTGTTGGTAATCTTTAACTATAAAAGCACGTCCCATTTCGATAGAATGATGAAGCATATCATACAATTCGGGTTCAAACCCAAATAAATCAGTTAAATAAAACCCTTCAATTCCATATTTTGGATAAATTTCTGATCCTAATCCCATTCGGTAAGCTCCTGCAATTTTTTGGGCATCGTTGTCCCATAAAAACAAGTGGCGGTAATATTTGTCGTAAGAGTCAATATCAATCGATTCGTTGGTTCCTTCACCCACTTCCCTAAACGTAATTTCTCTCAAACGACCTATTTCGTGAAGTACGTTGGGAATTTCTTTGGCTTCGGCAAAAAACACTTCGTAGTTTTTACTCTCTAATAAACGGCAATCTTTTTCTCGCAACAAATTTATTTCTGCTATCATTTTTTCCTGATTTGCAGCAGTAACAATTTGCTTTGGATTTTTGTGTGGTTTTAAATTGGGTTTTGGTAAAAAAGGCGTTTCCTTTTCGAAAGGATTGGCCAACATATAGGTTTTCCGTCTTAAAAATTCCGAAAACTCTTCAATAGTTGTAAGTTCGTTTTGTTCTGCCACCGAAATGGGTTTTCCAATTCGAACTTTTATCACTCGATTTTTTTGAGTCAACAATTCCGACGGTAATTTTGCGGTGCGTAAAGTGTCACTAATTTTTGAAAGGAAATAAAACAACCTACTATTTTTGGCGTGAAAATAAATAGGAACAACAGGAACTTGCGCTTTACGAATCACTTTTATGGCGCCTTCTTCCCATTCTCTATCTACCACAAGTTTTCCATCTTTATACGTTGAAACTTCTCCAGCTGGAAACATTCCCAGTGGTTTTCCATCCCTCAAATGACGCAAGGTTTCCTTGATACCAATAACACTCGACTTGGCGTCTTTGTGGTTTTCGAAAGGATTAACCGGCATGATGTAAGGTTTCATCGGATCGATGCGATGCAATAGAAAATTGGCAATAATTTTGAAATTGGGTTCTTTTTCCAGCATTAATTTCAAGAGCAAAATGCCGTCAATTCCTCCAAGTGGATGGTTTGAAATGGTAATATAAGCACCATCTTTAGGCAAACGTTTAAAATCTTCTTCAGGAATTTCAAATTTGATTTGGAATTCATCCAAAATAGCATTCAAAAACTCCACTTCACTTAAGTGTTTGTTTCTGTCGTATATTTTGTTCATCGTCGAAATTTTCAAAACTTTCATCAACAACCAACCCGAAAAAGTACCTAAAATTCCATACTTATCCGTGTTTATTGCTTTTGCAACTTCTTTTGCGGTTACTAAACCCATATCTAGCTTGTGATTTTTTGAGCAGGTAACAAAGATAGCAAAAAACTCCATTTTCTATATTTTTTTGACATCAATCTTTATAGTTTTCATTACTTTTGAAACACAAATAAAAAACAACAAATGAAAATTATTTCCTATAATGTCAACGGAATTCGTTCCGCAATTTCAAAAGGTTTTATCGACTGGTTACAACAAGCCAATCCCGATGTAATTTGTCTTCAGGAGATTAAAGCCACTCCAGAGCAAATTCCGCTTTTAGATTTTGAGCTAGCAGGATATCCTTATCATTATTGGTTTCCTGCCACAAAGAAAGGATATAGCGGTGTAGCTATTTTATCTAAAATTAAACCCAACAACGTAGTTTTTGGAACTGGAATTCCCCACATGGATTTCGAGGGAAGAAATCTTCGGGTAGATTTTGACGAATTATCGGTGATGAGTTTGTACCTTCCATCGGGCACGAACATCGAAAGATTAGAACACAAGTTTATGTATATGGACGATTTCCAAAATTATATTAATGAACTTAAAAAAGAAGTTCCAAATTTGGTAATTTGTGGGGATTACAATATTTGTCATGAAGCAATCGACATTCACGACCCCATTCGAAACAAGAAAGTTTCGGGATTTTTACCCGAAGAAAGAGCTTGGCTTGACGGTTTTATGAAAAGTGGTTTCATAGATAGTTTCCGATTTTTGAACAAAGAACCCAATAATTACACTTGGTGGACGATGCGATTTCCTTCGGCAAGATTAGAAAACAAAGGGTGGCGCATCGATTATTGTTTAGTTAGCGAACCTTTAAAACAAAAAATAAAAAGAGCCGTTATATTACCCGAAGCCAAACATTCTGACCATTGTCCGAGTTTGGTGGAAATAGAGTAAATCAATTGCAAAAATCAATTTCAATAAAAAAATTAAAATGATAAAAAGAATTTCCCTCGGATTGCTAATTGTAGCCCTTTCCACTTCTTGTGTTTCCAAGAAAATTTACAATGATTTAGAAAGCAAATATGCCGATTTAAAAAAAGAAAACAGAAGTATTTCAGACGAAAATGCGGATTTGTTAAAGTCTAAATCACAACTCGAATTAGACCAAGAGAATTTGAATAAAGAATTGGCGAAAGTCAAATCGGAACGTGAAAAGTTACAAGCTGATTATGCCGCTTTGAACAAAAAAATGGATGTTTTGAAAGATTCATATGCAGCCTTGGAAAAAAACAGTAGTGAATCTTTGAAAGCCAATATGGCCAAAAACCGAGAATTATTAGAACAATTGGGAGCCAAAGAAAAAGCATTGGCTTTGGAGCAGGCAGAATTGAACAAAAAAAACCAACGTTTGCAAGAGTTGGAAGCTTTGATTGCCGCCAAAGAGGAAAGTATGCGAAAACTCAAAGAAACACTTTCGAAAGCCTTGAATAGTTTTGAAGGAAAAGGCTTGACCGTGGAACAAAAAAACGGAAAAGTGTATGTTTCTATGGAGAACAAATTACTGTTCAAATCAGGAAGTTGGGCAGTTGGTGCCGAAGGTAAAACCGCTGTTGTCGAGGTGGGAAAAGTATTGGGCGATAATCCAGATATTTCAGTTTTGATTGAAGGTCACACCGACGATGATCCATTCGGAGGTTCAGGACCAATTGCCGACAATTGGGATTTATCGACTAAAAGAGCCACTGCAATTGTTGCTATTTTGAGCGAAAACAAAGCAGTCAATAAACAAAATCTTACGGCAGCTGGAAGAGGTGAATTTTCACCATTAGCAAGTAATGCAACAGCGGAAGGAAAAGCTAAAAACCGTAGAATCGAAATTATTTTGACTCCAAGATTAGACGAAATCGCCGAAATGTTGAAGGAGATAGATTAGTTTCCATAAAAACAAAATTTAAAAGGTTCGCGTGAAAATGCAGAACCTTTTTTAGTTTAAATAATTGTTTAATGTTACATCAATCGTCGGACTAAACTTTACTTTTGCACCCAATAATTTTATTACTTCAAATAAATGAAATACACTACTTTACCCAATACCGACATAAAAATTAGTAAAATTTGCCTTGGCACAATGACTTTTGGAGAACAAAACACCGAAGCCGAAGGTCACGCCCAAATGGATTATGCACTCGAAAAAGGAATCAATTTTTTTGACACTGCCGAAATGTATTCCGTTCCGGGACGCAAGGAAACTTACGGAAGCACCGAGAGAATTCTTGGTACTTGGTTCAAAAAATCAGGAAAAAGAGAAGATATTTTTCTAGCTTCGAAAATTGCTGGACCAAATCCTGGATTAGCTTACATTCGAGAAAATATGGATTTTTCACCCGAAAGTATTGCCTTGTCGATTGACAAAAGTTTAACTCGCTTGCAAACCGATTATATCGATTTGTACCAATTGCATTGGCCAGAACGCAAAACCAATTTCTTTGGTCAGCGCGGTTTCAAAGTGCAAAACGATGCTTGGGAAGATAATGTTCAGTCTGTTTTAGAAACTTTGGAAGATTTCATCAAACAAGGAAAAATCAACCATATTGGACTTTCTAATGAAACGCCTTGGGGAATTATGCGTTTTTTGGAAGAAAGTAAATATCAAAATCTACCTAGAATCAAAACAGTGCAAAATCCGTATTCGTTGTTGAACAGAACTTTCGAAATCGGTTCTGCCGAAGTTTGTATGAGAGAAAATGTGGGTTTATTGGCGTACTCGCCATTGGGTTTTGGTAGATTGTCTGGTAAATTTATGTCGGGCGAAAGTTATCCTAATTCTAGAATTGCTTTGTTTCCTCAATTTTCAAGATATAATAGCGCACAATCTATTGAAGCCACTCGATTATATCAAGAGGTTGCTCAAAAAAACGGATTGACTATAACTGAAATGGCTTTGTCATTTGTGACTCAACAAGCTTTTGTGACCAGTAATATTATTGGTGCAACAACAATGCAGCAATTAAAGGAAAATATTGCCTCGATAGATGTAGTATTATCGGATGAAATTATCGCCGAAATAAATGCAGTTCAGGCTATAATTCCTGATCCAGCACCTTAGTTATTTAAGAAACCCTGTCAGAGTTCAAAACTCTGACAGGGTTATTTTTCTATAAATTATCAATCACTTTTTCTTTAGGATATTTCACTCGGTAACTTATCCTGATTTTTTTGGTTTCATTGGGTTTTAAATTCAAATCCCAACTGAGAATTCCAGTTTCTGTGTTTACTTTTGCGCCATCACTTTGTAATAATTCAATTTCAATATCTTTATCTGGACTCAATGGATATTGATCTTTCAGTAGCAATTGAGCAGTTTCTTTTTTGTTGTTGCGAACTGTAATGTCATACGTAAATGTTTGCTCTTTTTTAGAAGACAAAAATTTAGTGCCTGATTTATCCGCCACTTTTTCACGGTTGATGGTCATTTTCTTGTCTCTACCCATACTCAAGCTCAAAGTGTCTAAAGTTTGACTTGGATTAATGGTTGTTTTACCTACGTACATTCCTTCGAAAATAATATTGGCTTCGCCTTTCAATAAATTGTATTTGGAATAATCGACAATTTCTGCCAATAAAAATGCTTCTTTTTCTACTCTTGGCGCAGCATAATATTTGAAACTTGCAGGGATTTTTATTTCTTTGAGTGCCACGCTATGCGCTTTTCCATTCGATAAAATATCATAAGGAATGTCAATATCGAAAGAAATATTGAGTTGATTTTCGGTTATGGAGGTGTAATCGCTCATTTGTTTGGTAGTAACCAAAATCACTCCGCTTGAAGCTCGAGAACCGTAAATTGAGGTGGCTGCCGCATCTTTTAATACATCTACTGATTTTATAGATTCTGGAGATAATTCATCCATTGCTTTTTGCGTTGAAGGAATTCCATTGATAATAACTAGCGGGGCAGCGTTTTTATCTAAAGAAGCTGCACCTCTAATTTTAATATTTGAGCTAGCTCCGGGCATTCCATCACTTATTTGCAATCCAGCTACTCTTCCTTCCAGCACACTTGAAACACTTTTACCGTATCCTACTTGAATTACTTCTGGTTCATACTTCAAAAACCAAGGATTTACACTCGGTGCTTGATTATTTTGGTTTGGATTTCCACTAGATAAAGTCAGTTTTACTTTTTTCCAATCGACACCTGTGTTTTGAACAACTTCTGCTTTGTACATCATATTTATAGGTTCGGCAACACTATTGGCACGCAAATCATAGAACGGTTTCCAAGTAGCATTAGAAGTCAGGTAATTAATGTCGAAATCTACATTACCTGCAATTTCGTTCATTACCTGAATTATTATTTTTCCGTCGGAGGTTTTATCTTCTTTTTTAGTGTTGATTTCTAGTTTCGAATTCAATTGAGCCAAAAGCGTATTGAGTTTGCTATGTTTTTCGTCTAAAGCATCGTAATTGTTGTTTACTTCGGTTCTTTTGAGTTTGTAATATTCGACCATTTTCATTAATTCAGCTACATTCAAACCCGAATTAACCCCTGAAATTTGTTGGTTTTTGTCCAATAATTCTATGACTTTGGCTTCGGAATCTTTTGCATTTTCAACTTTTTGAAGTTCCTTTTTTACCAAATTGATACTGTCACGCACTTTTTTTATGGCTGGATTGGTTTCATCCAATTCATATTCCGAAACATAATCGTTCGTAAACTGCACCGAAAGTACCGTAACGGTTGAAGGCGCGCCAATTTGAATCGTACTTTCATTTAAAGCATTAGATACGTTTTTAATTACGATTTCGCTGGTTCCTCTTGGAAGCACAACTGATGTAGTTTGCGAAATTTCGGCAGAATTAAAATAAACAGTTGCCGCTTTTACTTTAGAAGAAACAAATATTGGTTTTTGAGCAAAGGCAAATACCGAAATCAAGAACGCAAAGGAGAAAAGAACTTTTTTCATAATGTATCAATTTTAGAATATATCTCTATTGATGACAAATTACTGAAAAAGGTTGGGAGAGTTTATTTTTTTTTATGATAAATTATTCAATTATTAACCGATGCGTTGAAAGGTTTCCTTGGTCATTTTTAATGGTTAGGATGTAAAACCCTTTAGATAAATGTGTTGTTTTAATACTGTTTTCGGGTTTATCTATTGTTTTTTGTTGCAATATTATTTTTCCTCCCATATCAAAAAGAGTGGCTTCAGTAGGATAATTTTTGTTCGATTTTTGAATGATAATTTCCGATTTTGTCGGGTTGGGATAAACTATAAATTGAGATGTTTCGGGGATATTTACACCTAATGATGTATCTTTGATTTTGTAAATGGTACCGTTATTTATGGCAGCAATATACAGTTCGCCCATATTATCTTCTCCAAAAGTCGAAAAATTATTTCCTGAAAAAGTTTGGGAATAAGTAATTGTTCCTGTTGATGTCAACATTCCTATTTGTGGACTGCAATAATCCGAAAAGAAATACAATTCTTTAAAATTAGGATAGGCTGTGCCATTATAGACATAACCACCAGTAACAGAGCAAGCCCCAGTAGAGTGATTTATGATAGCAAGTGGAAACTTCATAGTAGCTTGTGCAGGACAATCGGTAGTATTGTAGGTGGTATTGCCTTCATAGCAACGCCATCCATAGTTTAATCCAGCTTCGGTTGTACTTGCAACATTAATTTCTTCAATGTTATTTTGACCCACATCGGCAATCCATAAATTATTTTTGATTTTGTCAAAGGAAAATTTCCAAGGATTTCTAAGACCAATTGCCCAAATCTCATCAGCTCCTGCTATTCCCACGTATGGATTGTCATTTGGGATGCCGTATGGTGATCCAGAATTTACATCTATGCGAAGCATTTTCCCCAATAATTCAGTACTGTTTTGCGCTCTGTTTCCTGGATCGCCACTACTGCCTCCATCGCCCATTCCTATGTACAGAAAACCATCTGGACCAAATTTTAATGTTCCTCCGTTATGATTGGTAAAGGGTTGGGTAATTGTCAAAAGAACGCTTGCGCTAGAAGCATTGGCAATATTAGGATTTCCGCTATCTACGGTGTATTTGGCAATTACAGTAGTACCAGATAGGTTGGTGTAATTTATAAAAAATTGTCCATTTGAAGCATAATTTGGATGAAATGTCAATCCCAACAAACCTTGCTCAGAACCCGTACCTACTTGAGTAGAAATGTCGAGAAAAGGCGTTGCGTTTGTTGTTTTATCTGAATTTAAGATTTTGATTTTGCCTCCTTTTTCTACAACAAATAATCTGCTGTCTCCAGCATTTGAAATTTCTACAGGGCTAATAAAACCTGAGGCAAAAGTTTCTAATCCGATGGTTTGAGAATGAGAAAAATTTAAAGAAAGCAAGGCGAGAAATACTACAGCTGTTTTCATAATCCAAAAGTTTTTATTTGTAATCATTCAAAATTACAAATAAAAAGGGTTGAAAAGATATTTAACTGTCTGTTTATTAAAAAGATAGAGTATTTTCTATCAAAATTCAAAGGGTTCTTCTACCGCCAAAGAATCTACTGCCAAAGAATCTAGCACTTTTATATTCAACAACGAATGCGCATTTCCTGTAATTTTCAATGGAATTGATTCTCCAATGGTATCTTCGGGAATCAGAATTCCTCTTCGTAACATCAAATTGCTTAGGAATTTTTGTTGTTGTTTGGCGAATGATTTTAGATTTCCTTCGTTGTCAAATTGCCACATAAATTTCTTTGGTTTTGGAACAATAGTAGCTAGAAACAAACATTCTTTCAGAGTCAAATCGGCTGGAGTTTTTTGAAAATAAAACTGCGCTGCTTCTCCAATTCCGTAAATATTTGGTCCCCATTCGATAACGTTGAAATAGACTTCGAGCATTCGTTCTTTGCTGGCAATACGATTGTTTTCTAGGATGTAGACCAACAAAATTTCTTCCAATTTTCGAGAAACTGTTTTTTCACGAGTCAGAAAAACGTTTTTGATTAATTGCATACTAATCGTACTTGCTCCACGGGAGAATTTCTTGGTGCGAATGTTTTTAAGAATCGATTGCTTGAAGGCTTCGTTGATAAAACCGCGATGCGAGAAAAACGATGGATCTTCCGACGTTAAAACGCATTTTTGCAAATAAGGCGAAATTTGATCCAATGGTGTATAATTTGGATTTTCAGCACCCACTAAAACAGGTCTTTGTTGTACATTTTGTATGATAGCGCGATACACAAATTCACCGTTGAGTTTGTTGAGATTCGCTTCGCCGTATTTGGTAATTTTTAGATTTTCTTTCTTCAACTTGCTATCAAAAACCAATTGATTGGGTTTGTTTTTATTGAATTTAAAATCCAAATTGTATTCGAAATTCCCTTCGGCTTCCATTCCTTGAAAATGAGTAAACAAACCATCAGGAAGCGACACAATAAAATCCTGTGCTTTCATTTTCGGTATCGCTACTTTGAGTTTGTAAATCGTGTCTTCTTCGGTTTCGTATGCCAAATAAGGATGGAATTTTATCTTGTTGAATTGAACGGTCGAACTGCTGTCAATGGAAATAAAATCGGAACCCAATAGGAATCTAAAGTCAAATTTTGCGTTTTTTATAACCACATCTTTGCTGGCAATTTTCTTGTGATTAATCATCAAATTGGCAATAGAAGCGAAGCCGTCAAGATGCAATTCGCTACCCGATTTGTCTATGTTTTGAATGTTCACTCGAATGGAATCGAAACTTGATTTTAAACCAAAACGTTCGTCAAGATAAGGTACTTTTATCGCTCCAGTGTCAATATTAAAAAATCGAATATCGGCAGTTTTGTTTCTCGGGTCGGCAAAACCTTCGATTCGAATTCGTTGCGTAAAAGCTTTGGTTTGAACATTAATCGAAGTTTCGAGTTGCTTGTTGACCAATCGTAGTTTTTGGAAATTTATCGTAGTTTTTTTGCCATTGTCGTCCAATTTGAACGAAAGATTTTCTACTTTCATATCCGTTGGCACTAAGTTCAGCACTTTCGAAATGAGTCTGTAAGCTATTTTGGCGTAATCTCTTTTTTCGTTAGAAGAAGTTGTGGTTTCGTCTTTTTTTAGAAAAGCATCAAAATTGCGACCTTTTTTATTCTTGACTAATTGTACATAACCATTTTCAATTTCCAATGTTCCCAATTGAATATCGCCAACTAATAATCGCCATAAATTGACGCTGGTTTTCATTTTATGGATTCGGAAAAGCGTGTCGGCATTTTTGGGAGCCAAAACAATTTCGGAAAAACGTAGGCCTGAAAGTCCCACAAAAGAAGCTTCTTTTACTGTAAAAGTGCTGTTGTATTCGCTAGCCATTTTGAAAGATACTTTGGCTATGGTTTGTTTCAATACTTCATTTCTAAAAACAAAAAGAGCTATAATTATTGCCAAAAAGGAAATAGCAATTATTTTTAAAGCTAAAATTGTTTTTTGTTTTCGGCTTTTCATCAATTAGTTTCCATTTAAAATTTTTGGAGTATAAAGGAAAGGAAAAAAATGAAAACGGAATAAATTTTATGATTCTCTTTAGAGTTTTCTTTTAAATTACTTTTCTGTGTTCCTTAATTTAAACCTATAAAAAAACCACAACATTTTTGATATTGTGGTTTTTGATGAAGTTTTGAAGTAAAAAATTTACAAACGATGTGCCAAATTAAGTTTGCGTTGCAAAGGGTTGTAAAAATCTTTAACCCGAGCTACAACTTCATTCAAAGTCATTTTGTCGGCAGTTTCTACCGCTTTAATTTTGATTTTATTCAATGATTTTTCAGCTTGAATTTTTTGTTCCAATTTTAGTTTTGTTTCTGCTGGACCAAAAATATACAGATAATCTGAATTCTTTATTCGGTTCATCACCGCAGTGAGATAATAATCCATTTGCTCTTTTTTGCGGTTGTCAAATTTCGTTTCGTTGTCACTTTGGTGACTTCCTGAGAAGGTTCCTTTGTTACTTTCTTCATTGTGGTAAATTCTGTTTTCAACTTCAGAATCTATCTCAGTGATTTTTTCTTCTTTATGACCTTCAAGAGCAACAATAATTGCTTTTTTAGTGTCAATCCAGATTCCGACTTGTTTTTCCATAATTTCAATTTTTTAATTTCTCTTCGTTCGAGAAAACGAACATATAAATTTACGAAGAAAAGCTGAAAAGCAAATGAGATTCTTCGTTTTTATTAATCAAAAAAATTAAAGTAACACATTGAATTTTAGATAGAAAACCAAAATCAAAAAAGGCAATATCAACTGAATGAAATTGCCTTTTCTGAAAGATGTTTCAAAAATGTAACATCTTATTTTTTCGTATATTCTTTGTCCAAAAACAAGTAACGAGCATCATTTTCTGCTTTTGTGGCTTTTGATTCTATATCGATAATCATAATTTCTGGATTTTTTTCGTCTTTTGCCATTGGCCAAACGGGTAGTTTTTCGCCATTTGGATTTCCGGATTTAATAAAATTGGCGAAGTAATTCATCATCGTTTCCGAAACTTTATAATCGTCTTCCATCCAATCATAATCTTTATTTGTTGCCAGATTTCCCATGGCGTATTCAATCTCAGCAGAGTGTACAGCGCCTTTTGGTTTGGGAGCTTTTGGCGCGTTTTTATCTTTTTTGATGACACCACCTGCAAGACCAGCTACCAAATCTTTATCCCGCATTTCAGGTCTTGGTTTCGAAAAATAATAGCGATAAACGTTTTGTGAGCTATTTTTTCGATGTAAATCAAACCATTTCCAAGTGCTGTAAGCAATAAATCGGTCGCCGGCTAAATCCGTTGCCGATTGCTCCGTAACTTCAGGAGTTCCTGCGGGATATAGTTTCAAAACTTCTTCGGCTTTGTCGCCATACAATTCTTTGATTTTTGCAGCATAACTTTCATTGGTAAGGTCTTTCCCCATTGTTAAAGCGCGATAGGTCATCTCCTCAGAATTCCAACCCAGCAACAAAGGAACCATTGCTTGTTGCTTGGATTCGAAAATTTCGGGCAAAGATTTTGGCATAAAATAACCGTCAATTGTTGATTTAAAAACGCCCATACTTGTTCCGCTTGACTTTTGGTACAGTTCAAAAGTGGACATTGCACGAAGATCTTTCAATGATTTCGCTCCAATTTTCTGTCCAAATTCAAAACCTGTTTTTTCGGCTTCGGCTAATGGAATTGGAGCTAAAGTTGGAAAGATAGATGCACCGCTTTCGCCAATAGCACCTGCAATAAGATTTTTGGATAAAGGCGAAGCCATTTGGGCACTTACGGAAATCGAGCCCGCCGATTCACCAGCTATTGTTACTCGTTTTGGGTCGCCACCAAATTTTGCAATATTGGCCTGAACCCATTTCAAAGCAGCATTTTGGTCAAGAAAACCATAATTTCCTGATGCGTGATTAGGCGATTCCTTGGTTAATTCTGGGTGGGAGAAGAAACCAAAAATTCCCAAACGATAATTCACGGTTAGGGTAACGATTCCTTTTTTGGCCATATTTTCGCCATCATAGCGGTATTCCGAACCATCGCCAGCAGCAAAACCACCACCGTAAAAATAGACAAAAACCGGAAGTTTTTCGTCCGATGATTTGGCTGGAGACCAAACGTTTAAGTACAAACAATCTTCGCTAATGCCGTCGCTTCTAAAACCCATATCGCCAAAAATATTGGATTGAACGGCTCTTGGGCCAAATTTTTTGGTTTGTTTAATTCCTGTCCAATTCATAACAGGTTGAGGTGCTTTCCAACGTAAATTACCAACGGGTGGTTGTGCAAAAGGAATTCCTTTGAAACTTTGAATATTAGTTTTGATGTCGAATTCGCCTTCAACAATTCCGTTTGCAGTGGTAATTTGAACAGGAAAAGCATCCGGATTTGCGGACTGTTGCGCATCCGAAATGAATGGAATTGCTATAAAAAGCAACCCAATAAATGGAAATTTGAGATTCATAATTTATGTTTTATATTTAATAATTTACTAAAAGAATTTAACAGCGATAAAACCTAAAACGGTGCCTATTACAATTAAGAAAAAAATATTTCTACTCCATTTATCTTTTGATTGTTCTTCTTTTAAATCTGTTTTGCAAAATTTAATTAATAGCCACCAAAGTAGACCTCCTATATCGCTTTTTAATTGAAATCTCATAATTTAAAAATACTTTTTAGATTTACCCAAACAACTCGCTCGCCACATCTTCAATCTTTGCCACCAAACGAACTTTTATTATGGTGTTTTTCAAGGCGATTTTATTGTATTTGGATACAAATATGGTCGAAAATCCTAATTTTTCCGCTTCTTGAATGCGTTGATCTACTCGATTTACAGGACGAATTTCACCCGAAAGTCCCACTTCGCCCGCAAAACAAAAATCTTTGTTCACTGCAATATCTTCATTCGAGGATAAAATAGCAGCAACAACTGCCAAATCAATCGCAGGATCATCTACCGAAATTCCTCCGGTTACATTTAGGAAAACGTCTTTGGCACCCAAACGGAAACCCGCTCTTTTTTCTAAAACAGCCAAAATCATATTCAATCTTTTGGCATTGTAACCTGTGGTGCTTCGTTGCGGTGTTCCATAAACTGCTGTGCTTACCAAAGATTGAATTTCAATCATCAACGGACGCATTCCTTCGAGAGTGGTGGCGATGGCGGTTCCTGATAATTCTTCGTCTTTGTGCGAAATCAATATTTCGGATGGGTTAGAAACTTCTCTCAACCCATTACCTAGCATTTCATAAATTCCGATTTCGGCAGTGGACCCAAAACGGTTTTTTAGCGAACGTAATATGCGATATACATGATTTCTGTCACCTTCGAATTGCAAAACGGTATCGACCATGTGTTCCAAAATTTTGGGACCGGCAATGTTTCCATCTTTGGTAATATGACCAATTAAAATCACTGGAACATTCGATTCTTTGGCAAATTTTATCAACTCGGCAGTGGTTTCTCGAATTTGAGAAATGCTTCCCGGAGTCGATTCGATATAATCGGTGTGAAGCGTTTGAATGGAATCGATGATGACGATTTCGGGTTCGATGGCTTCAATTTGTTTGAAGATATTTTGGGTTTTGGTTTCGGTAAGAATGTAGCAATTGTCGCTGTTTGGCGTGATTCTTTCGGCACGCATTTTTATTTGTTTTTGGCTTTCTTCGCCCGAAACATATAAGGTTTTATAAGGAAGTTTTAAAGAAATTTGCAACAAAAGAGTGCTTTTTCCAATGCCGGGTTCGCCACCCAAAAGAATTAAAGAACCGGGAACAATTCCACCGCCCAACACGCGATTCAGTTCGCTGTCTAAGGTATTCATTCTCACTTCTTGGCTGGAATCAATTTCGTTGACTTTTAAAGGTTTTGAAACTCTTTTCGAATCGGAAGTTGTGGGTTTCCAACTTGATTTTTCTTCTTTTTGAATAATTTCCTCAACGATGGTGTTCCACTCTTTGCAGGAATTGCATTGGCCTTGCCATCTTGAATATTGAGCGCCACAATTTTGGCAAAAAAAGGAAGTTTTTACTTTGGACATTATTATTTTTTAGTTGTTAAACTCTGCATTTCGTCAAATTTCTCCAGCATCATATCTTTGCTTAAATCCCCAATTTCATCAAATTGAGATGCTTTTTGATAGGCTTTTGCCGCTTTTTTTGAATCTCCCAATTTCTCGTTCATTAGACCTAATTCATAATCGGCTAGCATTGATTTTGGATAATTTTTTCGAGCTAATTCGGCTAATTTATCTAATTCTGAGTAGGATTTATTTTTTAGAATTGCGGCTTCGATAGCTTTAAAATCAGAAACTCTAATGGTAACTTTTAGCCCTAAAGTTTTGGCAATAGCATCGTATTTATCAGTCAAATATTTTACTTGTCCGTTAGGAAGAATGGCTATTTTTTCTGAAAATTCAGTCATCGAAATCGGTTTGTAACAATCGAAAATTTGGTTCAAAGCATTCGGAATAGAATAAAGAACGGCAGAATAATGAGAAGCTCCTTTGAATTGGTCGTATTTGTAATTAATCAGTGGATTGTTGGCTGTTTTAATGTTCTCATCCAGTTTTTTCACGTCTTCCAAAAGGTCTTTTATGTCGCCATCACCGGTAGATTGATAGTAGAAAAGCGGTTGTTTTAATGCAGCAAACCGTTCTGGAATTTGGGTGTCCATTTCTGGAACCAGTTCTGGACTTAAAGAAATATAAGCATTAAATATGGAGTAATCTTTGTATAAAAAAAAGTTTGAAAACCCAGCTGTTGTGTCGTGTCCGGCAATAATTCTGAAAGGAGCAACACGGAATTTTTTTTCAATATAAGGAAGCAATTCGCTACCAATAAAACTAAAAAAAGCGGCACCTTTTCCAGAAGGTAAGCCGTTTGCATCGTCATAATTGCAGTCGTCTATTCGTTCCTCATTTATATTTTGGCTAATACCGACGATGATGGTTTCGGGCATATCTTCCCAATAAGCACCGTAATTTAAAGCACCATAAAAAGGGTCGAACAAGTAATCGCCATCGAGTAAAACGAGTATTGGATACCTTTTATTTGGGTTTTTTTCGTAGGAATCTGGCAGGCCAATTGTGATTTCTCGACTTTCGCCTAATTTGTTTGATTCGAATATTTCAATCGTTTTTTGCGAAAAGAGAGTAGTTGAAAAAAACAAAAATAGTACTATTTGCTTCATAATTTCTTAGGGTTTGGAAATTAATATTCTTCCGAATTATTGGGTTCGAAAAGAGTAGCAATATACTACTTTTATTTGCTTTTTTTAAAAGTAGAACAAGATAAAAGTGAATGTATTTAAATAGCGCAAATTAGAAACATTAACTGAATTTTGAGGAAAGATACAGAAGGATTAAGTCAGTGAATTGTCATTTTCATTTGGGAAAAGAATCCAAGGTTTGAAGGTTTTGGCCTCTTCAAAATCGAGAGTTGCATACGAAATAATGATGATGATATCGTCTTTTTGCACTTTTCGAGCCGCAGGGCCATTGAGTGTAATTTCACCTGAATTTTTAACGCCAGTAATGACATACGTTTCAAAACGCTCGCCATTATTAATGTTTACAATAGATACTTTTTCACCTTCAATTAGGTTTGAGGCGTCCATTAATGCTTCGTCAATAGTGATGCTACCGATGTAATTTAAATCGGCGCCAGTGACTTTTACACGGTGAATTTTTGATTTTACTACTTGTATTTGCATGGTGCAAAAGTAAATTAATTTAATGAAATGGTATCAATCAATCGAATATTGTTGACAAATACGGCTATAAAAGCACGATATTTCTTGTTTTTGCTTTTTCTTATGCAAGGAAGCAACGTTTTTTCGTCCGCAATTTGATAGTATTCTAAAGTGAAAACAGGATTGTTTTCAAATGCTTTTTGAACCTCTTCGGTTACAATTTTAGCACTAAATTTTTGGAAATTTTCTTTAGATTCGATTATTGTTTTATATATGATGGAAGCTTCCTGTTTTTCTTTTGGAGACAAAAGTGCATTTCGGGAGCTCATTGCTAATTTGTTCGTCTCTCTGTAAATAGGACAACCAATTACGTTGACTTTTAACTTGGTTTTTTCGACCATTTTCTTCACAATTTGCAATTGTTGAAAATCTTTTTCACCAAAATAGGCGTTTGTAGGTTGAACAATTTCGAACAAACGTTTTACAATTGTACCTACTCCGTTGAAATGTCCGGGTCTGAACTTGCCTTCCATTTGGTTTTCTAAACCATCAAAATCGAAAAATTGCGACGAAGGTTTTCCGTCATAAATGTCGTCAACAGGCGGGGCATAAACTATAATTTCTGGGCTTAAACCATTAATTTTTTTTAAGTCATCATCAAGTGTTCTAGGGTATTTTGCAAGATCTTCGGGATTATTGAATTGGGTAGGATTGACAAAAATACTCACCACAGTAGTGTTGTTATTTGCCATTGATTGTTGCATCAAGGACAAATGACCTTGGTGTAATGCACCCATTGTTGGTACAAAACCAACTGTGGATTGATTGGTTTTAATAGATTTCAGAAAGTCTATCAAAGCTGCTTTTCCGTAGAAAATATGCATAGGTGTTTTGTTGAAATAATTTGCAAACATAATATTTTAGTCTATAACTGCATAAATTTTTGTAATTTTGCATGGTTTTTATTGCCAATAAATTAAGTAATTTACAATATGGAAGATAAGAGGATATTATATGTATCATCTGAGGTTGTGCCTTATCTAGCTGAAAATGAGGTCTCTTCAATGTCTTACGAAGTGCCAAAAATGATAAATAATCAAGGCGGACAAATTAGAATTTTTATGCCAAGGTATGGCAATATAAACGAAAGAAGGCATCAATTGCACGAAGTAATTCGACTTTCAGGGATGAATTTGGTAGTAAATGACTTGGATATGCCTTTGATTATAAAAGTAGCTTCGATTCCTAAAGAAAGAATTCAGGTTTATTTTATTGACAATGACGAATATTTCAAACGGAAAGCCACATTTACTGATGAAGACGGAGTGATGTTTCCGGACAACGATGAACGAGCCATTTTCTTTGCCAAAGGCGTTGTTGAAACAGTAAAAAAACTCAATTGGGTTCCCGATATTATACACGTTCATGGATGGATGGCTGCAATGTTACCCATTTACATGAAGCATTTTTATAAAAACGAAGCTTTATTCTCCGACACTAAAATTGTAACATCAGTATATAGTCAGTCTTTCGAAGGAACTTTAGACATAGAAATGATTAACAAAATTAAGTTTGATGGCGTTCCGAATGAATCTATTTCAGATTTGGAAACTCCAGATTACGAAAGTATAATGAGGGCTACCATCATTCATTCTGACGCTGTGATTATTGCTTCGGAAAACCTCTCTCCAAGTTTAACAAAATTTATAGAATCTTCAGGAAAACCTTTTTTACCTTTCGCCTCGAAAGATAAATTCGCTGAAACGTATTCTAACTTTTATAAAAATTTTGTTCTATAAATTAAACATTTTCTAGTAAACATGCACAATAATTCCCTTTTCAAATCTCTATTATTTACTGCAGGCATCCTTCTTTTCGTATCTTGTGACAAAGAATATAGCGCCGTTGGAGATGCATTAATTGGTGATAATAATTTCGAATTAGTCAAATATCCATCAAATGTTGAGGCTCATAACGAAAAAATCACCTCGACAGACCCAATAGAATCTAATAATCTTGATGTAAATGCTTTGGGAATTTATGACAATCCTGCTTTTGGTAAAACCACTGCGAACTTCGTAACTCAATTAACTTTAGCAACATTAAATCCAACTTTTGGAACAAATCCATTAATTGACAGTGTGTATATCGATGTTCCTTATTTTGTAGATGCTGATTCAACTGTAGCTATTACTTCTGCTGGAAATACTTATGTATTAGATTCCATTTATGGAAAAAAATTGGCAAAAATAAAATTGAGTGTTTATGAGTCAGGTCGTTATATGGGAACTCAAGACGGAAAGTCTCAAACTTTTTATACCAATCAAAACGCTGAATTTGACAATTTAAAAATTCCCTACCTTGGAAATCGTTTGAATGATGATGCAGATAAGGCACAAAACGATGAGTTTTTCTTTAATCCCAAACAAAATACACTCAAAACAACAGATGCGACTGGTAATGTAACCAGGACATATTCGGCTCCAAGTATGCGATTGAAATTGAATACTACCTTTTTTAAGGACAAGATATTAAACGCACCTTCAGGAAGTTTGGTAAACAATGATGTTTTTATCAATTATTTCAAAGGTTTGTATTTCAAAGTAGAACAATCAGGTGCTGACAAAGGAAGTTTAGCCATGATTAATTTTAGAAAAGGAACCATAACAATCAAATATAAAGAAGATTCATCTACAACCCCAGTAACTAGAGTAGAAAAAAGTTTAGTTCTTAATATGTTAGGTGCCACTGCAAGTTTACTAGAAAAAAGCAATCCAAATGCTGATTATGAAACTGCCACAAGCAATCCAAATAGAGTTCTTGGTGATCAAAAATTGTATTTAAAAGGAGGCGAAGGTTCATTGGCGGTTTTAGAGCTTTTTGAAAAAAAGGATTTGATAGGGTATGATGAAAATGGAAACCTAACCGGTCCAAACGAGGTTTCAGATGAATTGGATAAAATTAGAAAAGAAGGATGGTTGATTAATGATGCTAATCTTGTTTTTCATATTGATGCTAAAACAATGAAAGACAGCTACGAGCCAGGCCGAATATACTTGTATGATTATGCTAACAACACTACAGTTTTAGATTATTATTTAGGTGCTTCAACAGCAAATAAAAATACCTCTAAATACCTATTTGGTGGATATTTAACTAAAGATGCAACAACAAAAAGAGGGGTTACTTATAAAATAAATGTTACGAATCACATTAGAAACCTTGTTAAAAATGCTGACGCAAAAAATGTTAAGCTAGGCGTTGTTGTAACTGAAGATATGAATGTTGCAGATTTCAAAATGTTGAAGACAGGAAATGCCTTTATTTCACAAGCTCCCAAAGCAAGCGTAATGAATCCTCTCGGAACAATTCTATACGGAAGTAACCTTCCTGATACGGATGAAAATTATAGCAAAAGATTACAACTAGAAATTTATTATACAAAACCTAAATAAACCAAAACTATGTGTGGAATTGTTGGATACATTGGCTACAGAGAAGCTTATCCTATTGTGATAAAAGGATTAAAAAGATTGGAATATCGAGGTTATGATAGTGCTGGTGTTATGCTATATGACGGAGAGAATATAAAACTTTCTAAAACAAAAGGCAAAGTTGTAGACCTTGAAGCAAAAACCTTAAATGAGATTTCTACAAATGGAACTATAGGAATTGGTCACACTCGTTGGGCAACTCACGGAGTTCCAAATGATGTAAATTCTCACCCTCACGTTTCTAATTCAGGAGATTTAGTGATTATTCACAACGGAATTATAGAAAATTATGCTCCTCTTAAAGTAGAATTAATAAAAAGAGGTTATGTTTTTCATTCAGATACTGACACCGAAGTTCTAGTAAATCTTATCGAAGAAGTTCAAAAAAAGGAAAATCTAAAACTAGGAAAAACCGTTCAAGTAGCCTTAAATCAAGTTTTTGGGGCATATGCAATAGCTGTTTTTGACAAAAAAAACCCTGATGAAATTGTGGTTGCCCGTTTGGGAAGTCCATTGGCAATAGGAATCGGAGAAGGCGAATATTTCATTGCTTCCGATGCTTCACCATTTATCGAATATACTTCGAATGCAGTGTATTTAGAAGATGGCGAAATGGCCAATATCAGATTGCACAAACCAATGAAAGTTCGAAAAATTAAAGACGACTCTTTAGTTGATCCTTATATTCAAGAGCTTCAAATGAATTTGGAGCAAATAGAAAAAGGTGGTTACGATCACTTTATGTTGAAAGAAATTTACGAACAACCTAGCGTTATTACAGATACGTATCGCGGAAGACTTCACGCCAACGAAGGCATTATTCAAATGTCAGGAGTAGAGGATAATTTAGAGAAATTTCTCAACGCCGAAAGAATAATAATTGTCGCTTGCGGAACCTCTTGGCATGCAGGACTTGTAGCCGAATATATTTTTGAAGAATTTACCAGAATCCCAGTTGAGGTAGAATACGCATCGGAGTTCAGATACAGAAACCCAATTATAAATAGTAAAGACGTTGTAATTGCCATTTCTCAATCAGGAGAAACAGCTGATACTATGGCGGCAATAAAATTGGCCAAGGAAAAAGGAGCTTTTGTTTATGGTGTTTGTAATGTGGTGGGTTCCTCCATTTCTAGAGAAACGCACGCAGGTTCGCACACCCATGCAGGCCCAGAAATTGGAGTGGCTTCGACCAAAGCTTTTACTACACAAATTACGGTTTTAATAATGATGGCGTTGCGTTTGGCAAAAGCCAAAGGAACATTGTCTAATACTTATTTCCACAGGTATTTACAAGAACTAGAAATTATTCCTAATAAAGTGAAAGAAGCTTTGGAAACTAATGCTAAAGCAAAAGAAATTGCTGCGATTTTCAAAAACACTCAAAATTGCCTGTATTTAGGAAGAGGCTATAATTTTCCAGTGGCACTTGAAGGAGCATTGAAGCTCAAAGAAATCTCTTATATTCACGCCGAAGGTTATCCTGCAGCTGAAATGAAACACGGCCCAATCGCTTTAATAGATGAGCACATGCCAGTAATTGTTATTGCACCTAAACAAGGGCATTATGACAAAATCGTAAGTAATATTCAAGAAATAAAATCACGTAGCGGTATTATTATTGCCGTGGTTACAAAAGGAGATACTCAAGTACGAGGATTAGCAGATTATATCATCGAAATTCCTGAAACTTCCGATGCTTTATCACCATTAATTACTACCATTCCATTGCAATTATTATCCTATCATATTGCTGTTATGAGAGGCTGTAATGTAGATCAGCCGCGTAATTTGGCTAAATCAGTTACAGTAGAATAAGTAATTTTCAACTTTTTTAATTAAAACGAGGTTTTTTACCTCGTTTTTTTTGTGCCTATTTTTTATTGAAACACCATTTTTAAGACGGTATTTTATATGCGTGCATAATAAATCGCATTATTTTAACTAAATATCATAAATTAGTTTAACGATTTTCAAAAGGACTATTTATAATGAAATTATATAATATTAAATTTTTTTAGGGTTTTTTTATTAATATCAAAAATATTTGTACTTTGGCTGCATTAACTAACAAAATTCAATCAAATGAGAAGCTATTT
>Ga0209097_10001006_pt1 | contig 25165 bp, 24 predicted proteins | sample AD_UKC052_MetaG_FD_184419 | JGI IMG/M metagenome (GOLD analysis project Ga0209097, IMG submission 184419) | Active sludge microbial communities of municipal wastewater-treating anaerobic digesters from USA - AD_UKC052_MetaG (SPAdes) (version 2) | ecosystem: Engineered > Bioreactor > Anaerobic >... | reverse complement strand
ATCGACATCATCACCTCGGCCCAGCTCCAGTCCACCGGCCAGCCCGATCTGCAGCGCGCCCTGGCGGTGCTGGTGCCGGGCTTCAACGCCCCGCGCCCCAGCATCACCGACGGCACCGACCACGCCCCGCCCTTCACCCTGCGCGGCCTCAGCCCCGACCAGGTGCTGGTGCTGGTCAATGGCAAGCGGCTGCATCAGAGTTCGCTGCTGCATAACAACGGCACGGTGGGGCGGGGCAGTTCGGGGGTGGATCTGGCCACCATCCCCCTGCGGGCCATCGAGCGGGTGGAGGTGCTGCGTGACGGCGCGGCGGCCCAGTATGGTTCCGACGCCATCGCCGGCATCATCAACATCATCCTCAAGGGCTACGGCCAGCGCAGCCAGGCCACCGTGACCTACGGGCGTACGGGCGAGGGCGACGGCATCACCCGGCAGGGCACCCTGTTCCATACGCTGCCCCTGGCGGGCGATGGTTTCATCAACCTCACCGCCGAATGGCGCGACCGGGGTGCCACCAACCGGGCCGGGCCGGATGCCAGTGACGGCGGCCGCATCAACACCCACTTTGGCGATGCCGACACGCAGGACGGCCTGTTCGCCCTCAATGCCGAGCTGCCCCGGGGCGACGCCACCCTTTACCTGCATGGCCTCTACGACCGGCGGCGCAGCAGCGCTGGCGCCTTCTACCGCACGGCAGGCGACGCCCGCAATATCGCAGCGATCTACCCGGATGGCTTCCTGCCGCGGATCGAACCGAAGATCCTCGACTTCTCGGCCACGGCCGGCGTGCGCGGCGTGCTCGATGGCGGCGCCCGCTGGGACATCAGCTACACCCACGGGCACAACGACTACCACTTCTACGTCAACAACTCCCTCAACACCTCCCTTGGCCTGGCCACGCCCACGTCCTTCGACAGCGGCGCCACCCGCTACACCCAGCAGATCCTCAACGCCGATTTCAGCAAGAAGATCGGGCGTCACACCGTGGCCGGCGGCTACGAATTCCGCCAGGAGCACTACCGCATCATCAAGGGCGATGCGGCGTCCTACATGCTGGGTTCGGCCGACAACTTTGCCTACGGTGCCCAGGGCTTCCCGGGCTTCAGCCCGGAAAACGCCGTGTCGGCCAGCCGCCAGGCCCATTCCCTGTATGGCGACCTGAAATACAGCGCCACCGAGCGGCTGATGCTGGATGCGGCCGCCCGCGCCGAGCACTACAGCGACTTTGGCTCGGCCCTCAACGGCAAGCTGGCCCTGCGATACCGCGCCACCGACGACCTGCTCTTCCGCAGCAGCGTGAGCACTGGCTTCCGGGCGCCGTCCCTGTCCCAGAGCCATTTTTCGTACACCGGCACCTACCGCAACAGCAACGACGCCGCCGCCCAGTTCTGGGGCAATTTCGCCGTCGATCATCCGGTGGCCCGGGCGCTGGGCTCCACCGACCTCAAGCCCGAGAAGTCGCGCCACCTGACCCTGGGCATGGTCTTCCAGCCCTCGTCCCAGCTCACCGCCAGCGCCGATGTGTTCGTCACCGACATCCACGACCGCATCCTGCCCACCGGCTACATCTCGGCCTACAGCCTGTCGTCCCTCAGCCCCCAGGCCGCCGCCGTGCTGGCCCAGAACAACATCGACGGGGCGGTGTACTTCACCAACGCCATCGGCACCCGCACCCGGGGCGTCGATCTGCGCCTGGACTACAGCCGTGAGATGGACAAGGGCGCCCGCCTCAAGCTGGTGGCCGCCTACCAGCGCAGCCGCACCCGCATCACCGAGCTCAACCAGGCGCCGGAGGTGCTGGGCGTGAACATGACCGACCTGATCCTCGACCCCTTCACGCGGGTGCTGATCGAAGGCAGCCAGCCCGCCGACGCCATCAAGCTGTGGTCAAGATACAGCCGCGGCAGCTACGACCTGGTCCTCAACCTCAACCGTTTCGGCAAGTTCCACAGCGTCAGCGCCTACGACCGCGTTACCTTCTCCGCCAAATGGACCCTGGACGCCGAGCTGTGCCTGCGCCTCGCCAAGGACGTGACCCTGGCCCTGGGAGGCGTCAATCTCTTCGACGTCCGCCCCGACCAATGGGGCCAGACCGACGACAGCCTGGTGGGCGCGGGCAAGGTGATCCAGTATTCCCAGTACGCCCCCTTCGGCTACAACGGGGCGTCTTATTACCTGCGGCTGGGGGTGAATTTCTGAGTGCGTGTGTCAATCTACTGAGCGGCCCGCTATTCCACGGAACCCCGCAGCAGGCGGCGAGTGAGCAGGGATTGTGTATTCCGCCGTGTGTCACACACGATATGGATGTAGATGACCTCGTTTCTGAGTTCATACACGATGCGGTTCATCCCCGGGATCACCTGTCTGTACTGGGTGAGATTCACTTCGGCCAGTTCGTCAGGCACCGCGCCGCGCTTGGGAAACGCCTGGATTGCGCGGATGAACTCCTTGATTGCCTGGTAACTGTCGTGCCAGGTGTGCAGGCCAAACTGCTTGAGTATGTACTGACGCAGGTCTTTGAGATCCTGCTCGGTGCTTTCGAGAAACACCACCCTCACTGGGCATCTTCCTTGTCCAGGCCGGCAAACACCTCCATGGCATTACGGAAGCGGCCCTGTTCGATCTCGCGATTGCCCATGGCCAATATTTTCAGCATCGCCAGAGTTTCTTCCTGTTCCTCGTAAGCGCGCACATCCATCACCACGAGTTTGGCTTCACCGTTCTGGGTGATCAGCATGGGCTCGCGGCTCTCCTGGATGTCCTTCACGATCTCGGCGGCGTGGTTCTTGAGGTAGCTGATTGGTTTGACCTGGGTCGAGAATTTCACGGGAAGCTCCAGTGAAAGCGTTACGGGCAGGGCTGATTCTGGGCCGAATTATTCCCTTTCCCCAGCGGCCACGCGCACCCTTCGGCAACGGCGGAGCCGAACGCCACCATCAGCCCGTCGGGGCAGCGAACACAGGACACCGCAAAGCGGCTATTTCGGGGCCCCCTCTTCCAGGCTCTTCAGATCATCGAGCGCGTAAAGGAAACCATGCATCGTGCCCTGCTGATGACTGGCTTCCTGGCATTCGGTGTATCCATCGCGTGATCGCGGGTTCTCGTTGAGTGCTGCCTTGATGCCCGGCCCGGAGTGGAAGAGTTTGCCGGAGTAGTAGGCGGTGACATCCGGGGCCGGCTTCGCTTCCAAAATGGTTTCGACGCGCTTGTTCCACATGCTCATGTAGGTGTAGCGGAAACCTTCCCGGAAGTGCTCGAGGCTGCATACCGGCTTGAGATCCTTGCGCCTGAGATTGACCGTCGTGGTGAAGCCTGACGCATCTCCGATGGACACGGTTGGGCCCTGGTGGGGGATCAGAGGGGCACAGGCGGTGAAAAGTGTAAGCGCGGTGAGGGCGGGCAGCAGGGTGCGGGTCATGGCGGCGTGTCTGTCGGGAGAGCGTGCGTGGAATATCTCGATGGATTATCCGGCAGGCTCCCTGACAATGACAACGGAATTTTCAGCTTGGATCGCAAGCGTCAGCTTCGATGGCCTGAGGGGGCTCGCTTCCGAAGGAAAGATTCCCCCCGTTGGGGGCGTGCTCAACCCGATGCGGCCTCGACCGTCACCGCCACATCCCGCGGCGCCCCCTGATACGGGGCGCTGCTCACCAGGATCTGCGCCCCGGTTGCGGCATAGGCCTGGGCATTGCCCGCGTTCACGCCGCCGGCCACGGCGATCTGGCAGTGGCGGGTGCCGGCCCGGGCGACCACCTGGGCCACCACGTCCGGTGAGCACTTTTCCAGTTGGATGACGTCGGCGCCGGCGTCCATCCACAGGGCCGCTTCGTCGGCGCTGGCCACTTCAACGACCACTTGGCGTTCGGGCCAGGCCTGTTTCAGGCGGGTGACGGCTTGATCGGGGGGCAGATCGCCGAGAAAGGCGCGGTGCTCGGCGAACACCAGCAGGGTGTCGGAGATGCCGAGGCGGTGAGGGGCGGCCCCGCCGCAGAGGATGGCCTTGACCGACAGGGACTTGCTGCCGGGCAGGTGCTTGCGGGTACACGCCACCCGCACCCCGGGGTTGCCCCGGCGGGCGGCGGCAAGCAGTTCGGCGGTGGCGCTGGCGATGCCGCCGGCGTACTCCATCAGGGTCTGGGCGGGCTTCCACACCCGGTGCAGGTCGGCGGCACGGCCGCTGAGGGTCAGGAGCAGGGTGCCGGGCTCCACGGGCGTGCCGCTGGGCACCACCTCGCCGTCGATGTCCAGACCCCGCAGCAGGCCCATGCGGGCGGCTTCTTCGCTGCCGCACACCACCTGGGCGTGGCGCGCACGAAAGCACATGCGGCCGGGCAGCGTGCTGATGCCGAGCCCCCAGGAGGTGGCGTCGCCCCAGGGGGCGTCGTCGGTCAGCAGGGCGTCGAGTTCGATGTCGGTGAGGGTGTAGGGGTTGGTCATGGCAGTGCTTTGGGGCGGGTGTTGCAGTCAGATCGCCCCCATGAAGGCGGCGAGGGTGCGTTCGATGGGGCTGATGTCGTTGCGGTCGGTGAGGGCGGCGTAGATGTCACCGCCCAGGTCGGCGGGCATCTTGGAGCCGGCCTCCCGGACGATGAGCACCTTGCGTTTGCCCTTCAGGCCGCTGAAGTAGCCGGCCTCGAAGACGACGTTGTCGCGGGGGGCGGACTGCTCGCGCAGGGTCGGGTCGGCCAGGTCGTCATCGCGGGTGAACAGGAAGATGCCACCAAGGGACCGGGCGGCGGCCTCTTCGATCTGGTCCATGATGGTGCGGCCGGGAATGAAGTCGGTCTGCCAGTCGAGGACGCGCACGCCCAGGCTGTTGAGGTAGCGCTTGATGGCGGCGGCGGTGCTGGCGGAGCTGCTGCAGTAGCCCAGAAAGATGTCGCGGCGCTCGTCCAGTTGCGCTTTCCAGTAGTCGAAGGGCACGCGGAATTCATCCGTGTGCAGCCAGTTCACGTCGGCATCGGAGGCAAACTGCCCCACGTAGCCGCCGAAGCTGCTGTCGAAGACCACCCGGTGCTGCATCTCCCGCTGCACCAGCACCAGGGTGGGCAGGCCCAGGGTGCGCACCAGCGCGCCTTCGTAGTGGTTGAATTCGGTGGGCAGCAGCACGGGTTGGTCGCTGCCGTCCTTGAAGCGCCAGCGGGGCATGCCGAGAATGGCGGCGCCGACGCAGTGCCGGGCGATCTCGTCAGCATCGCGGGCGCTCCAGGCCTTGGCGGAGGCCAGACCGGGCTTGCCCTTGGGATTGGTGAAGATCTCGGGGATGTAGCCGAGTTTTTCGATCTCCTCGACGATGCCCCACTTCAGCTCATTGAGGTTGTCGGGGAGCCAGGGGTCAGCCGGCAGGCTGACATAGATGCGGCGAGTGAGCTTCATGGGGCACCTGTTTCCTGTCTGGCATCGGGGCGGGGCACCCGGGGGTGCCGACGGCCTTCAGCATAGCCAGACTGGAGATCGGTGCAAGGAGAATCCGCCGCCCCGGTCGGGCGCGCATTGGCTGTTTCAGCGCTCCAGGATGCGCCAGGCAATGAGGGCGATGACGGTGAGGCTGAGCAGGGCGGTGGCGCTCTTCCAGAACAGCACCGGGTTGCGCTCGATCAGCGGGGGGGTGCGGGGGTTCTTGAACTGGGCGCCGGGAGCCTTGAGATCCTGGATGAACTCGGAGATGACCTCCTGCCGTCTGGCCGGATCGGGCTGGAGGGCCTTGGCAAGCACGGCGTCCACCCAGGTGGGCAGCTCGGGGCGGTGGTGGCGAACGGGAACGTAGCGCAGGCTGCGCAAGTCCTGCGGGCTGCGCACACGGGCAAGGTCGAGGCCGTAGGGGAGTTGGCCGGTGAGCATCTGGTAGGTGATGGCCGCGAGGGCGAAGAGTTCGCTACGCTGGCTGCCGCCCTGGCCCAGGAGGTATTCCGGAGCGATGTATTGCAGGGTGCCGGGGACCGGGGTGACGAGGGCGTCCCGGTGGCACTCGGCCAGCCCCTCGACATGCGCACTGGCCAGGTCGATGAGCTTGACCGTGCCCTGGTGGTCGATCATGACGTTCTCGGGGCGCAAGTCCTGGTGCAGCATTTCGCGCCGGTGCAGGGCCTGGAGGCCGTGGGCGAGCTGTTCGATGACGCCGCGCACGCTGTCCAGAGGCGGAGCGGGGTTGTCCCGCATCCATTGGGCCAAGGTCTGACCATCGATGAACTCCATGGCCACGAAGAGATGGCTGCGGGGGCGCTCGCCCGGCCAGGTCTTGATCACGTGGGGGCTGTCGACGCGACGGGCAATCCATTCTTCCAGGACGAAGCGGTCGAGGTAGTCGGCATCCTGGCAAAGATCCACCGACGGGGTCTTGATGACATATTGCCGGCCACTGGCTTTGTCCACGGCCAGGTGCAGGTGGCTGCGGGCACTCACCTGGATCTCGCGCAGGATGGTAAAGCCCTCAAACTCCATGCGCGGGGCCAGGATGGGAGGCAGGCTCAACCCTTCCCGGCATAGTTGCGGGTGGAGCGTCGTGCTGGCAGGCAGTGCGTCGATGCGCAGCAGTTGCAGCGTGGCGTCGTCGTCGGAGCCGCGGCTGCGGGCCAGGCTCACCAGGTGGGTGGCAGCAGCGTCCGGATCCTGCGGGTGCTGCTGCAGGGCCTGGTGCACATCGTCGGCCTGAAGGTGGCCGTAGGCGCCGTCGGTGGCCAGCAGGTAGGTTTCGCCCGGTTCGGCCTCCCAGCTACGGTAGTCGATCTCCACGTGGGCGCCGGTGCCCAGGGCCCGGCCCAGGTAGGACTCGGTGGCCGAGAGCCGGACCCGATGATCTTCGGTGAGTTGTTCGAGGGCGTTGGTGTGCACGCGGTAGATGCGCGAGTCGCCCACATGCACCAGATGCAGGTCACGGCCCTTGAGAATCAGTGCGCTGAAGGTGCACACATAGCCCCGGTCCTTTTCGAAGCGCCCGTCGCCACCCATGGTCTGGGAGTGCAACCAGGCGTTGGTGGCGCTGAGCACCCGTTCGGCGGCCCGGCGCACCGACCAGGCTTCGGAGGTGGCGTAATAGTCGTCCAGGAAGGAGCGAACGGCGGTCTGGCTCGCAATCTGGCTGACCTGGCTGGAGCTGATGCCGTCAGCCAGGGCCAGGGCGATGCCTTTGCTGGCCAGTTGGTGCCCCCGCGGAAGGAGGGCTCCGTGGAAATCCTGGTTGGTGTCGTGGTCACCCGCCAGGGATGCCTGGCCAAGGGTGACGCGCAAGATCGTGGACATGGTGTGCGCGGCCCCTGGCTGGCTCAGATTCAGGCGGCGCGGCGCTTGGGGGCCGTCTTGTAATGGGTGGAGTACAGGGTTGCACCCACGAAGGTCAGGCCGCCAACCAGATTACCCAGCACCGTGGGGATTTCGTTCCAGATCATGTAGTCCATGAAAGTGAAGTTGCCACCGAGCATCAGGCCCGACGGGAACAGGTACATGTTCACGATGCTGTGCTCGAAGCCCATGTAGAAAAACACCAGGATGGGCATCCACATGGCGATGACCTTGCCCGAGACGCTGGTGGACATCATGGCGGCGACCACGCCGGTGGACACCATCCAATTGCACATCACGGCACGGATGAACAGGGTCAGCATGCCGGCCGCACCGTGGGCGGCATAGCCCACAGTGCGGCCTTCACCGATGTGGCCGATCTTCTGGCCGATGGCGTTGGGGGCCTCGGTGAAGCCGTTGGTGAAAATGATGGCCATGAACACGGCGACGGTCATGGCGCCGGCGAAGTTCCCCGTGAATACGAGGCTCCAGTTGCGCATCACGCCGTTCCAGGTGGCACCGGGGCGCTTGTCCATCACGGCCAGCGGGGCCAGGGTGAACACCCCTGTGAGCAGGTCGAAGCCCAGCAGGTAGAGCATGCAGAAGCCCACCGGGAAGAGGAGCGCACCCACCAGCGGATTGCCGGTGTTGACCGATACGCTGACCGCAAAGGCGGCCGCCAGGGCCAGGATGGCACCGGCCATGTAGGCACGGATGAGGGTGTCGCGGGTGGACATGAGCAGCTTGGATTCACCGGCGTCCACCATTTTGGTGACGAATTCGGCGGGAGCGAGGTAAGCCATTTCGGTTTCCTTCATAAGTGCCGGCAGTTCGATCGCTCCCCGCCGCTTGGGCAGGGATGCGTCGATTTTTATAGGAGTGCCGGCGGGTTGATACAGGCGATGTTGTCTTGCGTACTGCAGTGATCTGCGGGAAACCCGCGGATTGGGGCGCGGCAGGGGCTTTCTGTTGAAGCGGCTCGCAGGTGCGACTCCCGTCTCCTGTTGTGCGGCAAATCATCGGCATGCCGTTGATTGAAGTCCGCGGGTGACTGAAGTCGCGCTATCGAGTCGTGACAGGAAGCCCCTGCAGAAGCGTCTTGGGTCGGAAAGCCCTCAGCCGAGGGCGACCAGCACGCGCTCGTCCTCGACGCGTACCGAGTGGGCGCGCACCGAGTATTCGGGCGCTTCCAGGCAGGCGCCGGTGGCCAGGTCGAAGTGGTTCTTGTAGAGGGGCGAGGCGACCACCACGTGTTCGCCCAGGTTGCCCACCAGGCCCCGGGACAGCACGCTGGCACCGGACTTGGGGTCCACGTTGTCGATGGCGTAGAAGTCGGTTTCACCGACCCGAAAAACCGCCACATGGCGGTCTTCCACCAGGGCACAGACCCCGGTGTTGGGCAGGATGTCATCCACCGTGCACACGGTGTTCCATTGAAGGGTGGCGATGCTCATGGGAGGGCTCCTCAGGCGGGCGTGGTGAGGGTATCGAGGTCGGCGGCGGCGCGTTCCTCGGGGCGGGCCGGGCGGATCTGGCCGCGTTCCTCCACGAAGATGATGTGCTCGTCGGTCTTGTCGCTATTGACGAAGGAGCGGAAGCGCTTGCGCACGTCCGGGTTGGTGACGGCGGTCTTCCATTCGCACTGGTAGGTGTCCACCACGTGCTGCATCTGGCTTTCCAGCTCGGCGGCGAGGCCCAGGCTGTCGTTGACCACCACATCCTTCAGATAGTCGAGGCCGCCTTCCAGGTTGTCGCGCCAGGTGCTGGTGCGCTGCAGGCGGTCGGCGGTGCGCACGTAGAACATCAGGAAGCGGTCCACCAGCTGGACGAGCTGTTCCCGGGTCAGGTCGGCCGCCAGCAGTTCGGCGTGGCGGGGCTTCATGCCGCCGTTGCCGCACACGTAGAGGTTCCAGCCCTTCTCGGTGGCGATGATGCCCACGTCCTTGCCCTGGGCTTCGGCGCACTCGCGGGTGCAGCCGGATACGCCAAACTTGATCTTGTGGGGCGCGCGCAGGCCCTTGTAGCGGTTCTCCAGCTCCACCGCGAAGCCCACGCTGTCACCCACGCCGTAGCGGCACCAGGTGGAGCCCACACAGCTCTTCACGGTGCGCAGGGACTTGCCGTAGGCGTGGCCGGATTCGAAGCCGGCGGCGATCAGTTCGTCCCAGATGAAGGGCAGTTGCTCAACCCGGGCGCCGAAGAGGTCCACCCGCTGGCCGCCGGTGACCTTGGTGTAGAGGCCGTACTTCTTGGCCACCTGGCCCACGGCGATGAGGCCGTCGGGGGTGACTTCGCCGCCGGGCATGCGCGGGACCACCGAGTAGGTGCCGTCCTTCTGGATGTTGCCCAGGTAGTAATCGTTGCTGTCCTGGAGGGCGGCCAGATCCTTCTTGAGCACGAACTCGTTCCAGCACGAGGCGAAGATGCTGGCCGCGGTGGGTTTGCAGATGTCGCAGCCGAGGCCCTTGCCGTGCTTCGCGAGCAGTTCGTCGAAGCTCTTGATCTCGCCCACCTTGATGAGGTGGAAGAGCTCCTGGCGGGAATAGGGGAAGTGTTCGCAGAGGTGGTTGTTCACCGCCATGCCGCGCTTGGCCATCTCGGCCTTCATTACCTGGGTGACCAGGGGTACGCAGCCGCCACAGGTGGCGCCGGCCTTGGTGCAGGCCTTCATGTCGCCGATGGTGGTGACACCCTCGCCCACGGCGGCGCAGATCTGGCCCTTGGTGACGTTGTTGCAGGAGCAGATCTGGGCGCTGTCGGGCAGGGCATCCACGCCCAGGCCGGGCTTGGCCTTGCCGTCGCTGGACGGGAGGATCAGGAACTCGGGGTCTTCCGGCGGGGCGATGTCGTTGAGGGCCATCTGCAGCAGGGTGCCGTACTCGTCGGCATTGCCCACCAGCACGGCACCAAGGAGGTGCTTGCCGTCCTCGCTGACCACGATCTTCTTGTAGATCTGCTTGCGCTCGTCGGTGTAGCGGTAGCTGCGGCACTTGGGGGTCTTGCCCTGGGCGTCGCCGATGCTGGCCACGTCCACGCCCATCAGCTTGAGCTTGGTGCTCATGTCGGCGCCGGCAAAGCGGGCGTCCGTCTGGCCGGTGATGTGGCGGGCCACCACGCGGGCCATGTCGTAGCCGGGGGCGACCAGGCCGAAGAGCTGCTCCTTCCAGGCGGCGCACTCGCCGATGGCGTAGATGTCCGGGTCGCTGGTGCGCAGGTGGTCGTCCACCGCAATGCCGCCCCGGGGGCCGACTGCCAGGGCGTTCTGGCGGGCCAGCTCGTCGCGGGGGCGGATGCCGGCGGAGAACACGATCATGTCGGTTTCCAGGTGGCTGCCGTCGTTGAAGACCATGCGGTGGCGGGCGCGGGCGCCGTCGGTGATCTCCACGGTGTTGCGGCTGGTGTGCACGTGCAGGCCCAGCTCCTCGATCTTGTTGCGCAGCACGCGGCCGCCGTCGTCATCCACCTGCACCGTCATCAGGCGCGGGGCGAACTCGACCACGTGGGTTTCGAGGCCCAGGTCGCGCAGGGCCTTGGCGCATTCCAGGCCCAGGAGGCCGCCGCCCACCACCACGCCGCTTTGCGAGCGGGCGCCGGCTTCGGTCATGGCTTCCAGGTCTTCGATGGTGCGATAGACGAAGCAGTCGGCCCGGTCGTTGCCCTTGACGGGGGGCACGAAGGGCACCGAGCCGGTGGCCAGCACCAGCTTGTCGTAGCTCAGCACCTCGCCATCGGCGGTGGTGACCGTCTTCTTGCGACGGTCGATGGCCGCGGCGCGGGTCTTGAGGCGCAGGGCAAAGCCACTCTTGTCAAAGAAGCCGGGTTCCACCAGAGACAGGTCGTCGGCGGTCTTGCCGGCGAAGAACTCGGACAGATGCACCCGGTCGTAGGCGGCGCGGGGCTCTTCGCACAGCACGGTGACTTCGGTGGGGACGGATGCGAGTTGGTGGAGTTCTTCGAGGAACTTGTGGCCCACCATGCCATGACCGACAACAATGATTTTCATGATTAATCCTGCACGTCCGGGCTTCTCCGGGGTCCGTGCTGGACGCCTTCGCCAGGCTCGGGAAATGAGCGGCGCAGACATCATGGCCCCCGCGAAACGCGGATCAATATCGGGTTGGAACAACGAGGTGGCGGGTGCTTGCGCACGCGACTCGCTCGGGTTCCGCCGTCGTTGGCGGAGGCAACAAGGTCCGTGGCGGCACTGCCAGCGGACAAAGACTTCAAAGCAGGTATCGTGCCGGTTCTAGTTTTGCCCAAATCAAGGGGTTTCCGGGCGGACCGCCACCTGATCTGGCCGATTCAGGCGCCAAAATGGTGCGCTGCAGTGTCCACAATGGCGCATGGAGGATGCGCCTGACCCGGTGGACGGGGCTGCCATGGCGAGGGGTACAAGCTGTGGCTTGTGGGGTATCGCCTGACAGGGCGGAGCCTGCGTCAGCCGGCTTTCTTCTTCCAGCCGGCGCGACAGGTGTCCTGCAGGTAGTTCATCACCAGGGTGGTGTCGTCGCTGTCCAGTTGCAGGCTGGCTTCGGGGCCGAGGTCGTCTTCCCACAGGCGGCGCACGTCGGACTGGTATTCGAAGGGCACCACGTTGTCGATGAAACGGGCGACGGCGGCTTCATCGAAACCCGATTCGCGGAAGCGGTCCCAGATCCGGGTGGCGTCACGCTTGAGCAGGCTGCGGGTGGGTTCGAGGCCGGTGGCGACCATCAGCAGCACGCCGCACTGCACGTCGGTGTGCTCGCCCTGGTTGCCGGTGATGCGGGTCCATGCCTCGGCGCAGGCCTTGTCGTGATGGGTGATTTCGTTGACCGAGCTGGTATCGAAGAAGAACAGGCCCGAGAAACGGTCCTGGTTGCGGTAGATCTCGGTGGCGGAAAACTCACGGATGACCGGCAGGACCTCGGCGACGAAGCGCGCACTCTCCCGCTGGAGCAACTTGCGCACGCCCTGGGGGGCTTCTTCGAGCCAGGCGTCGAGGGCCGGGACGCTGGCGCTGCGCTTCTTGCGGGCGGCCTCGTGGAGCTTCATGAAACGTTCGACGCTGAAGAACCCGGCGGGCTTGCGCTCGCAAAGGAGCACCAGCAGGGCGCTGTTGATCACGGACTCGCAGAACACGTGCCATTCGTCGGCGTCCTCCCGCGCCACGCCGAGCCGCCCGACGAGCCAGTAGGTGGCGTCGATGTAGTCCTTGTTGCGCTCGCGGGTGACCTGCTCGGCCAGATAGCGCGCGTAGGTCATCGGGGTGTCGGCAGTGCACCTGGCGAGAAAGTCCTTCTCGCTTTCGCGGAAGACTTCGGGTGCGCCGAGAAGGCGCTCGGTGGGCAGGGTGTGCAGTTTGCGCAGGCGGTCGGCACCCGCCTTGGACAGGGCCAGCAGGGTCTTGTCGCGGAGCAGGCAGCCGGCCACCTCGATCTTGCCGCCGGACTCGGCCTCAAGGGCGAGGCCGACCAGGGTGACCAGGCGGGTGCGGGCAGCCTCCAGCTCCGGGCGCAGGTTGGGCGTGCCGAAGTAGGTGGCGAGCTGCACGATGCCCTTGGCGCCTTCGCGCCGCAGGGCGTCGAGCCGGGTGTTGTCCACCACGCCTGTCTGGAGGGCATGACACAGCACCCGCTCGAAGTAGGGGCGGGTGTCGACAGTGGTCAGTGCGGTATCGGCGAACATCGTGTGTGGGGCGCGGCGCCGAGGAAGCGCCGCGGGGGTTCCTGGTCAGATGGCGGATTCCTCGTCGTCCTCATCAAGCTTTGGCACGCCCGGCTCGCCGGATTCGGGCAGGGGCATCCGGGCGGCTTCCGCGGCACGGCTCAGCCGGTCCTGGATCTCGATGATGAGCAGTTCGAAGGTGTCGGAGAACTCATGGCGCAGCACCCAGGCGGTTTCCATCCAGTCGGCGTCAGCCACTTCGGAGCGGGACATGCGCACCCTCACCAGCTCGATGGCATCGCCGATCTCGAGGCCCTGGTCGAGTTCGTCCACGCGCTCGGCATCCCAGGTGATGGCGGATTTGGGGGCGAAGGCCTTCTCCAGGTCGACCTCGGCTTCGAAGACACCGTGGTAGGCCAGCGTCAGCAGGGAGTCATAGTGGTCGGTGAAATAGTCGGCCAGCACACGGATGCCGTCGTCGTGCTCCACCAGGCAGTCCAGCACCTCGGCGCAGGCGGCCGGGCTGCGGTGCATGACGGCGTTCATGGTGTTGCGCAGGCGCGGCACGTATTTCTCGATGGGTTCGCCGTACTGGCGTTCGAGCACGATGGCCTGGACGAACTGCTCGGGGCTGACCAGCAGGTTGACCACGGACTCCTTGCTGGCGTCGTATTCGCGGATCACGGCCAGGACGTCCTTGGGGGCCATCTCGTCGAGGACTTCGACGAGGGCATGGTCGCCTTCCTGCTCGGCCAGGACCACCAGGTGGGCTTCGGCCTTGGAGATTTCGCCTGCGAGGATGAGTTCGCGGGTTTCCTTGATGACGAGCTGGGTCATGAACAGTCTTTCCTATCGGTCAACGGCGTCGAAGCCCTGCTCGGACATCCACGCCTCCCCGGCTTCGCCAAGGTCATCGGTCTGGTCCTCATCGTCGTCGTCCCGGGCGGCTTCGGGGGCGGCACGGGCGCTGAGGCCACTGCCAAGCAGCCATTCGAGCACGGCAGTGGTGACAAGGAAGCTCTCGCCGCCGTCCTTGTCGAGACAGATGGTGATCAGGGGGTGCGCCCAGGGGGCGATCTCCAGGCTGGCTTCGAGTTCGGCCCAGGCGGGAAAACCATCATCGCCGGGTTCGCTGTTGGCGGCGGCGTGGAGGAGGTTTCCGCCGCTGAAGCCGAAGGCGCCATGGAAGGCCGGGGCGACCATCTCGGGGGCGCTGTCGATCATGCCGACGAGGAAGTCGAATTCCTTGTGCTTGTCGCGCACACGCTTGTTGAGTACGTCCTTGCCTTCGGAGTCGGAACGCAGATCGTCGATTTCGCTGGCGTAGCGTTCGAAGATGTCTTCAAAGTAGAACGAGGTCAAGAAATTACCTTTTCAATGTAGGACGCCCACAGGGAGGTGGCCTCCTGCAGGGGGTCGTCGATCAGGTTGCGCCGCCGCAGGGCGTCGTAGTCGCGCCGCTTGGCGTCGTCTGAGAGGATGTCGTAAGCCGCCTGGATGAGGCGAAAACGGTCCGCCGCACCAGGCTCGGGGTTGCGGTCCGGGTGGTAAAGGCGGGCGGCCTTGCGGTAGGCCGTCTTGATGTCGTCGGCCGCCGCCGTTGGCGAAATGCCCAGGGTTTCGTAGGGGTCACGCATGGTCTTGGACAGGGAAGACGCCCGGGGAGGCCAGGGGCAGCTCACGGGAAGCCCTGGATTATAAGGTAAAGGGCCGGGGCATCGCCTCCGGACTCCATTCAAGGGCGCGTCGATGAATCGAAGTAGGGATGGGCGACGGAAGTCGCTCCTGCCGAATCAGTTCGACCCCGCCGGAGCGGGTGCGGTAAGCTCGCACCACCATGTCCGTCTTTACTCCCGTCACCGACGCCGATCTCGCCGCCTGGCTGAAGAACTACGCCATTGGCCGCCTGGACAGCCTGCAGGGCATCTCCGCGGGCGTACAGAACAGCAACTTCTTCGTCACCACCAGCCTCGGCCGCTATGTGCTCACCCTGTTCGAGACCATGCCCCGGGCGGAGCTGCCCTTCTACCTGCACCTGATGGCCCACCTGGCCCGCCACGGCCTGCCCGTGCCGGCCCCCATCGCCAACCGGGACAACGAATACCTGGGCAGCCTGTCGGGCAAGCCGGCGGTGCTGGTCAGCCGGCTGGCCGGCCGCTCCGAAATGGCTCCGGACGCGGCCCGCTGCGCACGCATCGGCGCCATGCTGGCCGGGCTGCACCTGGCCGGTCTGACCTTCGGACGCAAGCAGGCCAACCCCCGGGGCGCCGAGTGGCGGCGCGACTGCGCGGCCCGGGTGCGCGGCCATCTGCCGGCCATTGAGCAGGCCGAGCTGGATGCGGAGCTGGCCTTTCAGGCCGGCTTCAACCTGAAGGCCCTGCCCCAGGGCGTGATCCACGCCGACCTGTTCCGCGACAACGTGCTGTGGGACGGTGACTACATCGGCGGGGTGATCGACTTCTACTTTGCCGGGCACGATGCCCTGCTCTTTGACGTGGCCGTCACTGTGAATGACTGGTGCGCCAGCACCGACGGCAGGCTAGACCTGGCCCGCACCACGGCCCTGCTGGTGGCCTATGCCGAATCCCGCCCCTTCACCGCGGGCGAGCAGGCTGCCTGGCCGGCCATGCTGCGCGCCGCCGCGCTGCGTTTCTGGCTTTCGCGGCTGGAAGACTTCCACCTTCCCCGGGCCGGTGAGATGGTGCTGGTGAAGGATCCGGGCGAGTACCGGCGCATTCTGCGCTTGCGGGCCGATGCGGCCACCCTGCCGCCACTGCCGGGCTGACCCCCCGTCCGTCGCAGACCACCGGTTTGAACTTGGCAGCGGATTTGGGCTAGCATCTCATCGCAGTGCAACATCCTGATTTTTCATCCCGTTTTCCCGTCCCACGCCATGACCGAACCGGCACTGAAAGCAGCCCACCCCCACAATGCCGCACGCCATCCGCAGCCGCAGCGCGTTTCGCCTGCCCAGGCGCTGGTCTGGCTGAAGGCGGGCTGGGGCTACTTCATCGGGAATCCGGGCATATGGATCGCCATCAGCGTGATCTTCATCGTGATGCTCTTTGTGCTCGGGCTGGTGCCCCTGCTGGGCTGGGCGGTGGTGCTGATCGGCTTTCCGGTGATGGTGGCGGGCATGGTGCTGGGCTGCCATGCCCAGGCACGGGGTGAGCCCCTGCGCATCGAGCACCTCTTTGCCGGTCTCAAGGTGCACGCTGGCAATCTGGCCCTGGTGGGCGTTTTCTACCTGCTCGGCGGGCTCATCGCCGGTTTCGTATCGGTGATCATCGTTGGCGGTGCGGCCCTCACCGGCTACATCATCGAAGCCCTGGCGGGCCTGGGCCTGGGGCTGGTCAGCGGTGTGGTGCTGGGCAGTGTGGCCTTCTCGGTGCTGTGGGTGCTGCTCATCACCGCCCTGTGGTTCGCCGCCCCGCTGGTGGTGCTGCGCGACACCCCGCCCCTGGACGCCATGAAGCTTTCCCTCTCCGCGTGCTTCGGTAACTTCGGCGCCTTCGTGGTGCTCGGGGTACTCATCTATGTGCTGATCTGGGTTGCCATGGTGCCTGCCGGCCTGGGCGTACTGGTACTGGTGCCGGTGTTGGCCGGCACCGTGTATTCGTCCTATCAGGACGTATTCGGCGAAGTACCGGCCCTGCCCGAGGCACCGGCCGTCACGCCTCCTGCTGAAAGGACGGAGTAAGCGGATGCAGGCACGCATGTTGCCCGCCCAGCGTGGCTGGGCCTGGATTTTCGACGGTTTTTCCCTGTGGCGGCGCAACCCGGCCCTGATCACCTTTCTGGTTTTCGGTTGCTCCCTGTGCCTGCTGCTGATCGCCGCCGTCCCCCTGATCGGCCAGGTGATCATGTCCCTGGTCATGCCGGCCCTGTCGCTGGGCATTTTCAATGGCTGCAAGGCGGTGGCCGAGCGGCGCAAGGCCGGGCCGGACATCCTGCTGTCGGGCTTTCGCCAGAACCTGCCGGAACTGGTGAAGATCGGTGGCCTCTATCTCGCCGGCACCCTGGCGGTGATGGGCATCAGCCTGCTCATCGACGGGGAGATGAACACCAAACTGTCCAAGGCCATGCTCGGCCGCACCAGCTGGGGCGAAACCCTCGACGACCCCACCTTCACCCTGGCGCTGCTGGTGGCGACGATCGGCTCCACGCCACTGATGATGGCCTACTGGTTCGCTCCGCTGCTGGCGGGCTGGGGCCGGGTGCCCGCCGCCAAGGCGCTTTTCTTCAGCTTCATCGCCTGCATGCGCAATTGGCGTCCCTTCCTCGCCTACGGCATTGGCCTGCTGGTCATCGCCCTGGGCGCGGGGCTGCTGATCGCCATCCTCGAACTGGTCTCGCCCCTGCTGGCCCTGCTGCCGGCCCTGGCCTTCCCGGTGGTCTTCATTCCGGTGATCTTTGCCAGCTTCTATGCCAACGCCCTCGACGTGTTCGAGCACATCGGGCCCGATGAGCTGTCCTGAGGCCGGCACCGGCGCGCTGGGCATCTTCGGCGGCACCTTCGACCCCATCCACTACGGCCACCTGCGGCTGGCGGAGACGGCACGGGAAGCCCTGGGGCTGGAGGGTGTGCGCCTGATCCCGGCCGGCCAGCCGCCCCATCGGGCCACGCCGGGCGCCAGCGGCGCCCACCGTCTGGCCATGGCCCGCCTTGCCGCCGCCGACAACCCGAGCTTCGAGGTGGACCCGGCCGAGGTGGAAGCGGCCCAGGCCAGTTTCACCATCCTGACCCTTGAACGTCTGCGCGCCGCCCTCGGCACCGATCGCCCCATGGTGCTGCTGCTGGGCGTGGATGCCTTTCTCGGCCTGCCCACCTGGCGACGCTGGACCGAGCTGTTCGACCTCGCCCATGTGGCGGTGGCCAACCGGCCCGGCTACACGCTGGATGAATCCCGCCTCTCCGACGAGCTGCGCCGCCACGTGGAACAGCGCCGCGCCGCGCCCGAAGCCCTGAATAAAGCCGCGGCCGGCAAGATCGCGAGCTTTTCCATGACCCCCCTGGCGATCTCCGCCACCGATATCCGCAGTCGTGCCGCCAACGGCCAAAGTCTGCGTTATTTGCTCCCACCGCCGGTTCTTGACTATATTTCCCGGCATCAACTCTATTCTTGAATCAATGGACATCAGCCAAACCGAAAGCCTCGTCGTTTCCGCCCTCGAAGACATCAAGGGCAAGGACATCGAGGTCATCAACACCACGCGACTCACTTCCCTGTTCGAGCGCGTCATCATCGCCAGCGCCGACTCCAACCGCCAGACCCGCGCCCTGGCCCGCAACGTGGCCAACAAGGCCCGTGAAGCCGGTATCAACGTACTCAGCATCGAAGGCGAAGACGGTGGCGAATGGGTGCTGGTGGACCTGGGCGATGTGGTCGTCCATGTGATGCAGCCCGCCGTGCGCGCCTACTACAACCTGGAAGAGCTTTGGGCCGGCACCGCCTCGCGGGTTTCCCGCCCCGGCAGCGCCCTGGCCCGCAGCGCCTGACAGCATGTGAAGCAATCGTTGCGAGCGGTTCGGGCTCGCGCCAGGAAACGCCGCCGTACAAGGCTACGGTGAGCATCGGAGGGGCGAAATCGAGCCGCACGCAGGTTTTTCACGCGCTCTGACCTCCCGCCCTCCCGCCGCGGCCTGACCGCCGCCCTCCACCATGAAACTCCTCCTCGTTGCCGTCGGCACCCGCATGCCCGCGTGGGTCGACACCGGGTTCGATGACTTCGCCAAACGCATGCCCCGGGAGCTCCCCCTGCAGCTGATCGAGGTGAAGGCCGAACCCCGCACCACCGGCAAGACGGTGGAGGCGATGATGGCCGCCGAAGCCACCCGCATCGAGGCCGCCCTGCCGGCCCGCTGTCGGCGCCTGATCCTCGATGAGCGCGGCGAAGATCTGACGACGAAGGCCCTGGCACGACGCCTGGAGCGCTGGCAGGAAGGGGGTGAAGACGTGGCCCTGATCATCGGCGGGCCCGACGGGCTCGATCCGGCCCTCAAGTCTACGGCCCACGAGACGATGAGACTCTCCAGCCTCACCTTGCCCCATGCCATGGTGAGGGTGATGCTGGCCGAAGCCCTCTACCGGGCCTGGAGCCTGTCCAGGAACCATCCCTATCACCGGGAGTGACATGAACCACCCGCCGATCTACCTCGCCTCCAACAGCCCGCGTCGCCGCGAGCTGCTCAAGCAGATCCACATTCCCTTCGAGCCCCTGCTTTTCCGCGGCCCCGGACGCGATGACCACGACATCAACGAGGACGTGCGCCCCGGCGAGGATGCCATCGCCTACGTGCGCCGGGTGGCCCGGGCCAAGGCCGAGGGCGGCATCAACCGGGTGCGTTGGCGCGCCCTGCCTCCGCGCCTGCTGCTAGCGGCGGACACCACCCTTGAACTGGAGGGGGAGATCATCGGCAAGCCCAGCCACGGGGAGCATGCCATCTCCATCCTGCGGGAACTGTCCGGGCGCACCCATCAGGTCCTCACCGCCGTGGTGGTCACCGATGGAGAACGCTACGGGGAGCGCCTGTCCACCAGCCAGGTGCGCTTCCGCCGCCTGAGCGAAGATGAGATCCGGCACTACGTGGCCACCGGCGAGGCTGCCGACAAAGCCGGCGCATATGGCATCCAGGGTCGCGCCGCGCTCTTCATCGAGGAGATCCGTGGCAGCTACACGGGCATCATGGGTCTGCCCCTGTTCGAGACTGCGGCTTTGCTGCAGGAATTCGGCTATCCTCTGTGACTCGCTACGGCCCTCTCTGACAGCTTCTTTCAGGCACTGACAGAATCACACCGGCGCCGACGGGCAGACAACACCACAAGAACAAGGCGCGGACCGCACCGCGCCGCCGATGTCGGACGAGCGGCGATCGGCGATGACGCAGCACACGCCGCGCCATCGCCCATCACCGTTTGCCTCCCGCATCATGTCTGAAGAATATCTGATCAATTTCACACCCCAGGAAACCCGCGTCGCGTTGATGCAGCAGGGCGTGGTCCAGGAAGTCCATGTCGAGCGCACCGCCAGCCGGGGCATTGTCGGCAACATCTACCTGGGCAAGGTGGTTCGCGTGCTGCCCGGCATGCAGTCCGCCTTCATGGATGTCGGCCTGGAACGCACGGCCTTCCTGCATGTGGCCGACATCTGGTCCGACCGTCACACCGGCGACGCGCCGCGGCCCATCGAGCGCATCCTCGCCGAAGGCCAGAACCTCATCGTCCAGGTTCTGAAAGACCCCCTGGGCACCAAGGGTGCGCGCCTGTCCACGCAGATTTCCATCGCCGGCCGCATGCTGGTGTACCTGCCCCAGGACAAGCACATCGGCATTTCCCAGCGCATCGGCGACGAAGCCGGGCGGGAGGCCCTGCGCGAGCGGGTCAGCCGTCTGCTGCTGCCCAACGAGCCGGGGGGCTACATCGTCCGCACCATGGCCGAGAACGCCTCCGACGAGGAACTCGCCGCCGACATCGCCTACCTCAAGAAACTGTGGGCCGAGATCAAGAACCGCGCCGTGGGTGCCCGGCCGCCCTTCGTGCTGTACCAGGACCTCAACCTGGCCCAGCGGGTGATGCGCGATCTGGTCACCGACGCCACCACCCGCATCGTTGCCGACTCCCGCGAGAACTTCCAGAAGCTCAGCACCTTCGCCACCGAATACATGCCCCAGGTGGCCCCGCTGCTCGACCACTACACCGGCGAGCGCCCCCTGTTCGACCTGCACGGCGTCGAGGCGGAAATCGAAAAGGCCCTGGCCCGGCGGGTGGATCTCAAATCCGGCGGCTACCTGATCATCGACCAGACCGAGGCGATGACCACCATCGATGTGAACACCGGCGGCTTCGTCGGTGCGCGCAATTTCGACGACACCATCTTCAAGACCAACCTGGAGGCAGCCCAGTCCATTGCCCGCCAGCTCCGCGTACGCAACCTGGGTGGCATCATCATCGTCGACTTCATCGACATGGAAAGCCCCGAACATCGCAACGCCGTGCTCGAAGAGTTTCGTAAAGCCCTGGCCAAGGATCACACCAAGATGACGGTGAACGGCTTCACCAGCCTGGGCCTGGTGGAGATGACCCGCAAGCGCACCCGGGAGTCCCTGGCCCACCTGCTGTGCGAACCCTGCCCCACCTGTGGCGGCCGGGGCGAGGTGAAGACCGCCCGCACGGTGGCCTACGAAATCCTTCGCGAACTCCTGCGCGAAGCCCGCCAGTTCAATGCCCGTGAGTTCCGGGTGCTGGCCGCGCCCAATGTGATCGACCTCTTCCACGAGGAAGAATCCCAGTCCCTGGCCATGCTTTCCGACTTCATCGGCAAGACCATCTCCCTGCATCCCGAGGCCAGCTATGGCCAGGAGCAGTTCGACATCGTGCTGCTGTGAAAGCCCCGAAAACCCCCTTGGAATAAACGCACCAATACAGTGCAATCCCAGTATTGGTGCGGGTTTCACGGTTTTTGCGCCCCGTGTCAGTGCATCCAAAAATTCAATCGCCAATTGATTGACGCTGTAATGCCCCGGCCCGCAGAATCGCGCCCCTCGCACAGGCAGGATACATTCAGGATGCACACCTCCAACACCCTTCAGGCCCCCCTCGGCCAGTCCTCCGGCGCCGTCCGGATCGGTCTCAACCATGGCTACGCCTTCGACGGCGACAGCGTTCAGCTCGATGCCGAACTGCTGGTGGCCAACCCGGAAGAAGCTGCCGGCCACGAATGGGCGCTCCAGCTATGGGCCTGTGAAGCCCCCTTCAGCGGGCAGCCCGTCCGGGCCGCCATGGTGGCAGAACTGCCCGTGGGTGCCCTGGATACGGGCAGCCCGGCCTGGGTCAGCGCCTTCACGGCCGCCTGCCCGCCCGCCGGCCAGGCCGGGCACAGCATGGTGCTGGTTCTCGCCGCCGGCCGTGACGGCCAGTTCGACCAGGTGCTGGACTACGCCAACTTCCCCCGCACCGAAACCTTCGTGCAACCCCGCCTGGTGGGCAGCACCGGGTTCAGCGTCGGCGAGACCACGGTCAGCCTGAGCGTCGATGGCATCGAGAACCCCCGTGCCGCCGACAACCTGAGCGGCACCCTGTCGCTGGAGCTGTGGGCGCTTGACGCACCGTACAGCAACGGTATCCCCAATGGCATGCAAGTGGCGGCCAGCGCCATCGGCAGCCTGGCTGGCCAGAACGGCTGGCAGGGCCTGGCCCTCGAGCTGCCCCTGGCCGCCCGCCCCGCCGGCACCTGGCACATCGCCCTGCTGCTGCGCGAATGGACCGCCTTCGGCTACGTGACCCGCGATTTCACCAACTTCCCCCTGCCCCTGAGCTGGGAAGCCGAAGCCGTGGCGGAGCCCGCTGCCGAAGTGGTGGCCGAACCTGTCGCCGTCGCCAAGACCGTCACTAAAGCCAAGCCGGCCCCCAAAGCCAAGTCTGCAAGCAACGCCGCAGCCCCCAAGGCAGCAGCCCCGGCCAAGGCCGCCGCGGTTCCGGCCACCGTCTCGGTGAACAAGGCCAGCGAAGCCGAACTGGCTGCAGTCAAGGGCCTGCCCAAGGCCGTCGCCAGCGCCATCGTCGCCGCCCGCCCCTTCAAGACCCTGGACGAACTGGTCAAGGTCAAGGGCATGGGCGTGAAGATGCTGGACAAGCTCAAGGGCGGCCTGAGCCTCTGATCGTCAGGACGTTGCCCCGCCCGAAGCGGCGGGACAACGCCCCGGGGGCGAAATGAAGTCGCCCCCATTGATGCCCTCTGCCACATTCCGTTTTCGTCGCAGAGATCAGGGCGCGTCCTAGGCGCCCCGCCCATCCTCCCGCGCGCCACTCCCCCACAAGCCCTCTCCGCCCGCCTCCAGCCAGCACAACCACGCCCGCACATCGAACTCCAGCTGGTGGTAGTCCGGCTCCATGCGGCAGCAAAGCTGGTAGAAGGCCTTGTCGTGCTGACGCTCCTTCAGGTGCGCCAGCTCATGCACCACGATCATGCGCAGGAATTCCGGTGGCGCCTCCCTGAACAGGGTGGCAACCCGGATCTCGCGCTTGGTCTTGAGCTTGCCCCCCTGGACCCGCGACACGGTGGTGTGGGTGCCAAGAGCGTTGTGGATGGTCTGCAGCTTGCCGTCGAAGGCCACCTTGCTGAGGGGCTCGGCATTGCGCAGGTGGCGCGCCTTTAGCTCCGTCACATAGGCGTACAGGGCGCCGTCGTTGCGCACCGGGTGGGCCTGGGGATATTTGCCGAGCAGCAAGGGGCCCAGCCGGCCATCGGCAAGCAGCTCGCGAACCGGACGCACCAGATGCTCCGGATAGGCATGGAGGTACTTCAATGGAGCCGCAAGTGGCATGGGGCTGATCCAGGAGAAGGTGGCCGGGATTCTAGCTTCAGTCCGAGCGAAATTTGATCTCCCGCAAGACAGACACCCCCCGTAGGCGTAGTTTACTGACCAGTTGGTCAGTAAACTACCGAGGTGGATGCGATGAGATCTCCCCATTCCGCCCTCTCCCCAGACGGCCGCACATGCGTGTCCGGCGCGCGCAGGCTGGCACATCTGCTCTTGCCCCTGCTCCTCGCCACGGCCTTTCCCGCACCTGCCGCCGAAACCCTGGCGGATGCCTGGCGGGCGGCACTTGCCGTGGATGGGCGCCTGCGGGCCGCCGATGCCGACTCCGACGCGGCCCGCGCCAGCCTGGAAGCCGCCCGGGGTCTGGCCCTGCCCAAGGCGACCGCCAGCTCCAGCTACACCGTCCTGAGCAAGGAGCCCGCCGCCCGCATCGGCCTGCCGACACTGCCGGGCATTGCCCTGCCCGATCAGATGCCGCTGGCGGAGCGCACCTACGCCACCTACGCCCTGCAGGCGACCCTGCCGGTTTATACCGGCGGACGCATCACCGCGGCCATCAATGCCGCCGACATCGGTGTGCAGGCCAGTGCCTTCGAGCGCAGCCGCAGCGAGCAGACGGTGAAGCTGGACGTGGCCGAGGCCTGGCTCGGTGTGCTGCGCAGCCGCCGCGCCCTGGCCGCCGCCGAGCGTCACCTGGCGGCCCTGGACGCCCATGCCCTCGACGTGGACGACCTCCACAAGCAGGGCCTGGTACCCCGCAACGACGTCTTGTCGGTGGCCGTTGCCCGGGCCGATGCCCGCCAGTAGCTGACCCGCGCCCGCCACGGGGTGGATCTCGCTGCGGCGGCCTACAACCGCCTCCTGCGCCGCCCCCTGGATTCGCCGGTGGACGTCGCCGAGCCGCCCCCGGTGGACACCCATCGTGACGCGCTCGCCGCCCTCGCGGCCCGCGCCCGGAGCCTGCGCCCCGAGCTGTCCCTGCTGGGCGCCCGGGCCGAGGCCACCGACCAGGAGGCCGAAGTGGAACGCGCCGCCCGCCGCCCGCAGGTGGGCCTCAGCGCCGCCCTGCTCCACGAGGACAACCGCTACCGGGTCAATCAGGACATGGCCCAGGTGAGCATCGGCGTGCAGTGGGATCTGTTCGACGGCGGCATCCAGCGCCAGCGTGCCGACGCCGCATCGGCGCGAGCCCGCGCCGCCCGGGAGCGTCAGGCCGACACCGCCAGCCTGATCGAACTGGAAGTGCACCGTGAATGGCTGGCCGTGGATGAGGCCACCGAACGCCTCACCACCACCTCCACGGCCATCGCCCAGGCCGACGACAACCTGCGCGTAGCCCGCGACCGATATCGCAACGGGGTGGGCACCCACACCGAAGTCCTGGATGCCGAAGCCTTGCGCACCCTCACCGACGGCAACCACCTCAATGCCCACTACGACTTGCACCTCGCCCGCTACCGCCTGAAGAAGGCGGTGGGTGAGCTGTAAGGGAGTCACACCATGCCACTCGACAGGAAGACCCTCAGCATTGCCCTCGCCGCCGTGGCCGTTCTGGCTGTCGGCGCCTGGGCCTGGCAGCACTTCACCGGCACCACGGCGCTGCCCGAAGGCCTGATCCAGGCCAACGGGCGCATCGAGGGCGACCACACTACCGTGGCCAGCAAGCTCCCCGGGCGCATCGCCGAGATGAAGGTGCGGGAAGGCGACAGCGTGCAGGCCGGCCAGCTCCTCGCCCGCCTCGAGGACACCCAGCTCGCCGCCCGCAAGCAGCAGGCCGATGCCGCCGTGGCCACCGTGCAGGCCCAGCTGGATGCCGCCCGCGCCCAGCTCGCCGTCGCCCGCCGCGAGGTGCCCCTGGCGGAGGCCAGTGCCGGCGCCCTGCTGGCCAAGGCCCGCGCCGCCGAAGCCCAGGCCGCGAAG
>Ga0209097_10001004_pt1 | contig 25181 bp, 24 predicted proteins | sample AD_UKC052_MetaG_FD_184419 | JGI IMG/M metagenome (GOLD analysis project Ga0209097, IMG submission 184419) | Active sludge microbial communities of municipal wastewater-treating anaerobic digesters from USA - AD_UKC052_MetaG (SPAdes) (version 2) | ecosystem: Engineered > Bioreactor > Anaerobic >... | reverse complement strand
CGAATTGGTCATGCTCACATAATCGGCTCCGAGAATCGTTTGGGCAAAATTGGTGTCGTAATGACTCGATAACGCGCCAATCAACATACAAAACACAAATAGCACGAACGAAAAAATGAGTTCTTTTCTGCTATGGTAGATAACGGCAGGTAAATCATCCGTCCAGAAATAACTGAATCGTTTTTTGTGATTTACCGTGTTTCGAAGGAGTGTTCCAAATACTTTTTGCGTGAGCTGGTTGAGGTAAACTCGAACTACACGATTGCCGTAATAGGTTCTGGCATAGGATAAATCGTCGCTCACCTGAACAAATAACTCACTCGCTTTATCCGGATCACGTTTCGATTCAGAAAGCATGCGCTCGAGCTCAATCCACTTATCTTTATTTTGCTCTATAAAGCGCGTTTCTTTCATGCAGGGAAAATCCAGTATCTTGGAAGCGGAAAAATAGGAATTATACTCTTACCAGAATGCGTCGTATCGAAATCATTACGCCTCAAAACGTACCTATACTTTATCAGTTAGCATCGGTGCGCGAACGTATGTTAGCTTTTTTGCTGGATATATTGATTTTACTGATCACGCTCTATATCATCTACCTAATTTGCGCTTCTTCTTTTGATGAAGATACGTTAATGACCATCACTTTCCTTTTTCTGCTTCCCATTTTTATGTTCTATTCGTTGGGGATGGAAGTGTTTAATAACGGTCAAACTATCGGTAAAAAAGCCATGCGCATAAAAGTGGTGAAACTTACCGGTTTAGAGCTTTCCCTGTCGGATTACCTCTTGCGTTGGGCTTTTCGTTGGATTGATATCTGGGGCTCTTTAGGTTCTATTGCAGCTTTAAAAGTAAGCTCCTCCACCCGTGGACAACGAATCGGCGATCTACTAGCCGACACCACCGTTGTTCGTACAAATGCCGATTTTACTGTATCACTTCAGGAATTATTGGCCATAAAAAGTACAACCGATCACGAAATAGCTTATCCGGGCATTAAGCGTATGAAGGAAGAGGAAATGCTACTGGTGAAAATGGTGTTGGATCAATACAAACGATTTCCGAATCCGGCACATCATCGCGTAATTGAACAAACGGCAAAAGGAATAGCAGAACGTATCGACTTAGACCACGTACCTAAAGACAAACAAGGATTCCTCATTCGGGCTTTAACCGATTATGTGACCTTGACGCGTTCGGCTTAGTGAGATTTAGAATCTCAAATTCACCCCAACACTTGGTAAAATCGGCAACTGATTAATTCGTTGGAATTTCACCCGGTTGAAGTAAAATATGTTGTCGCGATTGTAGGTATTCGTTACGCCAGCAGTAAGTTCTAGGGTAGTATTCTCTCCCAAAACAACTGTACGTTTTAAGTTCACATCTAAACGGTGATAAGCAGGTAAACGACCTTGATTTAACGCTCCGTAAGTTGATCCTAACGTACCATTAGCGGAAGTATAATCGCCATTGATGTTGCTGCTTAAGTTGATGTTTTCGTAGAAACCTTGTGTTTGCGTGAAAGGGAAACCTGATCCATAATTCCAACGTGCGCTGAAAGTCCAGTTAAGTCCTTTCCCAAATTCATAGGAAGCCAATAAGTTCACATTGTGGCGACGATCCCAAACCGGACTATAATCGATCAATTCATCCTCACGAGTAACTTTCATTAAGGAATAAACAGCCCAAATATAGAAGCGTTTGTAATCGTATTTCAAGGTCATATCAATCCCTTTGGAAATACCTTTTTCGAGAATGAAATCTTTCTTCTGTACATCTGGTTTATCCTCGTTTTCGGCGTTATCGTCGTAGAGTTTATTTCGGTTGATATTCGTTAACTGATTAAAATTGAAGTAATAAGCTTCCACATTCCACTTAATGTGTTTGGTAAGGTTGCTTTCAAATCCGAAAATAACATGTTGTGCTTTTTGCAGTTTGCTCGTACGTGTTTCCCCTTTGAACTCAGTTGGTGTATTGTCGGGTGCAGTTAAGAATCCGTAAAATAAATTCACCACATCACGATCGGAAACTCCTGCAATTAAATTCTGACTGTATAATCCGCTTGCAAACTTCAATCGGAAATTGTCGGTAACATTGTATTTCAAGCCCAAACGTGGCTCGGGAGAAGCTTCTCCTAAAGATGCGTAATAATGAAGTCGGAAACTTGGTTCAGCAACTAGTTTTCCTACCGTAAAGTGATACTTCGCGTAAAGTGCTAATTCGGTATTGTTTACGTCTTGTTCAATCTTGCGGTTTAGTTCGTTAAAGAAGGTGTAATTCGTATTTAAACCAATCGCCTCAACGCCCCATAATAAATCGTTTTTACCAAAGAAATATTTGAAGTTCAAGGCTAAATTAAAGCCCTTGATTTCGCTGCTTCGCGAAGGCAAAGTTTGCTGATCTAGGTTGATTTTATAATCGCTGTAGCTAAATACTCCGTCCATCACAAAATTCGAATTCCCCGGAACCAAAACGAAGTTTGCTCCTGCACCAAACGTATTCCAATGTAAGTCCTGCAAACTTTGGTATTTCACGCGGTCGCTGAAATTAAAACCAGTTAGGTTTAGCTTACTACCATTATCACCATTGAACGACAATTTACCATACAAATCGGTGAAGTTGAACGGCAATCCCGCTGTATCTACATACGGATAAAACACTTTAGAACTCTGTTTCAAATAGGAAGATCGTCCGCTAAGGATGAAGGAAGACGAACTAGCCTTTCCATCTTTTTGGCGACTTAATGGACCTTCGAGTTGAAGCTTAGAAACGAAAGGACTTGCCGACACTTTTCCACCGAAACGTTTTTTATCACCGTCTTTGGTGGTGATTTTCATGATAGAAGAAACACGTCCGCCATTTTCGGCACTAAAACCTCCTGTGTACACATCAGCATTCCGAATAACGTCAGTATCAAACACAGAGAAAAGTCCGATTGAGTGGAATGGATTGTAAATTATCATTCCATCCAGAAGAACTTTATTTTGGATAGGCGAACCTCCGCGAATATAGAGTTGTCCACCTTGATCTCCTGTAAACGTAACACCAGGAAGAACTTGCAGGTATTGAGCAATGTCGGGTTCAGCTCCAATGGTTGGAAGCTTATTCATTTCTTTTGGTGTGATGGTAGTTAAACCCACGCCAATGCGGTTTTGCTCTTCTTCTTTTTCACCTCTTACTTCAAACTCCTTAATGTCGACAGCTTTCGACTGAACATAGAGGTTCTGAGTAAGAATTTGTCCCGCCTTAACATTAACATTTACGGATGTTTTCTCAAATCCAATGGAAGAAAAAACGAGTGTGTAACTTCCTGCTGGCACTTTCGTGATGGTATAGAAACCATTTACGTCCGTTTGAGCCACAAATTGAGTTCCGTCGAGGTGGACATTGGTGAAAATAACCGGTTCCCCGTTTTTCTTATTGTAAACAACTCCTCGGATTGTTGCTGTTTGGGCAAGTAGCAAAGTCCCGACAATACTGAAAAAGAAGGCAAGAAAGTAACGATTCAACATACGTGTATTCTGGTGATGGGCGGCCAAAGATAGAACGATTCCTCGCATCCCAACAGAAACAGTTAAGGGCTTTTATCGGACGATTTTAAAAATTAATAGAGAATGGATGTGGGATAGGAGCAAAGCTTCCGATATAAACTAAACGTCATAATGTAATTTACACTGAATGATAGAGCATTTCTGGTTTATTCCTTTGGTTCCTGTGATTTGATAAACCAATCGGTGTTCTCCAGATATTCTCCTTGACCAAAATCCCTTCAATCCAAATTTTAAGGGTTCTAGTTTGCCTATTCCTTTGAATGGATCTTTACGTATAGCCTGAATTAGTTCTTTAATCTTATTTACTATAACCGGATCATGTTCGACCCAAAACGAAAATTCTTCCCATGCCAATTCGGTAAATTCAATTGTCATAATCGAAACGAATTAATCGATTTTATAAGGAATCGTCTTGGACTTTTCTAACTGCTTAATCGACTTCTGTAATCGGTTTTGATTTGCTTGGGTTGATAATAAATGCTCTGTTTCTTTTAAGGAGTTATATTCTTGAATAGACATTATTACAATAGCTTCTTCTTCTTTCGCTCTAGGAACAATAATTACATCCATCGATTTGGTTACGTAATCGAAGTACTCCTTCATTCCTTTTCTCAACAAAGAGATCGATATCGCTTTCATAGTTCAGCATTTATTCTTGCAAATGTACAGAATGTTGTACACAATAGCGTACAAAATTAATGCACTTCATCGATTGATTTTAGATTAAAAAATTGAATGGTAATTAGTTGGAACTATTCATCCCCATAAACCGGCATTCCCTTCACCGGAAAGATTTTCCCCTTCTTCAAATCAATCCTTGCTGCAAGTAAACGCATTCCATTGGTAACCACTAAAAAGGGGACTTTCATACTCAAATTATACCGCGCTGCTTGGTCAAACACCGATTGATTCACTTCTACCTCAGCTGCCTTGCACTCAATCAACATCCAGGGATTCATCTCCGAATCATACACCACAATATCGGCACGCTTCGATAAGCCATTCACCTTCAACGAAACCTCTACAGCTATCTTATTTTTGGGATACTTCAACTCATCCAACAGGTAGTGTAAAACATGCTGCCTTACCCATTCTTCGGGTGTTAGTGCTACATATTTGTTTCGAAAAGCGTCGAAAATTTGCGTTCTTTGTCCTGCTACCTCCCGTGTGAGGGGCGTGATAGCTGGCAACAGAAGTACCCGTAAACCTAAATTAGTAGGACCCATGAAAAGCAAAGAAGAAATCGTCAATAATTGGTTGCCCCGATATACTGGGATGCAGCTCGAAGACTTTGGCAAATATATCCTGCTCACCAACTTTTCCAACTATGTGGAGAAATTTGCAGCCATTACCGGAGCCAAAGTAGTAGGTCTCGACCGCCCCATGCCTTGTGCTACGGCAAATGGAATAACCATCATTAACTTTAGCATGGGTAGTCCCAATGCTGCCATTATCATGGATTTGCTATCAGCCATCAAACCTAAAGCATGCTTGTTTTTGGGGAAATGTGGCGGATTGAAAAAGAAAAATAAAGTGGGAGACCTGATCCTTCCTATCGCTGCTATTCGAGGTGAAGGAACATCTAACGACTACTTTCCTGCCGAAGTGCCTGCCTTACCAGCATTTAACTTGCAAAAAGCAGTATCAACCACCATTCGTAACCACAACAAAGATTATTGGACAGGAACCGTTTTTACTACCAATCGTCGCGTTTGGGAACACGATAATGACTTCAAAAAATACCTACAGAAAATTCGTGCTATGGCCATCGATATGGAAACGGCGACCATTTTTTCTGTCGGATTTTACAATAAAATTCCAACTGGAGCACTACTTTTAGTGAGCGATCAACCCATGGTAGCTGGAGGAGTGAAAACCGAAAAAAGCGACTCCGCGGTTACGACCAATTATGTTGATTCACATATTCAAATTGGAATCGATTCACTCAATGAGTTGATCAATAACGGAAATACAGTAAAACATTTAAGATTCGAATAATTGCATCAAGCCTAATTTCTCAGGCATTTTCTCATGGCTAAATCAAGTACCTCATCCGTATCGGTAGAATCGGTTTTTAAAGAGTTGCAGGCACGTAAATTCGCTCCTGTTTATATGCTCTGTGGAGAGGAATCGTATTACATCGATCAACTTTCCAATTACATCGAAAACAATGTGCTTACCGAGGATGAACGCGAGTTTAATCAAACGGTTTTGTATGGTATTGATGTAACAGCCGATGATGTAATGGCAACTGCCAAACGATATCCGATGATGAGCGAATATCAGGTGGTGATTATCAAGGAAGCACAGCAATTAAGAGATATTGAGAAATTAGTTCCTTACCTGAATAATCCGCAATCGAGTACTGTTTTAGTTATTTGCTACAAAGGAAAAGAGCCGGATAAACGCAAGGAATTTTATAAATCTTTGTTGAAGAACGATGCTGTTTATTTTGTTTCAGAGCGACCGAGGCAAGAGAAAATGCCTGAATGGGTTAACCGTTATTTTACTAAAAAGGGTTATCGCATTACTCCCAATGCCGCTATTTTATTGTCGGAATTTGTGGGGAATGAATTAGAAAAAGTCTGCAACGAAGCCGATAAATTATTTCTGAATTCACCTGCTGGTTCCGAAATTAATGAGAAAGACATCGAGCGTCAAGTGGGCATTTCACGTGAATTCAATGTATTTGAATTTCAAAAAGCATTAGGCACTCGAAATGTGTTTAAGGCAAATCAAATTGCACTCAATTTAGCCGGACAAAAAGCCACGCCATTGCCAATGGTGATGGGAAGTTTGTTTAGTTTTTTCAGCAAGTTATTACATTACCAATGGCTTAAAAGTAAGGGCGAAACAAACATGGCTTCTGAAATGGGAATTTCACCTTATGTGATGAAAGATTACGAAATGGCTGCACGGAATTATCCGCCATTTAAACTGCTTCGTATCATGAGTCATTTGCGCAATTATGACCTCAAAAGCAAAGGCCTCAATAACGAAAGTGCCAACGAAACCGAATTGTTAAAAGAACTCACCTTTAAGATTGTACACTGATGAATTATTGGCTGGTGAAATCGGAACCGGTAAAATACGCCTGGTCTAAATTTGTAAAGGACAAAAATACAGTCTGGGACGGCGTTAGAAACTACCAAGCACGAAACAATCTTCAAGCGATGAAACTAGGCGATCTCGTCCTGTTTTATCATAGCAACGAGGGAATGAACGTGGTTGGAATTGCCAAAGTGGTGAAAGAAGCCTATAACGATCCTACAACCGATGATTTACGTTGGTTCGTCGTAGAATTAGCTCCGGTAGAAGCCTTGAAAAAACCAGTTAGCCTTGAGCAAATGAAATCGGATGAGAAATTGGCAAACATTGGATTAATTCGTCAGTCGCGTTTAAGTGTGATGCCATTAACCAACATCGAATTCGACCGAATTTTAGAATTGGGAAGCTAATCATACCGCTAATTTTATTTAGAATTATAAAAAATTAACCAATCTGGTTAAGCTATATGGGTGTAACCATAAATCATCCTACTTTAGGCTTGCTCAACCTTTAGCAATATGTTCATTTATAAATACTTTTCTAAAAGAAACATTAATCCGTTCTTTTATCTAGTTCCACTTGTATTTCTAGTCGTTTCTTGTTCAAATTCATCTAATGAATCCAAACAAAATGCGACACATGTTGCAGAGGTAGATTCCTATTCTGTTCCTCAAAAAACGATTTTAGCCACATTACCTGATTCGGCTCAGGTAAAAACGATTCTTTTAGCAGATCAAGAAAAACTCATCCACACAAACATTCCTCGCAATGGTGCTTCAGCAAGAGCAGCTGTGAACATGGATGGAAAAGCGCAGCAAATTTTAGTTGAAAGTCCAATCACAAAACCACTGAGCTATACCAAAAATGGACAGGGACAAATCAACCTCGATCGAAATGGAAAGCCATTTATTTTAGGAAATGGTGGTAGAGCATCCTTTAAGCAATTCACTTCAGAGACTGGATTGGCTATGGATGTTGTAGTATGTGCTTTTACTGATGCCAGTGGAAATATTTGGTTTGGAACTTTGGGCGGTGGTATTTCGAAATACGATGGTAAATCATTTACTAATTATTCCACTGCACATGGTTTACCCAATAACCAGATTTATGGGATTACTCAAGATAAATCGGGACGTATGTGGATTGCTACTTTAGGTGGCGGAATATCATGCTTCAATGGGAAAAATTTCACCACTTACAAAACCGAACAAGGTTTAGCTAGCGATTTTGTAAACTGTATTTTGGTCGACAAAAATGGCTTAATCTGGAGTGGAACTCGTGATGGAAAAGTATCCAGTTTTAATGGGAAGAAATTCACGAATTATAACCTTGCTAAACTTCCCGGTGATGATGTTATAAATAGTATTTACGAAGATTTAAATGGAAATCTATGGTTTGGAGCAGAGATTTCTGGGCTACATCGCTTCGATGGTAAGCAATTCAAGAATTATACAACCACTCAAGGTTTAGCTGGAAATGTTGTTCGTTGCATTAAAGGTGATTCAAAAGGAAATATCTGGATTGGAACTTTCGATAATGGAATTTCTTGCATTCCTGCTCAACAAAATAATCAAGCTGGAAAAGCAATTATATTTAAAAATTATTCCTCTCAAGACGGACTTTCCGAAAATGATGTTTTCTCCATGCACGTCGATCATCTCGATCGAGTCTGGTTTGGTACCGATGGAGGAGGAGTAAATTGTTTAAATCCTGAATCGATAGCTGATTCGAGTAAAGGACGATTATTTACTTGTTATAATTCCGAATTAGGATTGGCTAATAATTCTGTATTTGGAATTACAGAAGATTTAAACGGACATATTTGGTTATGTACATATGGTGGTGGAGTTGTTCGATTTGATGGCGAAGCATTTACTGTTTTCTCCGAAAAACAGGGCTTAGCGGCCAATAACATCATTTGTATTAATCAAGATAAAAGCGGGAATTTATGGTTGGGTTCCATAGGGAAAGGTGCTTCCTGTTTCGATGGAAAATCATTTACGAATTACTCTCCTATTCAAGGTTTGGCAGGTAGTGTAGTCACCTGTATGATGAATGACCGCAACGGCAATATGTGGCTTGGTACCGATAATGGTGGTGCTGTATTGTATGATGGAAAATCATTCACCAGCTACACAGTTGCTCATGGATTAAGTTCTAATTACATCATAAGTCTTTATCAAGATCGTTCGGGTGCTATTTGGATTGGTACAGTGGGTGGCGGAGTGTGTCGCTTTGATGGAAATTCATTTACGAGCTATTCCACACCACAAGGTTTAGCGGGTGATATGGTGATGAGCATACTCGAAGATAAATCGGGTAAAATGTGGTTTTCTTGTTACGGACAAGGAATTTCGTGTTTCGATGGTAATTCCATTACAACTTATACCACAAATCAAGGTTTAGGATTTAATACTGCTTTTTGCATGCGCGAAGATGCTCAAGGCAATATCTGGTGCGGTACAGATGGGATGGGAATTAGTGTTTTAATGAATGATAAAATTAATTCTAAGCTTGCAGAAAATCGATTTAAATCAATCACCGTTAAAGATGGAATTTCAGATAATACAGTTACACAAATTCTATTTCTTAAAAATAAGAAAGTAGCTGTCGGAACAAATTCGGGAATTACACTATTTAATTATCCAGATTTATCCAAGCCAATTAATTTAACTGAATTGGAAATTTTTAACACGACAAATGGTTTCCCAGTAAAAGATGTGAATGTTGGACAGAACTGTATGTTTGAAGATCGGGATGGAATTATTTGGTTAGGAACGGGAAGTGATAAATCGCCTTTATTACGATTCGATTATGCTGCTTTACTTCGAAATAAACGTAAACCCGAAATAGCTGTTCAATCAATTAAAATTAATGATCATATTATTTCATGGAATAATTTACCAAGTGGCAAACAAGAAAAAATTGATTCCCTCCAAATATCAGCTCGATTAACGGAAGAAATACACCTGTTTAAACGTGAATTAACACAATCAGAGCGCGATACTTTAGTGAGTAAATTTGGCAACATTCATTTTTCAGGTATTCAGGAGAAATATCCACTACCCGAAAAGCTTGTCCTGCCTTATAAACACAATAACATCACCTTTGATTATGCTGCTATTGAACCATCTAATCCCTCTTTAATTACTTATCAATATAAACTCGAAGGATACGATGAAGATTGGAATCCAATTACCACGAAAACTAGCGCTACGTTTGGAAATATCTACGAGGGAAATTATACATTTAAATTAAAAGCTCGTTTTACAGGAATTGCCGATTCATTAGGTGGTTCATGGACCGAACCAGTAGAATATTCCTTTGAAGTTTTACCTCCTTGGTATCGTACCTGGTGGGCATATTTTCTTTATTTGGTAGGAACTGGAACACTCATTTCTTATTCCGCTGGCGGACAGGTGCACTTAGAAGAGATAAATTAAAACTCGAACAAACAGTACGAGAACGAACGGCCGAATTAGTCATTCAGAATAAAACGGTAGAAGAGAAAAACCGCGAAATCCTCGATAGTATTGAATATGCTAAACGTATTCAAGCTACCATTTTACCTTCTGTTCGGGTAGTGAAAAAGTACCTGCAAGATTCTTTTATCCTGTATATTCCAAAAGATATTGTCGCAGGTGATTTTTACTGGATGGAAAGTCCGGAAGATAGCAACACAGTTTTCTTTGCTGCCTGCGATTGTACTGGACATGGTGTTCCGGGTGCGATGGTGAGTGTAATTTGTCACAATGCGCTTAATAAGTCACTCAAAGAATTTGGTATGCGAACGCCATCGAAAATCCTCGATAAAGTGGGTGAATTAGTCATTGAAGATTTCAATAAAAACATCGATATCGAAGGTGAAATTCAAGATGGAATGGATGCTTCTGTATGTTCGCTCGATACCGAAACAGGCAAACTTGAATGGGCTGGAGCTAATAATCCACTTTGGTTAATCCGAAACGGAAGTGCCTTGCAAGAGATCAAACCTGATAAACAACCTGTTGGACAATCAGAAGATCGTCAGCCTTATACCAATCACCAATTTGAATTGAAAAAAGGTGATGTGATTTATTTAATTACGGATGGTTATGCGGATCAATTTGGTGGAGCACGAAATAAGAAATTCCAAAAATCACGATTAAGGGAATTAGTATTTAATCTACACCAATTACCGATGGAAGAGCAGCGTACCAAGCTCTACGATGCCTTTATTCAGTGGAAAGGAAGTAATGAGCAAATCGATGATATTACGATAATTGGAGTTAGGTTGTGAGGAAAAGAGCAAAAAGATTTATTAAGTCTAGTTCAATTATACGGACCTCAATCAACAAGAATAATTTTATTTGCCGCAATTATTTTATTGTCTTGAATTAGACGAAAATAATAAAGTCCACTTGGAAGCATATCACGGTAGAAAGTAGTTGTATAACCCGAAATTTTATTTATTTCCTTTACTAGATGTCCTTGGAAATTGTAAACACAAATAGTTGCGTTATGTAGAGCATGAGTTGCACTTAAAGTGGTTTGGGCGGTAGAAGGATTTGGAGTAATAATAATCTCCTCATTATTTAATATCGATTCAGAAATTCCTGTACATATTTCTACATCAACACTTAATTTAGAAGTATTTCCAACTCCATAATCATTATTTCCCCTTACAGTAACATCACCCGAAATCGCCGAGCCACCGTAGTTTACTGTTATGCTATTGGTAGAACTTGTTCCAGTTGCTCCGTTTGGCAAAGTCCATATATAGGAACTAGCATTTGTTATCGGAGTTGTTGTATAAATAATATCTGATTGCCCCTGACAAACAACTGTAGATCCTGTAATTTCACCAGGACAACCCGGAATATGATTTTTCACTACTCGGTAGAGTATAAATGTTACAGCACTCATTCCCGATGGAAAAGAATTGGAAAGTCCGCATACAACGGTTCCCATGCATGTGTCATACATCATTTTGCTTTTATAGCCCCACGTATCACCTCCATGTCCCCAATAGGATGAACCATTTGTAGTCTCCCGACTTAAACCTAATCCGTATCTATAATTTGGATTTGCTGTTGCAACAAAATTCGTTAGTTCTTCAATGGAGGTTTGGTTGAGAATTTGGCCACTAAACAAAGCATTATACCATTGAGCCATTTCAGAAGAATTCGAAAAAATGGCACCCGCTCCTCCACTAACCGAATTTAATCCAACTCGTGATGTATCGTGATAGTCAATTGTATTCCACCAACGATGCGCAATAATTCCTGTCACTTCTTCTTCAATATCAAAGAAGGTACTGTCGAGGCTAAGTGGATTAAGTATACTATCTCGGATAATTTGAGAAATGGGAATACCAGTAGCACTTTGAGCCACCATACCCGCTAAAATAAAGTTTGGATTAGAATATCCCCAATTGATTCCTGGAGCAAACTCGGGAGCGCCAACCCAACTTAATACTTCCTCTGGTGTAAATACACGCGTTGGATTAGCCATAATGGTATCTATCCAAGGAGAATAGAAAATAGGATCTTGTACGCCACTCGTATGATTTAATAATTGTTTAATTGTAATGTTAGGATTAATGTTAGGATAATTAGGGAGCCATTTATGCAACGAATCATCCAGACTAATTATACCATTTTCTGCAAGTAACAACATGGCAGTGGATACAAATAATTTAGAATTGCTAGCAATTCCAAATTCCATATCAGTGGTAATTGGTTGACCTGAATAGGAAATGCCTTTAGCACCTTGCCAGATTCCTTGCCCGGGTATATAAACGCTAGCCGACATTCCTTTAATATTCGGAATCGCTGTAACATATGAATTTAAAGTGTCTTGAAGCATGGAAGCTAACAAAGAATTGAAAGATTGTGCCTTTGCAGTATGAATAGATATGAATAGAAGAATTATCCTTAGTAGTGTTTTCATAAAATTGATATGAGTGAATAATTGTTATTAATACCATTAAATTTAAGTATAATTTTCCACTTGTCATTCAATTAACATCATTCGTAATTCGTAATTAATTATCTCCATTTCCAATTCAAATCCACCTCATATTTTACTTCTAATTTAACAGCTAAATCTTTCAAGAAAACAATTAATGCATCTAATTCTTGAAGCGAATTTTTAGGTAAGATAAATGCTTGTCCGCCTTGAATGCGAACGAAAATCTGATTGCCGGTTTCCCACATATCTATGATTTCTTTACATTGGATTTTACTTTCATTTTCCCCATCACTTGTCCAGAAATACTCCCGATTGAGTTCGAGTTTTAATGTTTTGTCACGCGATTGTTTATAGTGTTCCTGAATAAAATTCCGGTAATGTTTTACATACATATTTCTTTCCCAAAGCGGATAAAATAAGAACCACAATATAGCTAGAATCACAAAGGTTGCTGTCAATGCCCAGCTTGCCTGTGAAGCAAAAGCTACCCCTAGCAAAACATATAAAACCGGCACCAACAAACGATTTCGTTTTCGCTTCTTCACAATCCGCTCCGACCGCGACGCCACAAATAATTGATAATTTAAATAATCCTCCTCCCGGAGTTGGTACGAAATGGTCATGGAATTTAATTACGATTTACGATTTACGATTTACGATTTACGAATTACGAATTACGAATTACGAATTACGAATTACGATTTACGAATTACGATTTACGATTTACGATTTACGAATTACGATTTACGAATTACGAATTAACAAAATATTACTAACTCTTTAACGACACTGTAGCTTAACTCAGAACAACATCATTCCCACCCAGCACGCTTCGACAAGCTCAGCGCGCGTATTTAGACGCTCCCTGAGCTTGTCGAAGGGAGCACATCAGCTCACCAATTTAATGTGCTAATTAGCTAATGTGCTAATGTGCTGGTGGAAAAGCACGCTGTTCCAATATTCGGTTTCCCCTACAGCATATCAGCACACCAGCACACCAGCACATCATCACTCTTCTGGTAGTGAATACCACCTGCGATATAAGACGTGGAATAGGGTAGGAATAGCGATCAGAAATAGAATTAATCCTACTATCTCCGAATAATATAAAGCTGTTTGCATGGCTTCGTAATTATAGGATTCGTAAGGCAAATTCGATTCATTAAAACGATCGCGATCGTGCTCGTAATACATACTCGTAAGGAGTAATGGAAAGAAATATAAAAGCCAGGAGAAAATATTAATGGAAATTCCGGAAATAACATTTCGTGTTTTATTCTTCATCGACACAAGTGCAATAATGGCAAACATGCAAGTATAGAAGATATAACTTCCGAAAAATGAATCCTCATCACCACTTGTAAAAGCTAAAACTAAACTGGTAAATACTGTCAATAAAACAGCTACTAATAAACTTAAGAAAAAGGTTTTAACAGTCGAATGACGGAAGTTGAACATCAAAATGGATAATACCAATGAAATGTAAAACCATACTCGAATTTGCCATTCTAAATCATTAGAAGAAAATAGGTGCATCCGATCATATATGTTATTAATGGAATCGGAAATTTCACTCGTTTTATATTTAAATTGAATACTATTACGGTAGGTTTCATCAATTGCATATTCGTAATTATAGTTGTTATATATTGAACGATGCAAATAATAATATTTTGCCTTCAAACGGTTATAAGCAGTAATTAATTTGTCTTTATCAGTATGTTGTGGATGACGAATATATTTCTCAAATAATTCGCGTGATTGTAATAACGGAATACTGCTGTGTTCGGCTAAACCAGGATCGGTTACAAATTCATAACCCGGACATTCACTGAAAATAAATACACTATCATTTAGTGCAACAAGGCTATCTGTCGATAATTTTTTAATTCGATACTCGGCGGTGTCAATTAAACGGTGTTCAGGTGTATAAAAACTGATGGTAGGAATAGTATGTGTTACTTCACCAGATGCAATAGCAGTATCTACAGGTACAGAACTTTCTTCTACTTCACCCACTACCGTTGTGCCATCATATCTGCCTTGTGTGCTATTGACAACGATAACTGTATCACTTATCCATTTATGTGGTAAAGAATCGTAAGCTAATTCGCAAATGAGTGAATTCATCTCGTTAATATCACTCGCAAGCTCTGTATCTGTAAATGCCAAATTCGCACGAAAGCTCACTACAATTGGTGGGATGTAGCAGATGAATACAATGAATCCAATCGATAGGAAATATAAAAGAAAGGTGTAAAGTCGATTGAGTGGATTCGTAAATCCATACCGTTTAAACACATTAAATCGAAGCAGAAAAATAATCCAGAATACCAGAGCGATTACTGCAATTAGACTTACGAAAACAACCCATATCGAGATCTCTGATTCGCTACGTGGATCATCAGGAACGAGAAAACTCAATACAGCAAGAACGGCCATAAATGCTAAGCAGAAATATGCCACTAAATGGGTGCGTGCCGACCAAATTTCGGGTTTATGTTTGAGTAAGTAATCGTCTAAACGATTGAGAAAGGCTGGAACAAAAGGGCGTTTAAAAAAGCTCATCCGTATTGGGTTTCAGGTACGCTGAATTAAAAGTATCGTTTAGTAGAATGGGTGATATCGCGGAAATAACTCAATTGAATATTCGCTACCAATAAGGCTTTGAGCAAATCTTCCACAGGTACATTTTCACTCATGAGCGTATAAAATCCACCATTAAAATGAACCTGTACCGGATATTCGTTAAGTGCTTGAAGTATTTCCTCTCGTGAAACTGGTGTTTCTAATTCGAGTACGAATCCACGAGCTATTTCTTCGTCTTTACCTGTGCGGACTAAGCATTGTCCTTGCTTAATTAGCAATACCGTATCAGCTATTTTTTCTACTTCGTGCAATTGTTGCGAGCTGAGCAAAATCCCCATAGGATGATACACCGATTTTGCCATATGCCTCAAATCGGTAAGAATCGTTTGCTGCGCGTTGATATCCAAATTGGCCAAAGGCTCATCGAGAATAAGCAAACTAGGTTTTTGTAATAATACCCGCGCAATTTCAAAACGAGTACGATATCCACTACTAATTCGATTCCATGTGAGATGCGCATAATCGTTCAAATTCAAGCGCTCCAACATGAAATCTACCATCAACTCATTTTGTCGACCGGTAATGCCCGACAAGGATGCCGAAAAATGCAAGTTATCTCGCAGTAAGCCATGCCAGCGTGGGATTCGTTGTGGTATAAATGCTACATGATGTTTAATATCGTAAGGATCGGGATTATTTAATTGCGGAAATTCAAGTTCCCCCTCATCTAAGGCTAATTGTCCGGCAAGGCAGCGTAATAAGGTAGTTTTACCATTCCCGTTTTCACCCACAATACCTAAAACATCGCTGGTTCTAACTTTTAATGAAATTGGATGAAGACTGAAATTACTTCCCGAATATTTCTTGCTCACTTTTCGAGCATCAACTAAAAGTTGAGGCGTTTGACGACTATTGCCATTCTGCGTATCGAGCGCACCTAATAAATCATAAGCCTTCTTTCGAAAATCATCAGGTACAGGATCATTCGGGAAGTTCTTCTGGAAAGCATGAAATTCTCTACTCCAATCTATTGCCCGAACTAAGAGTGTTTCTTCTCCTGTATCTAAACATAAATCTAACATTCGTCTAACGGCAAGGGAATTATCCTGATGTTCGATGTAGGATTTTATTTCTTCAATACGCTGTTGCATATAGTGTTTTATATGTTTTAAAGATGCACAATTAAAGTAGGTTATCTACTAACTTACATTTTTTCTTTCGACATCAAACGAATCAGACTCCATATTATTTCAGTAATTTTCCGGCACTCAAAACTATTTTACACATTCATGAAAGCCCGTATTATCTATCCAAGCAGAAAAAAAATCTTCCGTCTAATTATATACAGCACGATATTTATTTGCATTGGCTGCTGGATGTTGATTTTTCAACCTCAAACAAGCAACCCGATTTTCAATCAACCATTTATCAAATATTCCGCAGCTATCTTAGGACTAGCCATGGGATTTGCTGGAATTATTTTCTTTTCTAAAAAGCTACGAGATAATAATCCGGTTATGGAATTAACCGATGACGGAGTTACCGATTATTCTAGCGCTGTTGCTGCTGGGTTTATTCCTTGGTCCGACATCAAGAAAATTGAACAAGTGAGTGTTTCCGGACAAAAATTCCTACGTATTGATGTATTCAACCCGCAGGAATATATCGATCGTCAACAGCATTCATACAAAAGAAAACTCATGCAAGCCAATTGGAAACGATATGGTTCACCGATTTTCTTTTCACCTTTAATCATGCAAATAACCTTGCCCGAATTAATTCAAGAACTCAATTCTCGCTTCAAAGCATTTTCTAATTCAACCAATTCTTAATCACCTCATGAAGCATTTTATTTCCATTGGACTAATTGCCACAGCACTTTTTATTTCGCCAGTATCTCAAGCGCAAACTAAATTCAATACACATAAAATTGGGGCACGTAATTAACTTCTCGGTTCCTGAATATATGACACGTACATCTGGTATTGCCGATGCAGCATTTTTGCAATATAAATCGGTTCTGAAGGATGTATATACCTACCTGATTGAAGACAGTAAAGTTGAATTAAGTATTGTTGAATTAACCTTTCCTACTACGCGAGATTTCTTTGATTTTGTATTGAAAGATTTCTTGAAAGACGAAGAGAAATTGAAAGTAGGTACTCCTATCGAAATGACTGTGGATGGAGTTAAATATGTTCAATGCGATTATACTTATTATGACAAGCAAGCCGAAGGTGAAATCTTTTATTGTGTGACAATTGCCGAATTAGAGGGATACTTCTATCAAATTTTCTCATATACCGGAGCTAATAATACTGATGCAATCAAAGCCGATATGCGTAAAATGGCTACCACAATAAAAGAAGTAAAGTGTAATTAATATCAACATACATTTCGCAATTATTCCACATGAATTCTCCTCAAAAAAATAATCCGTTGCATGGTTTTACACTCGAGCAAATAGTTCAAGAATTGCAGCAACATTATGGATGGGAAGAACTTGCGCAACGCATACGTATCAATTGTTTCTACGAAAATCCAAGTGTTTCATCTAGCTTGAAGTTCTTGCGAAAAACTCCTTGGGCACGAACAAAAGTTGAAGACTTATTTGTGCAGATGAAACAAACAGAAAACTAATAGTTAATCATAAAAAAATCCCCGCCTTCAACCGAAGACGGGGATTTTTATTTCAATGGACTTCTCGCTTATCTAATTATTAATTTTCCTGTGCTATTAGCTTTCTTGCTAATCACTTTGTACGTATACATGCCAGCTGCATATCCAGTAGCATCAAACGTTGTCAACTTACCTGATTCAACACTGAATTCAGCAACCACTTGTCCTAACACAGAGTAAATTTGGATTTTCGCCTGACTATTATCTGGCGTATTAACCAAGAACTGTGTGCTACCTGAGAATGGATTCGGGAATACACTCACGAGTGGACCATTATTCGCTTCATCGATACCTGCACCGCGATCAATGGTATGAAGTGTTGTATTGGTGCGAATTGGTGTATTGAAATCGAAGTAGATATCAGCAAAATTCGTCAATACTGTACCATCTAATTGATTCGAAACAGGTAGAATACTGAAGTTCACAAATCCGATACTTCCAAGTGGGTCAGAAGCGCTATCTGGTAACATAATACCGTTAAACGTCCAGCGAATCACACGTGTAGCTTGATCAATGTGAACAGTATATTCATCTGAAGCAGTATTCATGTGGAATGTTTCGATAATGAAATCGGAACTTAATGTATCGATTAATACCACATTCACTGCTGGTGCGCTACCTGTGTTTTGGAAACGGATAGTGTAGCTTAACTCAGTATTGGGTAGAATGCTGTTAGCTGGACCAATACCTGCTGGAGTTCCTTGTTTATCATTTGGATCCCAAGAACCTACAACTGTTTGATGAAGAGTATCGATGTTATTGGAAGGATTGTAATCGTTCAACGGTGTTACCACAACAGAATTAAATACTGGAGTACCTAAAACAAGCGTAGTAGGAGCCATTGAATTTTGATAAATGTAGCTACATCCTCCTGGTTGCAAGTTGCTGAAACTCCATGTTGCAGTATTAGTTGCAGCGCTGAAAGTGGTAGGTGCTGGACTAAATACCGAAGGACTACTAATCGCCAATTGTGGATCCCAATAAAAGCTGAAAGTTCCCGATTGAGGAGTCACACTATTATTGCAGTATGATAAGTAAGTCATCACAGGGAAACCAGGTGTAACGGTTGAAATATGTGAAATCGAAGCAGAAAGATCAATCAAATCTGGATCAGCCCACAGTCCGAAATTATTACCTGGATACGTTTGACCAATTGTTGAAGCATTAACCGAGTATGTGTAAGGAGCTGCTGGAACAGTAATAGCATATCCATTTCCGGGACTAGTTAATGTCACTTCATACGTTCCTGGAATTGTGTTCAAACTATAGAAACCATTTGCATCAGTGTAAGTCCAGTAATTTCCAATTTGGATTGACTTATACGCTGCACCAAGTTCTCCCGCATTCTGAATACCATTATTGTTTGTATCGTAGAATACAGTTCCACTAATTGTAATTGCTTGATTTTGATATCCGAAGTCGAATCCGGTAATAGTTTGTCCACCTATAGCAGTAAACTCATATCCACCACCTCCAACAGGAAGAGTTGGTACATAAAGGCCTTGCCAGATATAAGAAGTCAAAGTGTAATCACCTGGAAAGATCGAGAATGAATAGAAACCTGTAGTGTCCGTTAAAGCCCAAATACAAGTTAATGTATCAGTCGATGTAGTTCCCATGTGGCAAAGTTGAACGTATGAATTTGCAAATGCTGATTCATTTGAATCAAACAAGCCATTTCCATTCACATCATCCCAAACATAGCCCGAAATCACATCCATATTCTCAGTACCTAAATCAATGTTAAAACAAGCACTGTCGGGACAAATTCCATCCGAATAAACACAAATTTGATGTGTTCCTCCAGTCATGAAAGTAATATCGGTAGTTTCCTGCATAACAGATTGCCACGAATTTTCTGTATAGATTGAATAGTAGTATTGTGGGTTGAAATCAGTTATCGTTACTGTAACCACATTACCATTGACAACAGTACTTGCTTGAACTTGATACGTACAAGGTACATTCACCCATGTACATGTTTGTTCTGTACATCCTAACACATTGGCAACCGTTAAACAAAGTTGATGTTGTCCTTCGGGTAGAGCAGTAGTGAAGTTCGCAGAACCACCAGAAAGCGGAACTCCATCAACCGACCAAGTATATGAACTCCAAGTTTGGTTGCTATTAGCTATTAATTCCCATGTACCATTATTTTGGTTTACAGCTTCAATACTTAAATCAGAACAAGAAATTTCAGCTTCCCAACCTGTTCTTGTTACCGTAAAATCGGAAGTGAAATGGAATGTTAATGAACCATCAGTACTTGTTGAAGTAAATGATACTGGATTGGTGTAAACACCGTTAAGATATGCCAATTGATTTCCAAGAGTGTCGTTACCATCGTAAACACTTAAATAGTCGTAATTAGTTTCTAAGTCAAGATGGGTAAAAGTAACTTGCAACATTGCACCCGGAGTGGATGGATAAAGCGTTAGAACGTAATTTTCATTATCCAAATAATTACCAGTTAAATTACCCGAATCGTAGAATTGATTTCCGCAAATAGTTTGATTTCCTGTGTGCATAACTACTGCTTGTGCTGACTGATTACATCCTATTGTAACCGAACTAGTAACAGTAATTGTACATCCGCAAGCATCGCTAATAACCACCGAAACCGGATATGTTCCTGCTTGAGTATAGGTAGCCTGAAATGTAGCTCCCTGTCCGGTTTGTGATCCCGATTGCCAGATATAAGTATTGCCCCCACATCCGCCAATTGAACCAACTGTGAAATTCGCATTTAAACCATTTGTTGTGCTGGTAATTTGTCCTGCAAATGAATTACATGGTGTAACAATAACATCCGTACAGTAATTTCCAGTACAGCCATTTGCATCAGTAACTGTAACACATGCTGTATATGTCCCAGGTACTGTAAAGAATGCTTGAGCATATCCGACTGAATCGGAAACAAAAGTTTGTCCGTTACTAAATGTCCAAGAATAGGAATATGGTTGTTGTCCACCTGAAGCATTCGCAAAAAATTGGTAGACACCCGGACTCGAATTAACATACTGCATTGTAACCGGGAATGTTTGACACGCTACAGTTACAACAGGTTGACACAATGTATCGGTACATCCATTAGCATCTGTACCATAAATACAGAGATTATAAGTTTGTCCTCCAGCTGGATAAGTGTGAACTGCAGTATATGCCGAAGTCATTACTCCAGTTTGATTAGTACCATCACCATAATCAATATTCAAATTGATAGGCATAGAGAAATTCGTCCAATTATATACTACCAGATTGACATTCTGATTATTAACCTGTGGCTGAGCATTCAAGAAATTATTCACACATGGTCCATCTGTTATTACAAAGTCTTGACAAGTAGAATCGACACAACCTGCCGCATCTGTTACTTGCAGGCATATATAATAACTACCGTTCGGAAGCACTTGCTCAAACGTTGGAGTTGTAAAGTATCCCCAACCATATATATACCACGAGTACGTTATCGGTAAAACTGCATTTTGAACCTGAACATTTCCTATGGATACTAATCCTCCACCTTGATTGGTAACAGTAAAAGTTGGAATCAAGTCACATGTTCCACTTGAATTTATTTGAACAGTTAATTGTCCAGTTGCACACCAACTTGTTTGAAGTGAGTCATACATGGTTAACGTAATAACGTAAATACCATTTTGATCATAGGTGTGTGTAATGAACTGTCCTGTTCCAGTAGTTCCATCTTGGAAATCCCATACATACAGGGCGTTTCCAACAGGTGCTTGTAAGGTAGTTCCCACGGTGACGGTATTACCTACTTGCTGCATCAAATCTATAGGTGCTGAATTCGGACATTGGGAAAATGCCGGAGTAGCAAATGCAGTGATGGCAAGCACTAGCGATAAAAAGTAAAGTTTGAATTGCATAACGGGTTTATTTGGTGATTGAAAGGTAAATGAAGTTTTCAAACTAGAGCTATTTTTTCGGGATTTTGTGTTTTAATTCTTACGGATTCAAAATCATGAATTATTCGCTTATCCTTTAAATATCTATTGTTGTATGATGTATTTACTTACGGTTATATTTCATTTGTCCCCGTTCTTTATCCGCTAGTTTTTTTCAATTGTGTTTCATTGTCTGGAAAGTTTAATTTAAGTCGAAGGTTGATGGCTTCGAAAATCTACTATATTTGATTCGATTGCTTGTTGTTGGGGCGAAGGCGGGCTTTCTGGATTTTTATCTTGTGGTGATACAACCTTTTAAAGCCAGAAATAATGGAACAAATACTGGAATTTTTTCGCTTACTGTTTCAGTCCGATAGTTGGCCAGCTCGTTGGTCATGTGGAAATTGGACTGGATTTCATGGTTGGCTCTATATCCTTTCGAGTTTCTTAATTTCAGCTGCTTATTTAGCTATCCCTTTTATACTATACAGTTACATTAGCCGTAGAAAAGACACTCCTTTTGTCAAAGTTTTTTGGCTCTTCATCATTTTTATTCTTTCCTGTAGCTTAACTCATTTACTCGATGGAGTTATTTTTTGGATTCCACTGTACCGAGTTAATGCATTGCTCCTGTGCTGTACTGCAATTGTTTCTTGGTTTACTGTATTTGCATTAGTTCGGACCTTGCCTCAGGTGTTTTTACTTCGTACTCCAGCTCAATCGGAGCAAATTATTGCTGAACGTACTTTTGAATTAAATCAATCAAATCAATTATTAAGGAAAATGAATCGGGATTTGGATAATTACGTGTATGCTGCATCACATGATTTAAAATCTCCTATTAATAATTTGGAAGGTCTTGTTGGAATTTTACTCGACGATATTGCCGATGGAAAAGTGCCAGAGAAACGTATTGTGGATAAAATCCAGCAGTCGGTTGTTCGAGTGCAGGGAACTATCAAGACTCTGACTGAAGTTATTAGTTTAGAAAAGAATCCTTATGAGGATGTGGAAATGATTTTAGTTTCAGATGTATTGAATGAAATTGTTTTTGAGAATGAAGAACTTATTAAGCGATATAATTTGACAATTAAACAGGAAATTCATCTTTCAGAATTTGAATATTCTCGAAGTGGATTTAAGAGTATTCTTTATAATTTAATTACCAATTCAGCTAAGTACTCTTCGCCTGAACGTAAGCCAGAAGCATGTGTTAGAACTTTTATTGATAAGGAAACTGGCAAGCTAATTTTAGAAGTAGAAGATAACGGTTTAGGTATCGATTTAAATCGTCACCAGAACAAGCTATTTAAAATGTTTAAACGCCTTCACGATCATGTGGAAGGCTCTGGAATAGGTTTGTACAGTATTAAACAGCTCATTGAACGGAAAGGAGGGACTTTAGAAGTTGAAAGCCAAATAAACCAAGGAACCACATTCCGAGTGCGTTTTTAATTGCAGTTTGTAATTATAATTAACGAAATTGCCTTACCCAACCCAATTTCAATATGAAAACTACTTATTCTTGTGTATTAATCGTTGATGACGATGAAACCAGTATTTTCCTTAGCGAACGAATTATTGCGCGAAATCGATTTGCCTATGAAATTCATACTTCATTTAATGGTGAAGAAGCAATGAATTTTCTAAAGGAAAATTGTGAACAGCTGCAATCTAGCATAGCTTCTTGTCCAGAAGTTATTCTTTTGGATATCAATATGCCCATTATGGATGGCTTTGAATTCATGAAAGAATTTAATGCATCTACCGTTTCACCAAATTCCAAAGTGATAATTTTAACCTCTTCAAGTAACCCGCGTGATGTAGAAATGGCTAAGGAATTAGGCATTACAGGTTATATCAATAAACCCCTAACCGACGATAAAATTCGGGAGATTCAAGACCTATTAATCAACTAAACCTGTATCTTCCCATTCTAAATTTCTTCATTTTATGAAACGTGTATTGCTATTCGCTCTGATAATTGTAGGATTTCCATCTTGCAAGAAATGTTATGATTGCACCAAGAAATGTGGCTCTTGTACCAATGGAGGCATTACTTTAGCTGGATGTACTGGTGATGACAACTTGAATGGAGCATCAGTTGATTCCTGGAAAATTTACCTTGAAACACAAGGATATACCTGCACATATAATAATGTAACAGAAGAAGCTTGTGGCAAAGATGATAAAGCCAACAAGGAAAAAGGGTTTTACGAGTGCGTTAATCAGTAATAATTATATTCTAGTAAATTATCTAAGTGAAAAAGTACCTTTTTCTAGCAGCATTTGTTTGCTCTTTTGCTTCCTGCAAGAAATGTTTCGATTGTTCCAACTTATGTGTTCGTTGCATTAATGCACCTTATAAATATGAAGCTTGTGGGGGAGAAGATTTTTTGAATGGCATGACAGTGGTCCAATGGCGTGAGTTTAAAAAGCAAAATGGATACACCTGCGTGGATGTGTATAAAAATGATGAAGTGTGCGGAAAGGATGCAAAGGATTCCATGGAAACCCAATACTATGAGTGTGAAGTAAAATAAGTGATGATTATTTTTCGGTAACTGTAATGTTTTTTGAAAGTCGGATACTGATAAGGAAAACTCAGTTATGAAAAGCCATAAAGTTCTGAGCGGATTGCTCGCTTTTAGTTTTCCGTGTATTCTAAATGCTACTGTAATCCTTCCCGACTACCAACCCAAACCAACTAAAGATTCTGCTTCACCGAAGAATTCTACCCGTATCAAGCACGATACAACTTGCAATCATAATACACATACAATTTACGTATTACCCCGATTTAACCAGTTATCGAATTGAGCACTTCAAACGATACTGAATTTCTCCAGCTGATTAATCAGCATCGAGGTATATTACATAAGGTAGTTAACCTCTATTTGGATGATAAACTCGAACGAGAAGATTTAATTCAGGAAATTCTTTTTCAGGCATTTCGTGGATTTCAGAACTTTCGTCGGGAAGCACAATTTTCTACTTGGCTTTATAAAGTTAGCCTTAATACAGTGTTCAGCTACCGACGGAAAAATGAACGCCGTCAACAAGCCGAACAACAAGCCGCTCCTATTGAAATTCAAGAACTCCCTTCTGATGAATCGGCCGAATTATATTACCACATCCGTCAACTTGAACCAGTGAATCGAATGATTATCAGTTTGCACTTGGATGGATATGGTAATCAAGATATTGCAGCAATCACGGGAATGTCAGCTAATACAATTGGCGTTCGACTACACCGAATTCGTGAAACTTTAACTTTAAAACTAACTTCTCATCATGACTGACCTCCAAGCACTTTGGGACAAACATTCGACGCGCGAGGAGCAATCAAAAGCTTTGCAAGAAAAAGATTTGCTTCGATTGCATAGCAACAAAAATGCACCCTTAGCTAAGTTGCGTAAGAATATCTACATCAATACTGGTTTCGCAATTGTGA
>Ga0209097_10001003_pt1 | contig 25191 bp, 21 predicted proteins | sample AD_UKC052_MetaG_FD_184419 | JGI IMG/M metagenome (GOLD analysis project Ga0209097, IMG submission 184419) | Active sludge microbial communities of municipal wastewater-treating anaerobic digesters from USA - AD_UKC052_MetaG (SPAdes) (version 2) | ecosystem: Engineered > Bioreactor > Anaerobic >... | reverse complement strand
TCGAGCTTTACGTGGAGCTGTGACGGCGCAAACGGCGGCACCAACGCAAGCTGCGCTGCACCACGTCAGTATCCGGTGTCGACCGCGGCAGCCAGCAACGGCAGCGTGAGCTGCGTCGGACCGGTCACCGCCGGCAACACGACGAGCTGCACAGCAACGCCCGCACTAGGCTACGTTACGCAGAGCATCTCGGGCTGCGGCGGAACCCCGACCGCACCGGGCGTGAACACCTACACCACGGGCGCGTTTACCGCGGCCTGTACGGTGACGGCAACGTTCGCGGCAGCCACGGCGGTGTCTATTCCGACGCTCGGTCAGTGGGCGCTGATCCTGCTCGCGTTGATGCTGAGCTTCGGCACCTTGGTACAGTTGCGACGCACGATGTAGCGTCGCGACGGAGTTGAGGCGGGGCCGATCGCTTCGCCTTAACCCCGGGCACCCGGCTCAAAAAAATCGAAATGCGCGCGTCGAAAGACGGGCGCATTTTTTATTTCAGAATCGCGGAATTCGAACGAAGCGAGCGACTAGCGGCTTTATAGCGCTAGCGACCAGCGGGTGGTCGTTGGCGCTCTAAATTCAGCACTATCGACTACTCCACAAATCAAGCTGCAATGACCGCCTATCTGTCGTTAGTGCGCAAAAGTTGCTGCCGGTCTGTGTTCATTTGACCGCCGCCCAATCGCCATGATCACGCACGCGCCATTTGCCTGCGCTCTGCACCAGCGTGGCGGTGCCACGTTGGCGTTTGCCGTTTACGTCAGCGTCGAAAACGACGTGCGCCGTTGCGCCGTCGATCGCGCCACCTTGCACTTTGCAGCGCTGCGGTGAGGCGCGAAGGCTCTCGCGTCTCAAGGCCCAATCGCGCTCGACGATTTGCTGCACCGTGAGCGGCTCGTTGGCCTGCGCGCTGCGCGCCGCAACCTCAGCTTTAGACGGTAATTGGCCGCGCCGTTGCAGGCGCTTAAAGTAGCTCGTGGCGTCTTTTTCGATCTCGAACAATTGGCAATACGCGAGCACCGCGCGCCCCGGTGCGCCGCCGTCGGGCGGCAAGCGTTTGCCGCGTTTGGCATAGCTCGGCAACGGTACCGGCGGCACCTCGCGCACGATCGGCGCTTCAACTGCGGGCGGTGTGGGCGCAGACACTTCGACAACCGGCGGTGCGGGCGGCGCGACTGGCGCTTCCGCCGGCGCCGGAACCGCGACAGGCGTAGGCACTGGCGCGGGCGGTGGTGTGGGCGCAGTCGTGCACGCGGAAAGCGCAAACAGCAGCGTGCCGGCCAAAACAGTGCGGGCGCGGAGCGACGTTGAAAGGAGGGTGGCAATCAATAAGCGCGTCGTCATGCCGATAGCATATTCGAGCGAAGTCATTGTCATTTCTAAATTTGATGGGTCGAAGTTTCAGGAACGATAAATGCATGTTTGTGCGGTGCACCAATCGGGGTGCAAATCGTACTTTTATGCACAGGATTCAGGAGACGGCCATGCTCACACGCACCGAAAACACGTTTTCTCACGTCAAACCCGCTGACACGCAATTTGCACCCGGCGGGCTTCGAGATTTTTTTCTGTATCGCGACCTCGGCATCAAAGAGGCGACCAACGGCAAAGTGATCGCGCACCTGGTGAAGGCGAACATGGCACCGGAAACGGGAACTGGCTGGCACCGACATGAGGCCGATTTTCAAATCGTCATCATGACCAAGGGTTGGGCGCGGTTTATGTACGAAGACAAAGAGACGCTGGTTGAGGCGGGCGACGTGTTGCACCAACGTCCGGGCATCCGGCATTACCTGTTCGACTATTCGCCGGACATGGAATACCTAGAGATCGTGTCGCCAGCCGACTTCAAAAGCGTTGATGTGGAGCCGGTATGCGCCGTGCCTTCGCCTACGCCTTGGAAGTAGGTTCGATTCTCTCCCTGAGGCGGAGGGCTGCGCAAATAGTCCGACCGACAAGCGCGTTGGGTGCTTATTTTTGCCACAGATTTACACAGATGAACACAGATTTTTCCGCAGCTTTGCGTTGCTTGATCAATCAACGCTTGGGCGGAGCTATCTTCGTAAATCTGTGTCAATCAACTGACGCATCTGTGTAATCTGTGTCAAAAAATCACTGGTGAACAACGTAAGTTCCTAAATTGCCCTTGCCCTTCCGTCGGGACCAACGCGTTGCCTTAAAACTCCGCGTCCAACTCATCAATTTCATCGGGCTCAAGCTTCGCGGCCGCGACCCATTCGGCCATTGCGGGCAGCGCCATCATCGTTTTGCAGTACGCAGCGCAGGCTTTGTCGAGCTTGATGTCATAGGTTAGAAAACGCGTGACGACGGGTGCGTACATTGCGTCGGCCGCGCAGGGCGTTCTGCCGAAAAGATACGGCCCGCCGTAGGTCTTGAAGCACTCACGCCAGATGTCGACGATGCGATCGATGTCGGCCTGTGCGCGTGACCACAAGCGGAAATTCGGAAACGTGGCGCGAATATTCATCGGCAACGCCGAGCGCAGGGAAGTGAAGCCCGAATGCATTTCGCCGCAGATCGCGCGGCAATGTACGCGCGCTTTTAGGTCCGCTGGAAAGAGGCCCGCTTTCGGTTTGATTTCATGCAGATATTCAGCAATGGCCAATGTGTCCCACACCTTGATGCCATCATGCAAAAGCGACGGCACCAACATCGATGGCGACAGCAGCAGCATCTCCGCTTTCATGTCCGGATCGTCTGGCGGCAATACATGCTCCGTAAATTCAAGCCCGGACAACTTCGCGAGCAACCAGCCGCGCAACGCCCATGCGCCATAGTTTTTGCTGCCGATCGTGAGCACGGCGTTTGGCCGGGCGGGTGCTTTTTTGTGGGCAACCTTGGCCGCGACGTTCGCCTTCGCTTTGGCGGCGGGTCGGGCGGCCGGTCTGGTTGTGGGCTTCTTCGCCACTTTCTTTGCCGTCGCTTTCGCAGCGGGTTTTACGGGTGCTTTAGCCATGGGATACCTCATCGGATGTGCCTCACTAGCAGCAAGCGCTGTGCCATCACGCGTTTTGGTGCGCGCTGGCTCGCAAATTGCACGGACAAAGCACGTTCGTTCACCACCGGCATTTCATGATGTATCAGGCCTATCAACTCCACTCCGACGTGATGGCTCCGTTGCGGTTCATGGCAGCGCACGGCGGTTCAGCGCTTGGCGCGCGCAGCACGGCACAATCGTCGCTCCGTCGCGTCTCTGCCGCCAGCGAAGTGTTCTCACGCATGAAGCTCACGCACAAACGTCCCGCGTACGGCATTGATTCGGTGCAGGTGGCGGGCGAAACGGTGCCGGTCTCCGAAGAGCGCGTGCTGACGTTACCGTTCGGCACGTTGCTGCACTTCAGGAAGCCGTCGTTGAATGGCGCACCAACGCAACCGCCCGTGCTCCTCGTCGCGCCGCTGTCGGGGCACTTTGCAACGCTCTTGCGAGAGACAGCGCGCACGCTGCTGCAAGATCATGATGTCTACATCACCGACTGGCACAACGCGCGCGACGTGAGCCTGCAACACGGCGCGTTCAGTCTCGACGACTACATCGACTACATGATGCGTTTCATGCACCGCATCGGCCCCGGTGCGCATATCGTGGCGGTGTGTCAGCCCTGCGTGGCGGCGCTCGCGGCAACGGCGCTGATGAGCGAGGACGACGATCCCGCGCAACCGCGAAGCCTCACCTTAATGGCCGGGCCGGTGGATTGTCGTATCAATCCAACCGCCGTGAACACGCTCGCGACGAGTAAACCGATGTCGTGGTTTGAGAAAAACTTGATCAGCCGCGTGCCGCTGCCGCATACGGGGTTTGGTCGTCGCGTGTATCCGGGGTTTGTGCAGCTCACGGCGTTCATGAGCATGAACTTAGAGCGCCATAAGAAATCATTTCGCGATATGTATCAGCTTCTGGTCAACGACGAGATCGACAAAGCCGACGCGATCCGCACCTTCTACGACGAGTACTTTGCGGTGAACGATTTGCCGGCAGAGTTCTATTTGGAGACGGTCGAGAAAGTGTTTCAGACCTACGACCTCGCGATGGGCAATTTGCATTATCGCGGTCGGCGCGTGAACCCAGCGGCGATTCGTCGCACGGCGTTGATGACGGTGGAAGGAGAGCGCGACGACATCTGCGCCGTGGGTCAAACCATGGCGGCGCAAGAGCTGTGCAGCAACGTAAAGACGTTTCGCCGCGCGCACCACATTCAGACCGGCGTCGGGCACTACGGCGTGTTCAGCGGCAGTCGCTGGAACCAGCAAATTTACCCACGCGTACGCGAAATGATCTACGTGAGTGCGGCGTAAATTTGTAGATAACGTAGCCTCGATGTAGCGAAGCGAAATCGAGGAAACTCGTTAGACTTTGGAAGCGCTCGGTCGAGTTGAAGGCCCTCGATTTCGCTCCACTGCATCGAGGCTACTGATGTAACCAGCGAGCTATCGTTAGTTGGATATACGCACGGTTAACCCTCCACGTAATTCAACGGCAGCACCGTCGTGTCTTTCACTTTTTCGAGCACGAACGACGACTTCACGTTAATCACACCGGGTAACGTCAACACGCGATCCATCAGAAACGATGTGTAGTGCTTCAAGTCGGGCATCACCACTTGCATGGTGTAATCCATCTCGCCGGAGAGCGAGTGGCACCATGTCACTTCGCTCCACGTTTGCACCGCGGCTTTCAGACGATCACGTGCTTTGGCGTCGCGCTTGTCGAGCGCCACGTCGAGGTGAATAGTCAAACCGAGGCCCAGTTTCTCGGGATTGAGCAGCGCTGCGTAGCCCGCAATGATGCCGTCTTCCTCGAGCGCGCGCACGCGGCGCAAACACGGTGAGGCCGAGAGCGATACCTTTTCGGCCAGCTCAATATTGGACAAGCGACCCTCGGCTTGCAGAGTTTCCAAAATGCGCAAATCTGTGCGATCCATCACTTAAATGCCTTGTTGTTTGTTGATTGCGCAATTATAAGCCTCATAAATAGCGCGATATGGGCATATTCAAAACATCATTGCGCACCGTACCGGGCAAAATTTCTGCTTCGTTTTTGCAACAGAGTTTTGGAGCACGCATGACATCAGCAGCACAGTTATGGGACAACCCGATGGGCACCGACGGTTTTGAGTTCATCGAGTTCGCCGCGCCGGACCCCGCCGCGATGGGTCGCTTGTTTGAGCAGATGGGTTTTGTGGCTGTGGCAAAACACCGTTCGAAAAATGTGTTGCTGTACAAACAAGGCGACATCAATTTCATTTTGAACGCCGAACCCGGCTCTTTCGCGCAGAGCTTCGCTCGCGTGCACGGCCCGTCGATCTGCGCGATTGCGTTTCGCGTGAAAGATGCGGCGTTTGCGTACAAACGCGCGGTGGAGCAAGGCGCGTGGGGCGTGGAAACGCAACCTGCGCCGATGGAACTCAACATTCCCGCGATCAAAGGTATCGGCGATTCGCTGCTTTATTTTGTTGACCGCTACGACGGCAACGACGCACACGGCGGCAACAACGTAACGATTTACGACATCGATTTTGTTCCGATCGCGGGCGCGCCACGTGTCCCCGAAGGTGCGGGCCTCACCTACGTCGATCACCTCACGCATAACGTGCACCGCGGCCGCATGGACGAATGGGCGGGCTTCTACGAGCGCTTGTTTAACTTCCGCGAAATTCGGTACTTCGATATTGAAGGCAAACTTACGGGCTTGAAGAGCAAAGCGATGACCAGCCCGTGCGGCAAGATTCGCATCCCGATCAACGAATCAAGCGACGATAAATCGCAGATCCAAGAATACCTTCATGCGTATCACGGCGAAGGCATTCAACATGTTGCGTTTGGTACCAACGAAATCTATGGCACGGTGGAGCGACTCGCTAGAAAGGCAGTGCCGTTCCAAACCACGCCCGCCACGTATTACGAACAACTCAGCACGCGCATTCCCAATCATGGAGAAGACAGCGCGCGCTTGCAAGCGCTCAACATTCTCGTAGACGGCGCACCGGAAGATTCAGGTCTGCTGCTGCAAATTTTCACGCAAAATTTGTTCGGCCCGATCTTCTTCGAAATCATCCAGCGCAAAGGCAATCAAGGCTTCGGCGAAGGCAATTTCAAAGCGCTGTTCGAATCCATCGAACTCGATCAGATTCGACGCGGCGTGTTGCAGGCGTAGCTACCGATACGTACGCGGCACGACTTGCCTCTACCCTACCCCATCAAACCAGAATACTTTACATTGCAGGCATAGCCACATGCCTGCGCGAGAGCACTCGCGGCAGTCGCCACAGTGATTACCCGCTACGACCCGCAGGCTCTCGCACATGCCACGAATTTTTGACAATATTGATGAACACCTTTTGCCTACGTTGCGTGCAACGATGCAGGTGTCGCATCGCGCCGATTTTTGCGTCGGATACCTCAATCTGCGTGGCTGGCAATCCATCGAAGATTTGGTTGCTCCGTGGCAACCGGAACTAGGTCAGGTTTGTCGCGTGTTGGTGGGCATGCAGCGTCCACCGCACGAAGAAATTCGCGAGCTGTATAGCCTTACGTCGGTTGCGGGTTTGATTGACAACGCACGCGCGACGCTGATCAAGCAGAAATTCGCAGCACACCTGCGCGAACAAATCACGCTTGGCATCCCGACCGGCAAAGACGAGGCGGGCTTGCGCGAGTTCGCGCAGCAACTGCGTGCCGGACGCGTGGTCGTTAAGCTTTTCCTCCCCTACGCCTTGCATGCGAAACTCTATTTGCTTTTCCGCGACGACGTGAACAACCCCATCACGGGCTTCGTCGGCAGTAGCAATTTGACGATGCATGGGCTCTCGAAGCAAGGCGAATTGAACGTCGATGTGCTCGATCATCAGGCCACGGACAAGCTCTCGCAGTGGTTCGATGCGCGTTGGAATGAACGCTGGGCGCTTGATGTGTCGCTGGATCTCGCCGAGATTATTGAAACGAGCTGGGCGAGAGAAGAGCCCATTCCGCCGCATCAGATTTACTTAAACATCGCCTATCACCTGAGCACTGAGGCGCGCGCGGGTTTGAGCCAGTTTCGGCTACCAGCGCGATTCGAGCGCGACCTGTTCGAGTTCCAGAAGAGCGCGGTAAAAATTGCCGCTCGGCATTTGCATCGACGTGGCGGCGTGATGATTGGCGACGTGGTCGGCTTGGGCAAAACAATGATGGCCACGGCCTTAGCCCGAATGTTCGAAGACGATCTCGGCTATGAAACGCTCATCATTTGCCCGAAAAATCTTGAACCCATGTGGGAACGCTATCGCACGGAGTACGGTTTGCGCGGAACTGTGCTGCCAATCTCTCAGGCGACAAAAAAACTGCCTGATTTGAAGGCGTATCGCCTAGTGCTGATCGACGAAAGTCATAACCTTCGCAATCGCGAGGGTCGGCGCTACAAAGCGATTTCCGAGTACATCAAGCTGGTAGACGCCAAAGTCATTTTGTTAACGGCGACGCCGTATAACAAAACGAAGACTGACCTATCCAGTCAGCTGCGTTTGTTTATTGACGAGAAGGCAAACATTGGCATTCGCCCTGAGCGCCTCATGCGCAAGACGGGGCTGACCGAGGCCGAGTTTGAGCGCAAGCATCAATGCAAAGTGAATTCAATTCTCGCTGTTGAAAAGAGCGACGAGTTTGACGATTGGCGCGAGCTGATTCGACTCTACATGGTGCGCAGAACACGCAGCTTCATCATCCAGCACTACACCGAAGTTGACTCGACCGGGCGGCGCTTCATTGCAGGGCAAGACGGTGAGAAGCGATACTTTCCTGCGCGCCTCCCGCGGTCGCTCAAGTTTGATGTCGACGAAACCGATCCATCCGACCGGTATGCCCGCCTGTATTCCAGTGAAGTAGTCGATCAGATCAATGCGCTGCATGTTCCGCGTTACGGCTTAGGACTCTACGTCGAACCACAAGCCGAGAAAACCGCAACGGCGGCTGAGCGCAAACAAATAGAAAATCTGGGACGAGCCGGCAAACGCCTGATGGGATTTTGTCGAACCAACCTGTTCAAGCGGCTCGAATCGTCGGGCGCTTCGTTCGTGCAGTCAATCGACCGCCACATTCTGCGCAACCAAATCTACCAGTACGCGATTGAGCACGGCCTAGATCTGCCGATTGGCATCCAAGACCCCAGTTTGCTTGACGGTGATCGCCTGGACGAAGACACCGAGGGCATGCAGGGCGAGACTGAAGATTTGTTAGATGGCATGGTTGACGAGGTCGCAGCGGAAGACGGACTGCCTGACGACATGGCTCGCGCGAAAGACGCCTACAAACGATATGCAGGTGAATTCAAGAAGCGATTTAAGTGGATTCGACCATCGTTGTTCAAGCCGTCGCTGGCGGAGCATCTCGCCGCTGACACCGAAGCACTCACTCAACTGCTACGAGCAAATGGCCCCTGGCTAGCGGCGAAAGACAAAAAGCTTCACGCGCTGCACGAACTCGTCGCGCGGACGCATGGCAAAGAAAAGGTGCTCGTCTTCACGCAATTTGCCGATACGGCGCGCTATTTGGGGCGAGAGCTTCGTGCGTTGGGCATCACCAACCTCGAAGTCGCCACCGGCGCCAGCGTCGATCCGTATGCGCTCGCCTGCAAATTTTCACCGAAGTCGAACAACAAGAATGTGGGCAAGAGCGAAGAGCTTCGCGTGCTGATTTGCACCGACGTTTTGTCGGAAGGGCAAAACCTACAAGATAGCCACGTCGTAGTTAATTTTGATTTGCCGTGGGCGATCATTCGGCTCATTCAGCGCGCAGGCCGCGTCGACCGCATCGGGCAAAAGTCGGAAGAGATCCACTGCTATTCGTTTCTTCCAGCCGACGGTGTTGAGCGCTTGATCCAATTGCGCGGCCGGATTCAGCAACGCCTCAAAGAAAATGCCGAAGTTGTCGGGACCGATGAGGCGTTCTTCGAGGACGAGGAGACCGAGCAAACAATTCGTAATCTCTATACCGAACAATCGGGCGTTCTCGACGACAACGACGACGAGGTCGATCTTGCCTCATACGCTTGGCAAATCTGGAAACAGGCAACACAGGACAATCCAGAGCTTGCGCGCACGGTAGAGGCGCTGCCACCGGTTGTGTATTCCGCCAAAGCTTTCGCCATGGACGCATCAAGGTTCCCGCTTCTGGGGGACGATGCCGCTGCTGGGGGTGCGCTCGTTTACGTCAAATCACCCGAAGGCAACGACCATCTCGCGTGGGTTGGCGCTGACGGGAAAACGATTACTGAATCGCAGTTCACCGTACTGCGCGCCGCCGAGTGCGAAGCGAGTACGCCAGCGCTACCGCGCTCGGAGAATCACCACGAACTCGTTGCCAATGGCCTTGCGCTCGCCGTGAGTCAAGACCGAGCCATCGGCGGTGGTTTGGGTCGACCGTCTAGCCCACGTCGCCGCAGTTACGAGCGCCTAAAACACTATGCCACGCTGCAGGGTCAAACCTTGTTTCGCGATGAAGAGCTTGAGCGCGCGCTAGATGACATCTATCAGCGCCCGTTGCTCGAAACGGCGAGCGATCTGCTCGCCCGTTTGATGCGTTCGGGCGTGAACGACGAAGAACTCTCCGAGGCCGTGAAATCTCTGCGTGAAGAAGGGCGTCTAACGTACGCGGAGGAAGACGCTAATTTGCGCGAACCGCGCGTCGTCTGCTCGATGGGCTTGATTGCGGGAACCTGTCTGTGACTGCCCCACTCATCCCAACATCCGAAACACTCGTCGTTGAGTTTAAGAGTGACCGCGACAAACTCGGTGACGACGAGTTGATTGAAGCCTTGATATGTTTGGCCAACGCTCACGGAGGCACACTTTACTTGGGCGTGGAGAACGACGGCACGGTGACTGGGCTACACGCGGCGCGCCCGCAAGATATTCAACCGCTCGCCGCGCTAATCGCCAACCGAACCGCTCCTGCTTTGTCGATAACGGTTGACCTCATTGAGCAAACGGGGCTTCGCGTTGCAGCAATACGTGTGCCGCAGACGGCTGCCATTACAGCTCGCTCCGACGGCCTAGTAAAGCGGCGGCGCATCGGCGGCAATGGCCAGCCGGAGTGTGTGCCGTTTTTGCCTCATGAATACGCAAGCCGTCAGGCGGACTTTCAGCTCATCGACATGTCGTCCGAGCCAGTGGCTGGCGCGACGCTTGACGACTTTGACGTGTTGCAGCGTGAGCGGCTGCGACGCATCATCAACACCAACCCACGCAGCGATAAATCGCTCATCGGCTTAAGTGATGAGCAGCTTGATGGAGCGCTCTCGCTCACCGTCACACGCAATGGCCTTCGCCGTCCGACGTTGCTCGGCTTGCTGTTGATCGGGGCTACGGCAAGTCTGCAACGGCTGGTGCCCACACACGAGGTACTGTTTCAAGTGCTCAGCGGCACGCGCGTAAAGGTCAACGAGAGTTCTCGCGCAGCGCTGGTTGAAATTGTGGAGTGGCTAGACCTACTGTCGCGTGGCGTCAATACCGAACAGGAATTTAACGAAGGCCTGTTCCGCATCGGCATCAGCCGCGTTGATGTCGACGCCCTGCGCGAGGCCATCAACAATGCGTTGGTTCACCGCGACTACGCGCGACGCGGTCCGGTGCGCGTGTGCTGGCAGGACATTGATCTCATCATCAGCAATCCCGGTGGATTCGTTGAGGGCGTGACGATAGAAAACCTGCTAACTACAGAGCCACGGCCCCGCAATCCCGCGCTGGCAGATGCGTTCAAGCGTCTCGGACTGGTAGATCGCACAGGGCGTGGAGTAGACCTGATTTTTTCGGGTATGTTGCGCTTTGGTCGCCCTGAACCCGACTATTCACAGTCCATTCCCGATTTGGTCAAACTCAGCATTAGCACGGCCGCCGCTGATTTAGCCTTTGTTCGCATGGTGCTACAAGAAGAAGCGCGGCAAAAGGGCGATTTGCCAGTGGAAACACTGGTAATTCTGACCGCTTTGCGGCAAGCGCGTCGCCTAGGCGCTTCGGAGTTGGCTGAGAAACTTCAATGCAACGCTCAGCAAGCGGGGCGTTTACTGGAGCCTCTGCTGGAGCGCGGCTTGATTCAAGCGCACGGCACCGGACGCGGTCGCCAATACACACTGAGTCCGCAGGTCTACAAAGCGCTTGGGCAAACCATCGAATACGCCCGGCAAGTTGGGTTTGATCGACTGCAGCAGGTTGAACTCATCCGCAACCTGGCTCGGCAAAAGGAGCGCATTAAGCGCGAAGACGTGGTTGACCTGTGTAGGCTTACCGCTAAGCAAGCAAGTCGACGTCTTGCCCAAATGGTGCAAGATGGAATTTTGATTCAGCGAGGCGAGAAACGCGGCTCGCACTATCTGCTCGCAGAAATGTCCTCAAACAACGAAAAGTAGGCGCCATGAGCCTATTTAATGCCCAGTTAATGCCCGTCAACCGTATTGCAACTCTTTGATTTAATTAGCAAAATGCTAATTAATGCCCGAAAATATCCTTAAGTTATGACCTTTAACCTACCGGGCGACGCGTAAATGGCAAGCCTCGATTTCGTCAATTTCGAGAAGCACCTCTCGGCATTCGACTTCCCTCGGCTGTTCGTTGACGTACTCGGCTGGAACCACGCTCCTGCCAATCGCGACTGGCAACAAGAAGCGCTAAACGAAGCTGTCTACGAATACCGCGCAGTCGCCGAATTGGGCGGCGTTGTCGCGCTGCAAGTCGTCATGAACGACCAATGGCCTGACGAAGCTACGCGACTAAAGGTCTGGCGAAATATCGCGCGTGCCCACGCAGAAAACGTCCTGATCTTTACGGATCGCAAGGACAAAGCCTCGCACAGCCAATGGTACTGGGTGAAGCGCGAAAAAGATTCGACCACTGGTAAACCGAAACTCATCAGCCGCCGACACGACTACTTCCGCGGTCAGCCGGTAGATTTGTTTGCGTCGAAACTGCAAGCGATGGTGGTGGAACTCTCCGAGTTGGATGAAACGGGTCGCGTTTCAGTGCTCGAAGCCGCGCGCCGCATTCAGGCGGCGCTCGACGTTGAAAAGACGACCAAGAAGTTCTTCAACGCCTACCAGCAGCAGCATCTCGAACTGCTCGCCCACATCAAAGGCATAGACGACGAGCGCGACAAACGCTGGTACGCCAGCGTATTGCTCAACCGCTTAATGTTCGTTTGGTTCATGCAGAAGAAGTTGTTTCTTGACGGCGGCAACGCTGACTACCTGCGCACCAAACTCACTGAAACCAAAGCGCGTGGAAGCGGCCGATTCTTCGGCGAGTTCCTCAACGCCTTGTTCTTCGAGGCCTTCGCCAAGCCGGAAGCGGACCGCAGCGCCACAGCCCGAAAGCTGACCGGCACCATTCCGTATTTGAACGGCGGTTTGTTTCTGCATCACAAACTGGAGCTCGACGAGAACCGTAACCCGCGCGTCGGCACCACGCTCACCGTCGCCGATGCCGCGTTTGAGGGCATCTTCAATCTCTTCGCCAGTTTCACTTGGCATCTGGACGACACACCGGGCGGCGATTCCGACGAAATCAACCCCGACGTGCTCGGCTACATCTTCGAAAAGTACATCAACCAAAAAGCGTTCGGCGCGTACTACACCCGCCCTGAAATCACCGGCTATCTCGCCGAGCGCAGCATCCACAAACTCATTCTTGAGCGCGTTTACGCCCCGGCGATACCGGAGCTTGGGTTCAAAGAAATCAAATTCGACACCGTCGCCGACTTGCTCGCTCGCATGGACACGCACGTGGCGTTGAAGCTCGTGAAAGAAGTGCTGCCCAGCATCACAATCCTTGACCCGGCCGTGGGTTCCGGCGCGTTTCTCGTGGCCGCGCTCAAGTGCATGATCAATGTTTACTACGCGGTGGTCGGTCGCGCTGAGCTGGGCGCGAGCAACGACTTGCAAAATTGGCTGCGTGAGATTCAGCGCGAACACCCAAGTGTCGGCTACTACATCAAGCGCTGCATCGTCACCGACAATTTGTACGGCGTCGACATCATGGAAGAGGCGTGTGAAATCGCCAAGCTCCGACTGTTTCTCGCAATGGTCGCCTCCGTGCGAAACGTGCTCGATCTGGAGCCGCTGCCGAATATTGATTTCAACATCATCCCCGGTAATTCACTCGTTGGACTCATGCGCATTGACGAGCAAGAGTTCAACAGCAAGCAGGACGATCTGTTCAAGCCGCGCTACCGCGATCTAGTGGCGGAGAAAAATCGCGATCTGGTGAACTACCGGAAAATCGCCAACACGCTCGGAGCAAGCAGCAATTTACGCGTCCTGCGCGACGGCATTGACGCCAAGATTCAGTTCGCCAACGGCGTGATGAACGAGCTGCTGCGCGACCGCTTTGAAGCGCTCGGCGTGAAGTTTGAGCAAGCCACGTGGGACGCCAAGAAGAAAGCCCTTGGCAAGCCTGTCAAGCGGCGCATTGAGGTTGCTGACATTGCAGCGCAGACGCCATTCCACTGGGGCTACGTGTTCGACGACATCGTGCAGCGCCGGGGTGGTTTTGACATCATTTTGGCCAACCCGCCGTGGGAGGTTTTCAAGCCGCAGGCGAAAGAATTTTTTGCTGAATATTCCGACGTGGTCAGCAAGAACAAGATGACCATCAAGGAGTTCGAGAAGGAGCAAGGCAAGCTGCTGCAAACCGCTGAGGTGCGCGATGCATGGCTCAGCTACGAAAGCCGCTTTCCACACATGAGCGGTTGGTTTCGAGCCGCACCGGAATACAAGCACCAAAGTGCAATCGTCGCTGGGAAAAAAACGGGCAGCGACCTGAATCTCTACAAACTCTTCGTTGAGCGCGCGTTTGATTTATTGCGACCTGGCGGCGAATGCGGCATCGTGATTCCGAGTGGCATTTACACCGACCTCGGTGCCAAAGGCCTGCGCGACTTACTGTTTGAGCACACTCAGATTCAGGGCTTGTTCTGCTTCGAAAACCGCAAGGAAATTTTTGAAGGCGTTCACCGCAGCTTCAAGTTCGTGGTGCTCACGTTTGAAAAATCTGTGGCGCTGCGTGTGCAGGTCGCAGGAGAGACTAATGCCAGCGCCCCGCCGAATGACCTGTTGGCGAACGCGGCACTAGCCACACGTGGCACTCAGCGTTTCCCAGCGGCCTTCATGCGACACGACGTGGCAGAGCTGGATCGCTTTCCGGCGCAAGGCTCACTGTGGCTCGATGTGCCGCTCATCAAACGGCTATCACCAGACAGCCATTCGGTGATGGAATTCAAGAGCGAACTGGATATCGAAATTGCTAAAAAGATGCTGCGTCACCCGTTGTTAGGCGAACGCATGGAGGGTGCCTGGAACCTCGTGCTCGGCAACGAATTCCACATGACCGGCGACAGCAAGCTCTTCAAAACAGCATCGGGGCCGGGGCGGTTGCCGTTGTATGAAGGGAAGATGATTCACCAGTTTGAGAGCGGTCTTGCGCCAACTCGCTATTGGGTTGATGCCAATGAAGGGCGATCTGCGATTTTGGGAAAAGGGGCAGTTGACAGCGGCCAAGTACTTGCCTATCAACGTTACAGATTCGCTTATCGCGCTATTGCGAGAAACACGGATAGCCGGACATTGATCAGCACGGTTTTGCCTGCCGATTGCTTCTTCGGCCACTCTATGAACGCTGACAAAGCTGGAACGAGCGCGCAGGCGCAATTGCTTTCCTGCGCATTACTAAACAGTTATTGCTTTGACTATTTCTTGCGTCAAATGGTCACTGCGAATCTGACAATGTTCTTTCTTTATCAGTGTCCCGTTCCGCGTGAATCCCTTCAAGCCTCGAGCAGTACAAATCTGATCCGCCGCGCCGCCCGCCTAATCTGCACCACCCCCGATTTCGACGATCTCGCCAAATCCGTAGGCCTCAGAAGCCACAAAGATGGCGCAATACACGCAGCCGAACGCGCCCAACTGCGCGCAGAACTCGACGGCCTCGTGGCGCATCTCTACGGTCTGACTGAGACGGAATTCGCCCACATTTTGAAAACATTTCCACTGGTGCCCGACCCGGTGCGCGCGGCGGCACAAAATGCGCATCGTGACGTGGCGCGCGGGCTCATTGCCTGAAACACGGGAGAAAAATCATGCTGAAACGGGTTCGAATAAAGGGGTTCAAAGCGATTCGCGATAGCGGTGGTGTCGCCTTTGGCAAGTTGACCGTCTTCGTGGGTAACAACGGCGCGGGGAAGTCGAGCCTGATCGAGGCACTGGAGACATACCAGCAGATCAACTACTGGGGCATTGATCGCGCGATGCAGCGCTGGCACGGCATGGAGCACGTACTCAACAAGGCGCGACGTATTCCACGAATGTCCTTTTTTGTTTCGACCACACTTGGGCAGAGACCCGGTCGGGAAAGCTTCAAGCACGAGTTGCTGGTGGAGTCCGACCACGCAACAAACGGCTACCGGATAGAGCGCGACTGCGTGAACTCAAGGGATGTCACGACGGACGCAGTGCGTCGCGATTGCCCCGGGCTGATGTCCGATGATCGTTGCCGGGCGATGGCAGACTACGTAAGCGCCTGGCAATTTTTGCGCATGCACGCCGAAACCATGGGGGAACCCATTCCGCAGAGCCGCGCCGGTGGCGGCATCCAGCTCGCGCAGGATGGCAGCAATATCGCCGACTACCTGCGTGAGTTACGTGAGCTCAGCATCGACGCCTACGACGGCATCGTACAAACGATGAGTTACGTCCTGCCCTACGCGGCGGACATTCAGACTGCAGTGTCGACCGAACTTGAACGCAAGACGTACTTGCAACTCTCAGAAAGCGGATTCAAGCTGCCGGGGTGGATGCTCTCCACCGGAACATTGCGCATGCTGGCGCTCATCGCTTTGCTGCGACACCCCAAGCCGCCGCCATTGGTCATTATTGAGGAAATCGAGAATGGGCTTGATCCCCGCAGCATTCACTTGATCGTCGAGGAAATCCGTAACGCGGTGCTCGGCGGTGTGACGCAGGTGATCGCGACGACGCATTCGCCGTATCTGCTGGATTTACTGAAACTCGACCAGATCGTTCTCGTGTCTCGTAACGAGTTGGGCGAACCCAAGTTTTTTCGCCCGGAATCGGACGAGTCTTTGCGCAGATGGTCCGCCGAGTTTTCTCCCGGCCGCCTCTACACGATGGGAGCTATGCACGAGGCGGCGAAGCAATGATCGGGTTCATATTTGAGTGTGGCCCGCAGGGTGCCGATAAACAAGTGTGCGAATACCTTGCAACCGAGATTACCGGGCATACGCATTTCAAATCGCGAACCCTTGACAACAAGCCGAAGCTACTCTCCGACGCTGGCCCAGTGGCCCGGCAATTGCTCGGCGACGGATGCTGCTGCGTGCTGATCGTATGGGACTTGCGTCCTTCTTGGCCCGATAAAAAAGATAAACCTTGCCGCAAAATGGAGCGCGATGCGGTGCTCAAAAGCCTGCATGATGCCGATGTGCCGCACAACGCTCCGGTGTACCTAGTCTGTATCGAGCAAGAGTTGGAGAGCTGGATTCTGGCCGCGCGCGACTCGCTGTCGGCGTATCTTTCTACTGCAGCCCATCCCTATGTCGCCCCGCGCATGCGTCGGCCAGACGACGAAAAAAACCCGAAATCAAAAGTTATCTCGATTTTTAGAAAAGAGCGCGGCTTGACTTACGACGACAAAGTGCACGCATTGAAGATACTGAGAGCAGCGCCGGTGAAGTTGCCGAGGTTGCGCGATTCTCTGTCGTTTGCTCGATTTGAAGAAAAACTGCGGCGCTGCTGTTAGCGCTTAGCGGCGAACCGCGAAGCACAAGCGGGTTCATCCGCCTCCAGCGCCCTTATTCGTTTCGTTAGTAACTTGGTGGTGCTGGCCCTGCCTGTGCCACCGCGAGCAGAGCAACGCCACGCCAGGCCGCAAAACTCGTTTGCCGAGTCCGGTTTATTATCAAAGCCGAAAAATAACAAATTCTCTATTTGTATTTTCGTGCGCAAAATCAAGTAGTTAGCGCTGCGTTCATTATAAAAATGCTGGATAAACACACAGAAATCTGGTCGTTTGCGAAAGAGTCGGTGCCGTCGCATGGCATCGGCGACGTTTCCATGCTTTCGCGCCCGTTGACCGCTTTTTTTCGCTTCACGCCGGTACCCCGGCGCGGCGATTCGGGCAGGAATGGATTGGGCGTTGCAACAAGCCCGCGCAAAGGCGCCCGTGATCAGTGGGTTTCACTCCCCCTTGGAGCAGTCCGTTTTGAAGGTGTTGCTGCAAGCGAAGAGCCCGGTGGTCGCGGTGATCGCACGTTCGCTCGAGGGTGCACGACTTGATCGAGATTGGGGCACGGCGATCGCCGAGCAGCGCATGGTAGTGCTCAGCTCGCACACCGCGACGGGACGGCTCACGGAAACGCTCGCGGTGGAGCGTAACGACATGGCCGCATTGTTGGCAGAGCGCATCGTGATCGCGCACGCGGAGCCGGGCGGCTCGTTGGACGCGGCGTGCGTGCGCTGGCGCGATGCAGGGGAACTTATTGTTTCGTTGCAGAACATGGATTCTGCGCAAGGCTGATTCAACTCGGCGTGTTGCAGGCGTAAGCCGCTTTCGCGGCGCTACAGCAGCGCCGCAAACAATCGCACTGCCCACAACGCCTCAATCAACACCTGCACCGCGAAACACAGAAACCGCCAGCGCACGGCGCGGTTGCGCGTGGAGATGAGGTGGATGGTTGATTGGCCGATGCGCGCGGCGAGCACCCATAGCGCGAGCGAATGGGTGATGTGCGCGTTGTTTGTGGCGTGCGCCACGAGGACGAGTGCCGCAAAGATCGGCAAGTTTTCGTAGCAGTTGGCATGCGCGCGACACAGGCGCGCGGAGAAGGGCGACACGTCGTCGCCCGAAGGCAAGAAACTGTTGGCGCGTTTACGGCCAGTGACAGTTAGCGACGTTCGGATTGCAGCGATGGCGCCGAGCAGCAATAGCGTCCACGTAGCGAAGCCCAAGAGGGCGAGCATTGATGTGTTCATGAGTTCCTTCGTTTGGGCAGGCTGTGTGAAGGAAGTTTCGGCTTTTGGTTGCGTCCTGGCAATTGGCGATAATGACAAATAACCGGTCAATATTGCCAACTCTACAAATCGTCGATTTACGGTCTCGCCATGAAAATTCAGCTCTTGATGCTGCCGAAAGTGCTCGATGCATCGCTCGGTTTGAGCCTTTCGATCTTTCAGGCGGCGAACCGTTTGCTCGAAGCTGAAGGCAAGCCCGCGTTGTTTGAAGTGGCAACAACTGCGATGCGCCGAGACACGATCGCGACCGGCGCGGGTATGTCGTTGAACGTCGCCACCGCAGCGCGCAACTTGCCCGACGCCGACGCCGTCATGGTGCTGGGTAGCTACTTAACAGGCAGCAAGGACATGCAAGCGTGGCTTGGCGAACGAGACGTGCTGGACGCGAGCGCGTATGTTCGCGACATCGCCGCGCGTAAGGGCGAGATCGCAGCGGCGTGTGCAGGCACTTTTGTGCTCGCGCAGGCCGGCGTGTTGAACGGCCGCACCGCAACGACGACTTGGTGGATGAGCCGATATTTCCGCGCGGGCTTTCCCGACGTGCGGCTCGACATGCAGCGCGTGGTGGTGCAAGACGAAAACGTCACCACCGCAGGCGCGGCGCTCGCGCAAGCGGATTTGGTGTTGCACTTGGTAGCGCGCTACGCGGGGCCGCAGCTCGCGCATGCGTGTTCGCGCTATTTGCTTCTCGATGAGCGGACTTCACAATCTCGCTTTCCGATGGTGCAACACATGGTGCTGCAAGACCCACAATTGCGCCACGCCGAAACGTGGGTACGCGCACGACTCGATCAGCCCATCAGCATCCCAGCACTCGCCAGCGCGCTGCACCTAACGACACGCACAATGGCTCGTAGGTTCGGCGCCGTACTCGGCCTCACACCGCTGCAATTTGTGCAACGTCTGCGTATCGAGCAAGCGCTACATCTGCTACGCGCCACGACACATTCCTTCGACAAGATCGCGGCGCAAGTGGGTTACGCCGACCCGAATGCGCTCCGGAGGTTGCTGATGCGCGAAGCGGGCGCGACGCCGTCGGAGTTGCGGCGACAGGTGCGGACGTAAGCACACGCGCGACTCTCATGCCTTGCAATATTGACGGAATGCACGTATTATGTGCACACGTAAACAAACTCGTTCAAGAAGATGGCCAACATAACCCTCTCCAGCGACGACGACGACACCGCGCGTGCGCGCGCTGCCGCACAGATGATGGGCACGAGCCTTAACCAATTGGTGCGCGACTACATTGCGCAGCTTGGCGGTGCGGGGCAGCGAGCCGTTGAGGCAGACGAATACTTGCGCGAATCGGGACGCGGGAACTCTGGCGGGTGGACATTTGATCGCGAGGCGCTACAGCGCAACGCGTGATGCTGGCGTTCTTCGATACCAACATTTTGGTCTACGCCGACGACGCGGCGTTTCCCGAGAAGCAACGCAGCGCCGCGAGTTTGATCGCCGAGCGCTACCGTGACGGCACAGCGGTGATCTCGACGCAAGTCTTGCAGGAGTACTACAACGCCGCGACGAAGAAGCTGCATTTGGAACCGGAGTTTGCGGTGCGTCGCCTGCGATTTTTCGCGCGTATGCAAGTTGTGAACGCGACGCCGCAACTCATCCTTGAAGCCACGGATATTCATCGGCTTAACCGAATTTCGTTTTGGGACGCGATGGTCGTGCAGTCGGCGAAAGTGAGCGGTTGCACCACGCTCTACAGCGAAGACCTGAACGCGGGGCAAAGCATCAGCGGCGTAAAAATCGAGAATCCGTTTGCGGGACTTGCGACGTGGGCCGTGCATGAGTCCGCGCCCACGTAGGAGCGAAGAAAGCGCCAACACGCCCTACCTTCGATTTCGCGGATGTTCACTTGCTGTGCGTTCGTTGCCGCGTTTGTAGTTTCCGGTGAGGCGTGCCATCAATTGTTGCGCGTCTGCGTCGTCGCCGTGCTCGATTTCCGCGATGAAGTCGGCGGCGTCTGTGCCGCGCAACGTGGCAGCGAGTTTGCCGTGATGTAGCACCTGAACTTCGCCGGTTTTGCGCGACCGGTAGGTGAAGCCGAGATCGCTGCCGTTGTTCATGTTTCGCTTCGCATCTATACCGAAAGTCGCAATCTTACTGGCGGCGGCGTGCGGCCCCCGTGGATCAATGCGGCTGGCGCGTCTGAATTTCGATGGCGTACTTTCGTTGTTTGTCGTTGGGCTCGAAAGCATCGACCAATTGCATCGTGACGTCGACACGTTCCGCCTGCGTGTGTTTTTCTAGCTCGGCGGAATTCCACTTTGAAATGAGACGCGCAACGCCCGCGTCGGTCTGTATTTTCGGCAACTTGGCAGCAATGTGCGCGAGCAAATCGTCGACCGGCGCTGTGCCAAATCCTTGTTTGTGCAGCGCCGCTTGCTCCGCCTTCGCGTCGGAGCTTAGGCGCGACATCTCGGCCGAATCGCCCGCGTCCTTAGCGCGCTGATGCGCAGCTTTCAGGGCGATCATTTTCTGCTGTTGAAATGACGAGCCAGCGTACGCGATGGCCACTGCGCGCGAGTCGTAGACGCCGATTCGCGCAGCGGGAGCGCCACTCGCGCCACCCGAAGGCTGCGCGAACGCAGTGCTAGTGGACAACAAAGCAAGAACGCCACAAGTGAGGGCAAGCGCGACGAAGAACTTTTTCATAGCGACCTACGCAATGAACTGTTGAAGATTGGAAGATAGACCTGCGCGACAGGTAAGGGTTCGTCGTGCAAGACCTCGGTTTGACCTCAATCAAAGATCGACGGGGGATTGATGAATGTCTGTTTGAGCTTACAGCTTTTCACCCGCGCTGGCCGTCATACGGACTCTACAGGCCGTTTTGTGTACATATCGACTTATGCCTTTTTTACATCGTATAGACCGCCTGACTGTCGCTACAGGACATTTTTGTTAGAAAGCTGTTACGGTGTCGCTTGAGCGTTGAGATGCCCCGGAGGCGATCAGACGCGCGGCGTCAACAAGAGCCCCGTTTCGTGGCGCGCCACCCTCAATTCGTCGCGTTGCGCTGGCTTGAGCCCCCCACGAAGTCGATCATTGCCCCTTTCAATTTCCGAGGTGACCATGTTCGATATCACACACATTTCACTCCACGGTCGGCTACGGCGCTCGCTCGCCACGGCGATGCTTGCAGGCTTGGTGGCGTCCAGCGTGTTGTTTACAGCGAGGAGCTTGGCGCAAACGCCGGAGCAGTTGAATCAAATCGATCAACTGTTAGCGGCGACCTATAAGCCCAACGAGCCCGGCGCAGTCGTGTTGATCGCGAAAGACGGCAAGCCGGTGTTGCGCAAGGCTTACGGACTCGCCGATTTCGAGAAGGGCGTGCCACTCAAACCGGACGACGTTTTTCGGATCGGGTCTGTGACCAAGCCGTTTACCGCGTTGGCGATTCTGTTGCTGGAAGAGGACGGCAAGCTTGCATTGAGCGACGAGATCACGCGATTCTTCCCAGACTATCCCACGCAAGGCCAGAAGATCACCATTGAACATTTGCTTACGCACACCTCGGGCGTTGCGATTTACACCGAGTTGCCTGCCGTTCGCGGAAACCCAGCGCTCGTGACACCGATTGATGTCATCAACGCATTCAAGACCGCGCCGATGAGTGGCGCACCGGGCGCTGAGTGGGTCTACAACAACTCGGGCTACTACTTGCTTGGCGCGGTGATTGAGAAGGTATCTGGCCTGCCGTACGCAGGCTTCCTAGCGTCGCGCATCTTCACACCGCTCGGCATGCACAACACCGCCTTTGAGGGCAAAGAGCGCGGCGCGAAACGCGTGCCAGGCTATCGGACCGAAGCAGGAAAATTCCGGCTCGCGCCTGACATGGCCCCAAACATGACCTACGCAGCAGGCGGGTTGGTTTCCACGGCGGACGACCTATTGCGCTGGCAAGTTGCGATAGCGTCCCATCAACTCCTAAAACCCGCCACCTGGAAGCGCGTGTTTACGCCCGCAACACTCAACAACGGCACTGCCACCGAGTACGGATACGGCTGGTCGATACTCAAACTGCGTGGACAAGCGTTGCGAACACATGGCGGTGTGGTCGCCGGTTTTCAGTCGTCCGTGTTGATGCTTCCGCAACAGCAACTCTCGATCACATTCTTGACCAACCAACAGGCACGACAGAATGTTGCTCGGCGCATGGGCGAACAAATCGCCGCAATGGCGATTGGCAAGCCGTTTCCAGAGCACAAGCCGATCACACTGACTGAAGCGGCGCTAACGCAATTTGAAGGCGTGTACCAGCGCGAAGGCAAGCCAGCGCGCACGATCACGCGCGCGGGTGCGCAACTGCGGCAAAGCGCGGGCAACAGTCAAAGCTTGATGCAACCATTCGCCGAACGCGAATTCTTTCAACCCGACGGCTCCTTCACGCGCTACCGATTCGAAGCGGACGCCGCAGGTAAAGTCGTACGCATGGTGCGAATCGACATTGGCGACGAAGAGGAGGTATACACGCGAATCAGCGACGCCCCTGTCCGTGCCGCAAACGCCACCAGCCGTTAACTCGGCGCGGCGCACGACACCCCGAACGGATCTACATGTTCTTAAAAAGAGGCATATAGGTCAAACTCACGGTCAACGTTTCGGGGCGCGATTTAAGTCGCATCTTGCCGCGCCCGGCGTCGTCACGTGTGATCGACGCCACTGCGCGCATGTTCACCACTGTTCCGCGATGAATCTGTCGAAACGCGTTCATGTCGAGCCGAGCGATGATGTCTGACAGCGGCGTGCGCAACATTGACTCGCCGTCTGCGGTCATCACAACGGTGTATTTGCTATCCGACTGAAAGTAGACAACGTCGTCGATCATGATGAGACGCGTCTCGCGCCCGCTACTGGCGGTGAGCCATACCAGCGGCTCCGGATGCGCAGTCAGCGTCATTGAGAGTTGCTTTGCGAGCGCAAATATCGCGTCGTGTTGTTGCGACGCTTCGTGAGTGGGCGCAACGTTGTCAGCGTTGGATGTGTGCTGAAAGTGCAGCTTCAGCCGCGCAATCGTCGTCGCCAGCCGATCCCGCGACACAGGCTTCAACAAATAGTCGACCGCGCCTTTTTCAAACGCATCAATCGCGTATTGATCGTAGGCCGTAACAAACACCACCTGCGTGGCTGGACGTAATTCCGTCAACGCCTTCGCCACTTCAAGTCCGCTCACACCGGGCATGCGAATGTCAAGAAACGCCACATCAATTCTGTGCTCGTCCATGGCATCAAGCGCGGCTGCACCGTCTTCACAAATCGCCACAACAGCAAGTTCCGGCCAATGCTCGCGCAACATCGAAACAAGTGCGTCCCGAAACAGCGCTTCATCCTCCGCGATCAAAGCGCTGATTCGTCGAGGACCTATGTCGCTCATCGCTCACCTCGGATGGGTAGTCGAATCGTGGCGGCCACACCCGACGGAAAGTTCGCGACCATTTCAAACGCCGCTTCGCCGCCGTACGCGAGTTGCAATCTCTCTCGCACGTTATTTAGGCCAATGCCGCTACCTTGCGACTTCATTATTTCAGTCTGCTCGGAGTTGAGGCCGCGTCCATCATCGGCCACGGTAACGCACAAATGCGTGGTCGTTACGCTCGCTAATATCCAGATGTTGCCGCCTCCGCTTTTTGGCTCTAGGCCATGTTTGATCGCGTTCTCAACCAGCGTTTGCAACATCATCGCCGGGAACGGCATGGCGCGACATATGTCGGGCACATCAATGTGCGTCGACAACCGCTCTCCCATGCGAATTCGCAGGATATCGAGATACGCCGTCGCGCGTTGAAGCTCATCACCGAGCGTGGAACGTGTGTCTTCGGTCCGTGGCAGCGAATGCCGAAGGTACGTTATCAGGTTGTCGAGCATCGCCTCGGCCTTGATGGCATCTGAGCGCACAAGGTACTTGGCGCTGCCCAGCGTGTTGTACAGAAAGTGTGGCTCGATTTGCGCTTGAAGCAATCCGAGCTTCGCGAGGGCCAGCGCTCTGTCGCTTGAGTTTTGCAGCACACCGTCGTGCTCGCGTCGACGCCATGCCGCAACGCGTCGCGAAATGGCGCGACTGATCGCCTCAACATTGCCGAGATTGGCTCCCTGATCGACCACAAACCAGTCGCGCCACGCGCCACCCGCGGGCTCGCCCACGAGTGTGATGCTGCACGCGTCGCCGTGCGGTGTGATGGTGGCGGATACAACATCGTGTGACGCGTGCTTTGTCGATTTTGTGCGGCCAAATTGCAGTAGGTTTGGCCACAAAGAGCCCGTCAAGCGACGCACTTCAGCGCGAATCTGCAAGCTGTCAGGTGCGCTCAAAACTTTCTCGACACGCGGCAGTTCGCGAATCGCGGCGTCTAGCAATTGAAATCCCTCGTCGGCCGTCAACGGAAGCTCAATTTGGCGACGTTGACGCGCAGCCAGCGTTGTCGCATTGACGTTTGCATCACCCACCATCAGCTTGACGCGGCGCACATGAGACACCGCTTGCACCAAGACGAAAAATAGGGCAGCCAACCAAACGAAAAACACGGGCTCTTGAGCGCTACCGCGCGTGATGCCGTTCCAAAACATCAGGAACGCCAGCAAAGCAACGATCCAAGCGACCGCGATTCGGGCGAAGAAAAACAGACGGGCTCTCATGCGCGATCTTGCGTGACGATCAAACCCCCAGCATAACGGCGAGAAACGAGCCATCCATCTCGTTTGCGACGAAATAATGGCTGTCTAGACGAAGTGCGGATGTTGCTACTGAAACGCCACCTCAGCGAAACTTCGCAGCTTGCGGCTGTGCAGGTGATCGGCACCGGCGGCGCGCATGAGTTCCAGCGCGCGGATGCCGATGAGTAGGTGTTGATTCACGCGTTCGCGGTAGAAGTGGTTGGCCATGCCCGGCAGTTTGATTTCGCCGTGGAGCGGCTTGTCGCTGACGCACAGCAGCGTGCCGTACGGAACGCGGAAGCGGAAGCCGTTGGCAGCGATGGTGGCGCTTTCCATGTCGAGCGCGACGGCGCGGCTTTGTGAGAAGCGGCGCTCGGGTGTGCGTTGCGGGAGGAGCTCCCAGTTGCGGTTGTCGGTGCTGGCGACCGTGCCGGTGCGCAGCACGCGCTTGAGTTCGTAGCCTT
>Ga0209097_10001000_pt1 | contig 25206 bp, 17 predicted proteins | sample AD_UKC052_MetaG_FD_184419 | JGI IMG/M metagenome (GOLD analysis project Ga0209097, IMG submission 184419) | Active sludge microbial communities of municipal wastewater-treating anaerobic digesters from USA - AD_UKC052_MetaG (SPAdes) (version 2) | ecosystem: Engineered > Bioreactor > Anaerobic >... | reverse complement strand
CCGCCGCAGGCTTCAACCACGAGCGCTTCCCGCGCCGCGACATCGTCAAGCTCCAAGCAGTCGGCCACGATCTCGCTGACCTGATGCCAGCGTTCGGGCGTGAGGTCGTTGCCGCCACTCATGCGCCTCCCCCGGCGTTTTCCGCGTCATCGGAGAGTGCACGTTGCAGGTACAGACGCGCCACACTCCAATCTCGCTTCACGGTCGCCAGAGAGAGCCCTAGGGTCGCGGCCGTCTCTTCAAGCGACAGTTCGCTGAAAAAACGCAAATCTACGACCTCCGCTTGCCGTGGGCTCAACGAACGCAGCGTCGCCAGCGCCTCGTCTAGCCGCACGAAATCTGCTTCGCCCCATTCGTCTGCATCTGCGAGCGACTGCGCCTCTTCACCAAATATTTGCCCGGAAAAGCGCGTGTGATAAGCGCGCGCCGTGCGATCAAGGCTCGTGAACTCAACGTCGCCGCCACGCTTCTGCGCTAGGTTCGCTCGCGCATGATCGACAAGGACGTTGCGCATCACGCGGGCGGCGAGCCGCACAAATTGCGTGTGCTCCAACGCCAGCGCATGGCCGTCCTTCCGCATGCGCAGAAACGCTTCGTTGACCACGCCCGTCGCAGACAGCGTATGACCCGCTGCTTCCTTGCGCATTTGGCCGCGCGCCACGCGTTGCAACTCGGCATAAAGCGCAGGCGAAAACGCCTCCACCTGCGCCGGAAGTTCTGGCGATTGCGCGGAGAGGTCTGTGGCCGAAGGATCGCTGCCGTTCATGGCGCAAATCTTACCCCTACCCCGTGACGCGGGCTGACTTGTTCGTTAGCCGAGCGTGAGCCGCTTTTTCGCTCTTTGCGCTAACTGATGTGCGCGATGTTGTTGTCGTTACGAACTGAAGCGAAGTGTCGCTTGCGTCGCGCCGCTAACAACTTGTCCCATGCAACGACAGCCAGATGGCGTTTCTCAACACAAATTCTATTAAGTCGACTTTAGTAAAAAACATGCTCAAACCATTTACAAATCGTCGTTGGCTGCAAAAAGGTGTTTTGCTGTGTATCAGCGCGTTGGCCCTCTGCTGCGCCCATACGAATGCCTGGGCCGCGCCCACCATCGACACGACATGGGCAAACGCCGGGCGCCTGACGTTCAACATGAACGGCGGCACGCAATCCACCGGCCAGCAGGTTCTGCAAGTGGCCGATGGCAAGCTTCTGGTGCTCGGGTACTGCACCTCGCAAGCGACAGCCGACTACTGCGTGCGACGACTCAATGCCGACGGCAGCAACGACACGACGTTCGGTACCGGCGGCCAAGGCGAAACCGTGATCAATCTCGGTGGACAGGACTTTCCGTCGGTGATGGAGGTTGGGACGGACGGGAAGATCGTGATCGGAGGCAATGGCATATCAGGGCAGCTCGTGCGTCTGTTGCCTAACGGGTTGATCGACGCGACGTTCGGCAACAACGGCATCGCGACGACCGGTGTGCCCCGCATTTATTCGCTTCGCGTACGCGGAGACGGAAAGATTGTGTTCACCGGCGAGTGCTGGTCAACCGCACCACGTTTCTGCGTCGGCCGTGCCAATAGCAATGGCGCGTTTGACCCAAGTTTTAATAGTGGTGCGCCGCTGCAATTCACGCCGGCCGGCACGGCTGCGGGCAAAGCAGCGATTTCGCGAGCACTGGCGCACGCGCCCAACGGCGCGGTCTACATCGGCGGCGGATGTGAGGCGAGCACGACCGCGACGTCGCACCTGCAATTTTGCGTCGCAAAAGTGTCCCCGGCGGGCACGCTCGACCCGAGCTTTGGCGCATCGGGCGTGATGAACTTTGCCATTCTCGGTGCCTACGATCAGATCGAGTCATTGGCGCTACAAAGCGACGGAAAACTGCTCGCCGCAGGCACCTGCCTCGACAGCAGCACCGGCGAACAACGCCTCTGCATCGCTCGCTACGGCAACACCGGCTTGGACTCAACGTACGGTAACGGCGCGGGTTACGTCTCGATCGCGCTAGGCTCAACTAGCATCGTCTACCACGCGCGCGTTCAGGTTCAGCCCGATGGCAAGGCGCTCATGACAGGCTATTGCTACAGCGCAAAGATGATCTGCCTCGTTCGCCTCAACGACGACGGCACGCCAGACACCGCGTTTTCCGGTGGCGGGATTTTCTATCTGCCACTTGCCAATCCCGCCACGGTACCGACGCAAACGACGATGTGGGCCTCCGGCGCAGTGCCCGTTGGTCGCAGCGGCGACAAGCTCATCGCCTTCGGGCATTGCGGGCCACAAGCTAACTCCTCGGCCTACGCGCCTTGCCTAGTGAAGGTCAACATCGCACCGCCCGCGGCGAGCGTTTGCAGTCTCGACATCGACGGCGATGGTCGCGTTGGATCAACGACTGATGCGTTGCTGCTAGCGCGCATCGCGCTCGGCATTACAGGCAGCGCAGTGATCGCTGGCGGCGCGGCTAATCCGTCAGGCGAGCGTTCGACGTGGCCGCTCATCCAGGACTATTTGACGCGTCATTGCGGAATGAATCTGGTTCCGTAGCGTTTTCCTTGCAGCGGAGCGCGTGCCGGCGAGGCAACGAAAGGCAGATGAGCCGGTTTCCGGCTTCTCTCGCTTTGACAGTATCGGCAGTACGTCCCCAAACTCGCATAAATGGCAAAGGCTTCATCATGTGGAAACCCATCGCACGCACATTCACCACACTGGCCTCTATCGCAACGCTTTCCGCAGCGTTACTCGCCAGCACGACCACCAACGCTGTCACCGTCGTTGAGTATCACAACGCAGCGCTCGACGCGTACTTCATCACCGGCCGCACCACCGAGCAGGCGTTGCTCGATGCGGCGCCAAGCTTTCGGCGCACCGGGATGACATTTCAAGCCACGAGCGGCACCGACGCCAGCGGCGCGTTCACCCGCATTTGCCGGTTTTATGTATCGCTAACGAACCCCTACACCAGTTCACATTTCTATGGCAAAGAGGGTGTGGACTGCGAAGGCATTCGCGCGCAAAACGTGCCGGGCTTTACGTGGGAGGGCTACGATTTTTCGGTCGCGAAACTCAACGAGGACAACACCTGTCCGTCCGGCAACACACCGCTCTTTCGCGGCTTTCGCGCAGCGGCTAACGGCAAGACCCCCAACCATCGCTACTACCCGAGCCGCGCGCTGTGCGACGCCGATGCGGCGCAAGGATACGTGTGTGAAGGGCAAGTATTCTGCGGTGGACTAGGGCTTGCGCCACCGCCCGGTGCGACGGTGCGCACCTATCGCGGCACGTTCAGCGGCGGCCAGCAAGCGATCGTCTTTAACGGCGAGGTTACGTGGAGCTTGGTCGACGGAGAGCTTGGCCCGGCCGGAGAGCGTATTTACAAAGTCACCGCCGCCAACGCAAACATTCCGAGCACATTTCCCGGATGCAGTGCACCCGGCGCGGTGCAGATCGACATGGCGACCAGCGTGCTCGGCGTAGACGCGAGCAACGCGGGCGCAGTGCGCTACGGCGGACTCTTTCTGTCCGTGCCAACGATGATTACCTGCGACAAAGACTCAGCGCCGTTTGGGTACATCTGGTTCACCTGCCAAACTGAAAACAACGTGATCGCCACACAAAGCGCTTCGAGCGCGGCACGACTTCAAGGCAGTTGCAACGCCAATGACGGTGCGAGTTTTTCCTGGGATTTTCAGGCGATTGATTGACGCACACGAGTCCGAATACGGTTCGCTTAAAAGCGGAGGCAACGACTTGGTGCCGCACCGTACAACGGAGAAGCGCGGCCGAAGCCGCGCCTACATATCACCTGAACGAACGGTCTTGACTCTCGCCGCTTAGACCAGCGAAGTGCGTTTACAGCTTTTTAGCGCTAATGACCGCCTGGCGGTCGCTGGCTTTAGCATTTTTTAATAGTCAACTTATTGAATAATTTCCACCAAACGACCGCCTGACGGTCGTTTGGCCTTAAAAGGTGTATGCAACTTATCGCTGTGCACCCGCGTATTGCGGCAACCACTGCGCCCAGAAGTCCACGCACGCTTTTATTTTTGGCAAGCGATGGCGCTCGGGCAACATCACCGCAAAAACTGGCACCGGCTGGTCATCCACAAATTTCGCGAGCACTTCAACCAGCTCGCCGCGCTTCACAAACGGCGCGGCGATCAAGTCATGCACGCGACACACGCCCAAACCGGCCAGCACCATCGATTGCGTCGCGGCCGTAGTGCTCGCGCGCATGTGACCGTTGGCAACGCGAACCGCGGGCTTGCCATCAATCACAAACGGCCAGTCATTCAGACGCGGTGAGGCGCTGGCGGTAATCAGGCGATGCGTGGCCAGATCATCCGGATGTTTCGGCTTCCCATGTTTTTTTAAGTACGTCGGGCTCGCGTACAGACGGCGGCCGTGGCTGCCGATTTGCTTGGCGACCACCTCCTCCGTCTGCGTGCTGCCGGTGCGAATGGCGATGTCGATACCGTCGCGGCTCATGTCTACGAGCGCGTCACTCACCTGCAAATCGACGATGAGGCCCGGGTGCTTCGCCGAAAGGTCGGGCAAGCTCGGCACGATCACATGCTGCGCCATATTCGCGCTCACCGCGATGCGTACGACACCACGAACATCCCGCGTGCGCGACAAAAATTCTCCGTCCAGCTCGTCGAGCGTTTGCGTGATGCTGCGGCAATAGCCGAGGAACACGTCACCTTCGGCCGTGAGCGACAAACCGTGCGTCGTACGGCGCAACAGGCGCACCCCGTGCTCGGTTTCGAGTTGACTCACGGCACGAGAAATTTGGCTCACCGCCACATCACGTTCGCGCGCCACTGCTGAGAGTGTGCCGAGTTCGGCCACGCGCTGAAATAGTTTGAGGTCATCGAGATTCATAGGCCATCGCGGTTTGGTTTTGCAGAATTTGCAAAAGCACATTGCATCACAGATCGTTTCCGCGAACGCTATTTATTTCTACATTTCATTCCACGCGGTTCACATCGAATCGCAGCGAACACTAAACGGAGAGATGGTTATGCGACACACCCTTCCAAGCTTTAAGCAACGTCAGGAATTTCATCGGCCATTTTGGATAGCGCTACGCGGACTTCTGGCGCGACAGGCGGATCGATTGGCCCGCGCACTCCAACCCGCGCCTGGTGCGCATGGTGCGTGCTCTGGCACGAATCGGGGATAGTCATGCCCGTTCTTCGCGTCACCACACCGACACCGCTTAGCGACGCCACCACCGCCTCGCTCGCCGCCGCGCTCACGCATCTCACGGCCGAGCGCTTGGGCAAACGCGCGGAAGTCACCGTTGTTTATTTCGAATCCAAATCTCCAAGCACTTGGTTCATCAACGCAGCGCCGGCAACGCTGCCAACCGCATTGCTCGAAATCGACATCACCGAAGGCACGAATCTCACGCAAGAAAAAGCGGCATTTATAGCCTCTGCGCATACGCTTTTGCGCGAACAGCTCGGCGCAACCGAAAACACAACCGCCGAGCAGTACGCCGACGCAAGCTATGTCGTGATTCGAGAAAACGCGGCGACCGACTGGGGCTACGGCGGCGTCACGCAGGCCAAGCGCCGCGAGTTAGCCGCGCGCCTGTAAACACGCTTTTGCACAGCGCTATGCGCCGCGAAAGATGAAATACACCGCACCGAGCAGGCACAAACCTGCCCACAGAAAATCCAGCCGCATCGGTTGATTCATGTAATACACCGCGAAGGGCACAAACACGGCTAGCGTGATGACCTCTTGCATGATTTTGAGTTGGGCCAGAGAAAACTCGCTTGCACCAATGCGGTTGGCGGGGACTTGCAAAAGGTATTCGAAGAGCGCGATGCCCCAGCTCACAAGCGCGGCGATCCACCACGGCTTGCTGCTTAAATTCTTGAGGTGCCCGTACCAAGCGAAGGTCATGAAGACGTTGGAGAGCACAAGTAGACCGGCGGTTTGCGCCCAAATAGGAAGATTCGTCATTGCGATTCGGCGGCTGAGGGCGGCTCGGGGTTGAGGCGAATGAAGTTTAGTCGGCGAAGCGAAAGGCTTATGCGTTACGCTTTCACCATTCACAAGGAGGACTCATGAAATTTACTACTCTAGCCGCCGCTTTGGCGACCACCGCTGCGGTTGCGATCTCTTCGGGCGCTTTCGCGCAAGCGAGCATGAAAATCAGCATCTCTGTCGCGCAGAATTCGCATCAGGGCGTGGGCATCGACACCCTCGCCAAAGAAGTGGAGACGCGCACGAAGGGCCGCATCAAGATTCAACCGTTCTACTCCGGCTCGCTCGGCGGTGAGCGCGAATCGATTGAAGCGGTGCAACTCGGCACACAAGAGCTAACGCTCACGTCGACCGGCCCGGTTCCGAACTTCGTACCCGAGGCTCGCATTCTGGACATCCCTTTCCTGTTTCGCGACAAAGCGCATGCACGCGCCGTGCTTGACGGTCCCATCGGTCAAGAATTGCTCGCCAAATTTGAACCAAAAGGCTTCAAAGCGCTGGCGTGGGCTGAGAACGGCGTTCGCCACATGACCAACAGCAAGCGTGCGGTGAATTCGCCCGACGACTTGAAAGGTCTGAAGATGCGCACGATGGAAAATCCCGTGCACATTGCCGCGTACAAAGGCTTTGGTATCGTGACCACGCCGATGGCGTTCCCGGAAGTGTTTACCGCACTGCAACAAGGCACGGTTGACGGGCAAGAAAACCCATTGTCAGTCATCATGGCGGCGAAGTTTGAGCAAGTGCAAAAGCATCTGTCGTTGACGGGCCATGTGTATTCACCCGCAATCTTCTTAATGAATAAGGCCGCGTTCGACAAGCTCTCCGCTGCTGACAAACAAGTGTTCTTGGATGCAGCGAAAGAGGCCGCGAAGGTCAATCGCGCGCGCGTGGATGCGGATGATGCGAAGGGCGTCGCCGAACTGCGCTCAAAAGGAATGCAGGTTATCGAGGTCGATAAGGCGAAGTTTGTTGCCGCGCTGGCTCCAGTGAATGCTGAATTTGAAAAGCAATTTGGTAAAGCCAACATTGATCGAATTCGCAACGCGAAATAAGACCTGACGCACCGAGAAGCCCGCAGCGATGCGGGCTTTTTTTGTGCCTACAATGATTCCAACGAATACGGGGTGTTTATGAAAGCGTTATTTCTGCGCGTCGAGCACGTGACGACGACTGCGTCGTTGTACGTGGCTTGCGCCATGCTGGCCATCGCGTCGGCGCTGGGCGTGTTTCAAATCATCACGCGATTCGTGCTCGAAAAGCCCGCGGAATGGACCGAAGTGCTTATTCGCTTCTCTCTGATTTGGATGGTGTTCATGGGCATTCCGATGGCGTTTCGCCAAGGGGCGATGGTGAGCGTGGACGTATTGCATCGCATCTCCGGACTCAGAATGCAGCGCGTCCTCGAGGCGGTCGTGATGATTGCGTCGCTCGTGTTAATTGGAGTGATCGTGATTGTGGGTTGGGACTATTCATTGCGCGGTCGCGTACAGACTGTGATTGGATTGGAGGAGGTGTCGATGTTTTGGGCCTACATCGCCATGCCAATCGGTGGTTTGCTCTCCGCGCTCGGTATTGTCGGCAACTTCTTCGACCCGAAGCGTCTTGAGTTGGAGACCGCACAATGAGCACCGCGATGTTGGTTACGATGGTGTTGTGCTTCGCGCTCACCATTTCGGTCGCCGTCTCGATTGGGCTTTCTGCGATTTTTGGCATCTACATCGGCAACGTCAATATGCTGGTGTCGGTGAAGGAGATGTTCTCCGCGATCAATAAATTCCCGCTCGCCGCGATTCCGTTCTTCATTCTCGCGGGAAATTTGATGGAGACGGGTGGAATCTCGCGTCGTCTCGTTGAGTTCGCAAAGAGTTTGGTCGGCGGTGTGCAGGGTGGTTTGCCGATGACGTGCGTACTGACGTGCATGATCTTTGCTGCGGTGTCGGGCTCATCAGTGGCAACCACGTTCGCCATCGGTGCGATCTTGATTCCCGCGCTCATAAAGCATGGCTACCCGACGGCGTGGGCCGCTGCGCTGCAAGCGACGAGCGCGGAGCTGGGTGTCATCATCCCCCCTTCCATTCCAATGATTCTGTACGGAGTTTCGGCTGAAGTGTCGATTGGCGAACTGTTTATCGCGGGATTCGGGCCGGGGCTCTTAATCGGCGGCGCGCTGATGCTCTACGTGTTTTTGCTGTGCAAGAAGCGCGGCTGGGGCAAGCAAGACGGCGACGGCAAGCTCTCGGCGCTTTCGGCGCTGGCAGACATCGGGATCATTTCCGGAGGCGTGCTGCTGCTTGTGCTAGGCAATAAAGTGATCGCGCCTGCGCTGCTAAAGAGCGCGCTAGACGAGCAGACGCTGGACAGGTACACCGATTTGATTGGCGTCGGGCTGTTCACCGCGTACTTCGTGGTGCTGACGTTGATTCCAAAGCTGCGTGCGTCGCTCCATGGCCGCGCTGCTTACGCGTTGATGATGCCCGTGATCATTCTCGGCGGCATTTATGGTGGCGTGTTCACCCCCACCGAAGCCTCGGCTGTCGCGGTGGTTTACGCGCTATTTGTTGGCGTAGTGGTGTACGGCGAAATTCGCGTTTCAGACTTGCTGCCCATCTTCAAGAAAAGCACCTTGTCCGCGTCGGTCATTATGTTCATCATCGCTAACGCGGGACTGTTTGCGTATCTCATCACGCGTGCTGGCGTGCCGGACGCGATTGGCCTGTTCCTCAAAGAATGGCTGCAAAGCCCGATGCTCTTTTTGCTCGGCGTCAACGCAGCGCTCTTCATCATCGGCATGTTCATCGAGACGAGCGCATCGATCATCGTACTTGCGCCGATTCTGGCGCCGGTCGCAGTTCACTTCGGAATTGATCCGGTGCACTTCGGGATGATCATGGTGGTGAACCTCGCGCTGGGGATGATTACGCCGCCGTTCGGCGTCAATCTGTTTGCCGCCTGCACTGTCGCAAGAATTTCGCTCGACCGCATCATCACGCAGCTCATACCCTTTGTACTCGTGGTGCTCGCATGTTTGATGGTGATCACGTACGTGCCCCAGCTGTCGTTGTTCTTGCGCGATATGGTCTACGCAAAGTAGATAACAGCTTTATAGCGCTAGCGACCGCCTGGCGGTCGCTAGCGCTCGTTTTTACCACTTGTCGACAAGTTAAATAACTGCCCTGCAACGACCACTAGCTAGTCGTTTGCACTAAAAAGCTACTACTACAACGTTTGCTTGGACGGGTAGTGACTGCACGACGCGCTGAACGGTACGCAGTGCCCGACGGTTCCGTTCACGCCCGTTGTGTCGTCGTTGGTATCTTCGTGCGCTAGTCGTGCCTTGCTGACGCTGGCCACACCGCCTGCGCAGCAAGCCAGCTCTTCAAACGCAGCGGACGCACCGGTTTGGCGAGAAAGGCCACGTCACTAAACCGCGCCTCCACTGCTTCCTGCGCAACGTGAGAACCCGAAACCACGAGCACCGGCAACACCGCGCCCCAGCGCTGGCGCATCAGCACAATCCCGTCGATGGCGTCGCCGTGACGAAGCTGGAAGTCGGACACCACGACATCGGGCCGCGCATCGTCCTCGGCGAAGTGCGTGAACACTTCCTGTGCGCTTTCAGCAGCGAAGCACTGATGCCCCCACTTTGAGAGGAGACGGGACATCGCGTTACGCGCGTCCTCGTCGTCGTCGATCACGACCACTCGAAGCGCCTTACTCGGCACGTTTCGCGAAATGGCCAAGGGTTGCACCTCGGGCGCTGACGTCAACAACGTAATGGGTATCTGCACTACAAACGTAGTGCCGCAACCCAAGTCTGATCGAACCGCGATCTGCATGTTTAGGAGACGCGCAAATCGCTCGACGATTGCGAGACCGAGCCCCAATCCATCGCGGCGATTGTTGGCGCTGCGGGCGCGAAAGAACTCGTCGAAGATGTGCCGCAGTTCGTCGGCGCTCATGCCCGGGCCGGAATCGCGCACCTCGATATCGAGCGATGAAGCACGTCGACGAAGCGCTACCAAAATAGCGCCCTCGCCTGCGTATTTCACCGCGTTACCCATGAGATTTCGCAGCACCCGTTCGACGAGAACGGCGTCACTTCGGACGAAACATTCAGCGCGCATGCGACGCAGCTTGAGCACCGCATTCGGGTGTACGAGGCGATCGGCATACTCAGTGCATAAACGCGTCAGTAGCTCAGTCAAGTCGAAGGTCTCGTGCTGCGGTTTCACTGCGTCGGCATCAAGCCGCGCAAGCTCCAACAAGCCGTCGAACATATTCGAGAGCGAACCGACAGTGGCACGCATTCGCGACGAGATGTCCACCAACGCGGGGCGAGAGGTCTCGTGTTCCAGCGCGGCCGCGTAGAGCGCCAGCGCGTGCGCGGGTTGGCGCAAATCGTGGCTCGCCGCAGCCAGAAATCGGGTGCGCGTTTGAAGTGCGGCGTCAAGCTGACGATTAAGCTCATCAAGCCGCGCTCGCTCGATTTCGCTTTCGACGCGCTTTTTGTCAGCCTCGTCTCGCGCAGCGCGTTCACGATCAAAGTCAAACTCAATTTCGAGTGCAACGCGGCGTGCGAGCGCCGCGCGCCCCAGCTCAATCTCGCTGTAAATCGCTGCCTCTCGCTCGAAGTCAAGCGCCGCCCGAAGGTCGTCCGTGGACTCACTGGCTTGCGCCGCGGTTCGATAAATTCGCAATGCCGCGGACGGATACAAAGCCTTCTCCGCGCGAGGCGTTTTTTCGATCCATTCCGTACATAGCTTTTTTGCACGACTCGCTTCGTGGGTCGCTAAAAAAACATTGGCTTGCGCGCTCGTCCACGAATGCGTCTGTGTCTGCACCGCAACAAACGCTCGGCTACGGTCTAGGGCGACCTGCGCCGCTTGCGGATCGTTGTTGAGCAGATGGGCTCGCGCGTAGAGCAGATTGCTCTGCTCACGAATCGGTCGGAAGAATGTTTCATCAAACAGGGAAAGCGCTTCCGTGAGCAGCAACGCTTCGTGCGCATTGCCCATTCCGTTGTGGATCAACAGCAAATTCAACCCACTGATGTACCACGCTGCGCCCGGTTTAACCGCTGCCGCCAACTGATACGCCTCGAGCCCCAGTGTCAGCGCAGTCTCGTAATTGTTTAATTCAGCGTGCTTACCCGCCAACATCGACTGTGTTTGCGCGATGGCAGCGCTATCACCTGTCGCTCGCGCCGCAACGATGGCTTTGGACAAAACGCGGATAGTGGCCTCCGGCGTCGAGAATCGTGTCGCGATAACAACGTCTAAGTCCGCGAGCGCGAACTGCTCCCACGCGTTGAGTTGGCTGCGCAAATCGGGCGAGTTAGCGTCGGCTAAGGATCGAGCCGCGCCCTCGTCGCCCGTATTGGCAAGTAAGCGCGCTTTCTGCTCACGGCACATCGCGATTCCAGGCTCAAAACCGTTCGCACGAAACAGCGCCTCAGCATCAGCAATCGCCATTTGCATTGACGCGCTGTCACGAATGAAACGAAACGCGACGGCACGATGCAGGTGCGCCCACGCCAGATCTACGCTCCCCGGTGCTGAGCAATCGGCCATGCGCTGGGCGATCGCTCCGATGGCGCTTGGGTCACGAAAGCGCGCCTCCCAAGCCAGTCGGTGTAGGCATTGGAAATCCGACGGCCCGACCGATGTAGAGTTGGAGTTCATAGCTGTTCAATTATGCGACGCACTACGACGCGCGCGACTGGCCGTTTGGACAGGTGGCCCGTTCGCGGCGTACGACTAAACTCGTGCCTTATGCCCGAACGTACCAGTATTCTTGTCGTAGAAGACCATCCGCTCTATCGCGACGGTCTCATCGGTTTGCTCACACGCTCGCAATGTGTTGACGCTATTGAATCAACGACCAGCGCCGCGCAAGCGCGAGCGCTTTTGGATTCTGGTGCCGACTTCGATATCGTCCTTTGCGATTGGCGACTTCCGGATGGGGATGGTTTGGAGTTTCTACGAACTGTCGCGAAGCAAAATCCGACCATTGCTCGCGTTCTAATGTCTGGAACGGACGACCCACGCCTTCCGCTGCTGTGCATCGACGAAGGCTTGGCGGCGTACTTGCCTAAGTCGCTTGAGCCCAACGAGACGATTGCGATCATCACGCGCTTGTTGGACGGTGAAACGTGGTTTCCGTCTAGTAAAACCGATGCGCGCATGTTGACGCCTCGTCAAACCGAAATCCTGATCGGCATCGCGCACGGAAAAACCAACAAACATCTCGCCCGAGATCTGGGTATCGCGGAGCGAACTGTGAAGCATCACCTCACCGTCGTGTTCGAACGACTCGGGACAACGCGACGCGCTGAGGCCGTCACCCGCGCAGTAGAAGCGGGTCTCATCCAGCCAGGCAAACGCTAAGCCTGCGCTCCGCAGCAGCTGCCGCCTCGCCGGAGCGTATGAACGAGCCAGCAGCAGGCAGTTGCGCAGATTAAAAGCGATTTCATTGATCACCCGTGGCTCCAGCCCCCAATCCGCAGGAGTAGGGTCAACGGCACACCCCACGACGAGCCCAAGCCATACGGCTCATGGCTGCCAGCAACAGAGTGATGACTAGCAGCAGATCGCGGCTCAGGGGCACCTCAACCGGAAACAACTCGAAGACAAATCGACTCGGGTTGTTTCCGGAACTTGCGACGCTTCCGCCGTTTACGTCGTTGCTGGCTCCTGAGCCCGCGCTGACGATGAGCGAAACCGTGTCGTCGAAGGTGAATTGCATCGAGCAGCTGCGCGTGCCGCCGACCGCAACGGTGGCACTGCCATCACACGACAAAACGCTCATATTGAACAAGGCAGAGGTGTCGACGAAACGGCACGTCATGTCTTGAGCCGGGAATGGGCCGTGATTAGTGCAAACAACGGTACAGGTCACGGTCGCCCCGTTCGCCGGGTACACGGGCGTGCAACTGACGGCGCTGGTGGTGTCGGCCGTCCCCAATCGCTCAGCAAAGTTGTAACCCGCGCCGACCTCACCCACACCAGTCACTAAGCTGTTGGTGACTCGAACGCCGGTGAACACATCGTTTTGCGAGATGACTCCGCGAGGCGCGCCGCTCGACAATGTACCCAGCGCTTCCGGGCCATCCAAATAGTCGTTTGGCTGTGTCTGGGTGAGCGTAAAACCGATCTCGTTGGCGCTCGGCAAACGACAGAAGAAGTACTGCCCGGCGCGCATCATCGAATTGGCTTCACACGTCGTGATGCGTACCGCGCCGCTATTAATCTGAACCTCGTTAGTGACGCTCGTCGCGTTGGCCGCCACTGAGGTGGTTGTAATTCGATACTGATTTCCGACCTCGTCGACACCGGTAAGCGTAACCGTGACACCGGGCAAGCCGGTATCTCCAACACTAAGACTTCCAGAACTATCGCGGTCCACATACACGAAACCGCGCAACTCACCCGCTGGGATTTGAATTTGTGCTTTTACGCTTGCGACGACCAGCGTCTGCTCCGGCGCGACTGCGGTGAATGAATTTTCATAAACGTCTCCTGGCCGTCCGCCACTGCTCAAGAGCTGCAACGAAATTGTCTGAGATGTGTTCGACGCAAGGCCGTTTCGATCATCTACACGTATCGCTGTGACACCGCTGGGAAGCACACCGTCGATCGTTTGACTCCACACGGCACCTGTCGCCGGGCACACCCCGGAGCCGTCCGCCAATGTGCCGCCATTGGAAAGGCAGTTGGGATTGCGGTTGATCTGCGCACTGGGTGAGGTGCTAAAGAAAACACCGTATTCGGTAGGCAGCAAAGGCGATACGACACCCCCGGTAAATCCGCCTTCGAAATGCGAGCGCGCGTTGACCGCATCACCGTTAAATGGCAGCACATCAACAATGCGAAGCATCGCAAATGGACTCGCGGATGTGTTTCGGTATTGCAGTCGCCACAATTGCGTGCCGCCTGCTGCGATGTACGGAGTGTCCGTGCTCTTCGATACCAAAAGACCTTCCGGAACATTCGCCACGAGATTGGCAAACGCGTAGCGATCCTCGCGTGACGCCCATGTCGGAACGCTGAAGAGTGGGCTCGGATCGAGTGCGTGCTCGATTGTGGCGCTGGTGTGAACGCTGGCGTTGTGGGTGGCGCTGGCGCTGAGCTGAGCCAGATAAGAAATCCATGGCACCGAGTTGCCCGGAATCGCTTGCGTGATGCGCCATTCGAGAACGGTGGCTGTTGCGCCGCTTTCGGGGTCGTGGCCGGAATACGGTGCGAGGTGAAGCGGCAGGTTCGCGGACCCAGTCACGTAATCGAGCTCCGGCGGAACGTACGCCTTAACAATGAGCGGGAACGTCGAAGGCGTAGCGTGAGCATCTCCGCTGGTGAAGTTGGCGGACAGTCCAAACTCGATGAGTTCGCCGTAGCCCACGCTGGCGAGCGGTGCATAGGCACCCGAGGTGATGTTTCGCGTTGCGGTGATATCGATACTTGTATCAACGCTGCGCACGATTGCGTGGTCGTTCTCGGCGTAACTCCAAACGGTTGCGTCGCCAAAACGTACCGACGTGCGGTTGGGCAGTTTCGTGCCCGGCGTGTTGGCCAAGACTTCGTAGCTGCCACGCAGCGCAAGTGAGATAAACGCGGGCAATGAGGTCGCAGTAATTCGCACTCGCTTTATCGTGGGGTACAGGCCGCTACCCGATGGAATTTCGAGCGAGGCCGGCGGCATGACAGCGTTTAGGCCATCAATCAACTGCGTGGGCAAACTCGCGGGAAACCACGTACCGGAACTGCATTCTGGCGCGGACATTTGGCTCCGCGCCTGCGTACGAGCCGGTTCGTTGTTGTCCCAGTCAATGTTGGGTACAGATCCCGCGTCGGGACTAACTTCGACGAGGAAGCCCGCAGCATTGAGCACGGCCGCGCTGGCGTTTAGACCAAAGAGCCGAAGCACCATCGGGCTTCCCGACGGCATTTCGCTTGCTTGCGCGTTGCCGTCGAACGGCAGCCGTAGACGTGTTCTCGTGTTGTCCCACTCGTCACAAAATTGCGCGTTGGGACGTTGACTGAATGCGCCATAGCTAAAACGAAATTCGGACTGTATGTTCGCGCCAGGAAAGGCGTAGCCATGCCGACACTCTGGATCGCTTCCGTCGGGCAAACATTCCTCCCCTGCAAAAACAGCGGTGTCTAAACGAGGATTGCGCCATAGCTTGCGGTGAAAAGTACCTTCAATGTTCAGGACGCCGATACTAAAGTTGTTGGTGTCATCATCGAACGTTTGCGGCCCCGCAAATCCGTCGTTGATCGCCGCAGCATCGGGCTCAGTGGCCTCACCCACCGTGAGCGCCGTCAGACCGCCTTGGCCGGGTACGCCCATATCTACGCGAACCATGACCGAGCCGTCTCCGGTTCCGCCATCCGACGGTAGTTGCACCGGCAAGGCTGGGTAAAAAACAATCACGATTCCGACGAATACGTAGCGGCGCGGAACGACTTGGCCGTCGACCTGATGCGTTGGAAATTGCGTAGGGCTAAACGTTGTCGCGGAGGGGGTGATGTTGATTGAGATGTCGCCGCCCGCCACCAACTGACCGCACGTCATGCCGCCGGAGTCGGCGACTGAATTAGTTGCCGTAGCTCCCGCGAGTCCGATGCGTCCGTACGGGTGATGCAGCGCGCGTGGCGAGGACGGTTGCGGCATGCCTAGCGACCAGTGCGCCGGAAGCTGCGTTCCGTTGGGGGCAGGATCATCGTTGCCGTTGATGCCGCAGCCGACCAACTCTCCAAACCCCGCGATGCCGTCGCTATTCGATAAGCGCTGAATGAGCGCAATCGGCGTCGTGTTTGTCAGCGGTGCGGCGCCGACGCCATCGCCGGGTAAGGCGATAGCCACCGGGTAGGTGAGGATGAAGCCCGATCGACCCGCAGCGCCCCCTGTGACGGTGGTGATTGAAGAGGCTAGCGCGACGTTGATTTGATTCGGATTGCGTGCGCCTCGGTCCGCGATATTCGTAGTGGCGTATCCCGCGAGTTCGAGGTCGAATTGTGCCTTGGCCGATACGACGTCGCCGCATGGAGAAAGTACCGTAGAGGTGCTTTTGCGCGACACGCTACAGCTGATGTTTTGTTGTGCGACTAAGTCTTGGTATCCGTGTCGAGTTACCGCACCCGTCGTTTGTTGATTGGTTGCACCAATGTTTGCCGTTACGACGAGCACCGTGCCGTCAGCGACGCCAAACCGAGGTGATGTACGTAAGGTCGCGTTGCGCGTCGTGCCTGCGGCAATGTTTCCTAGCTCGCATTGCAACACGTTGCCGCTCCATGTTGAACCACTGAGGCAGTAACCGGGAATCGGCGCGCCGCTGAACTGCGGGTTGGGCGGCTCCACCAAATCGACGCCAGCGGGTAATGTGATCGTTAGTCGCAGCGCCTGTGCATCGCCGTGTAGAACACGATACCGAAACTCGTAGACCAATGTGTCACGCGTTCGAATGACGTGGTTGAAGGCGCTCATATCGTTGCCCGGTTCATCATCAGCGCCAAATGTTGACAAGCCCGTCCGTGCCTGATTTCCGGCGGCAGGTTCGAGTGTGATGACGTCCACGCAACTTCGTCCGGGCTCCGGCTGTGCGGCGCACACGGGCTCTTGGGCCTGTGCCCCAACCGAGACCATGCATGCGACGCTCACACTGAGGAAGCTCAGGTACTTCGCGAGCCGTCGTGGCTGGCCGGAAGCGCTGCCGTGGAGGCGCTTACAAATCGATTCCATGGTGTTTGGTTTGCGGCGTGTGTGCAGGTGACGCAGCACTAGTCAGCGGCTCGGCACGCGGCGTCGTAGGACACACGAGCTGATTAGCAACACCATCACTCCCAAAAGTACGAGCCATAGTCCGGTGGGTCCCGGAATAGGCGGTGGCGCGTAGGTTGCCGCGATCAGGCCGAAACCGAGCACGTAGTTGTTGTCCGGCGCGTTCGGCGGAGTTACGTCCGTGTCGAATGCGGTGATCGACAACGAGGTTAAGTCAATCTCCGTTCGCACCCAGACGCCGACGCTGTCGATGCCTTTGGTGTAGCCAACGGTTTGTCCCATCACGGGCACCGGGGTGTTGGAGCAGCCCGGCACGAATTGGCTCACGTCTCCGTAGCGTCCGTTGAATTCAATTGAACCCGCGCTGGTGGTGATTGCGGGGGCGCAGCTTGGGAATGTGGGCGCGCTGACGAGCGTGGTCATGCCGTTTGGCGCACGAGGCAGCGTCGAGTCTCCGGTGTGTACCGTTGACATCCAGCCGTCGGGCCCCGTGACGGTAACGCGTTCGCCTTGATCGATACCATCAAGAAATATCCAAGAGCCCGCAGGCAACTTGCCGCCGATGAGAGTCGAAAAGTCCCACTGCGCAGATAGCGTGGTGCCGGTGCCCGAGTCAGCGTACACCGCTGCGCGATCACTCGTGGGCACCGCTAGCCCAACCGGGGCACCTGCGCTGTTGTAGGCCGCGGAAAATGCGGCCTGCGCTGCGAGGGGGACTCCACCGAGATAGCCGGGAGCGCCGGACACATAGGTGATGCCAACCTGCGGCAGATCGGGCGCCGGAAAATATCCGTCGTCGTTGCGTCCGACGCCGTATCCGTTCCAGCTCGCTGTACCTCCCGCAACACTCATAACTAGCGTGGCAACGCCCGATCCACGGCCGGCGCCAGGCACCGCAGCGGGAAGGGATTGTGAGGATACGGCGGCACCTGATCCGAATGGCACCGCGGATACGAACTGTGCCCATTGCAACGTCTGCGCGTGCGCACCTGCACTGACGGCGAGCGCGGACGTGAGGATCAGCTGCTGAACGTGCGCGCGAGAAAAGAAGGAAGGAGACTTCATAAGCGGCTGTGGGCTAGTGGTAGGTCGCGTTGGCGAAATGCATCGGCAATGAAGCGCGTAGCGCGTCAAACATCGGTTGGTTCGGCACACTGATGCCGACCATCTTCGTTGGCTTGGGTGAGTGCAGGTGAAACATGTAGCCCACCACCGGGCCGCGCTGGATCACTTTGGCCTCGATCTTCACGACTTTCTCCGGGGCGACATAGAACACATGACGCAAGCGTTTTTGCACGCGATCCGAGTGCGCGTGGAGGGCGTAGCTTGCGCCTACGAACGTAGCGATCACGAGCAAGCCAACAACCATGCCGCGCTCAAGCTCCGGTGACATGAGTACGGCGTACACAGCGAACAGGAAAACGATCGCGAAAATCGCGCCACAAATTAATCCTATCGAGCGAAGTGATTGTGTGGTGCGGCGAATACAGACTTCGACGTGGTGTTGTAGTTTTGCGTCCATGTGTGCTGCGTCGCGCGTCAATTGGAGAGCGCTTTGCGGGCTGCTGCAGCATCCGCGCGCTGTTTCGCGCGCTCAGCCGCGGCGGCGGCCCGTGCTTCGGCTTTCGCATCTTTCGCCGCTGCACGGTCGGCGTCCTTTTGCTGCTTCGCTTCAGCGCGCGCCTCGGCGGCCTGCTCTTGTGACGCGGCGCGGTCGTCGCGCTGTTTTTGCGCGTCTCGGGTGTTCGTCGAATCAGATGCGCTAGCCGTCCTCGCGGTCGTCAGCGCGCCGGGCTGAACGTCAGTGAAGTCCACCTCGACGGTAAAAAACGGATTGGCGTCAATCTGGCTCACCAAGTAATACGCGGTGAGCACTTTGCCTGCGGCCTTATTCACGTCTTTGGCAAACGCAGGAACTTTGCGCGCGGCCTCGACGTCGGGGCTATTCATCAGGTACACGCCGTGCGTGCGCTCGAATTCACCGGCGGGGAGCGGTGGATTGAACTTACTTTTGTACATACGTGAGATCTGGAAGGCGTCGTCCTGGCCTTTGACTGGAATCGTCTGTTCAAAGCGAGTGCTGACGCCCAAATAGTTTTCCATCGTCACTTCTTTGCCATCGACTTTACGTATGACTTTGCCGAACTGCGTCGTCGGCAGATCGCCCCACGCAACCCTCGAGTAATCGGCCGATGACTTGGAGGTGTAGAGCAGCGCGAGCGCTTGGCCGGCTTTGATACGGTAGGTGTTGGTCGGGCTGACGGGCATCGTGCCTGTGACGATGAAGCCCTCGCTGACTTTGATCGTGTTGACGCCCTTGGTAACGTCGAAATTGGCGACGGTACCCACGTAGACTTTGAACGGTAGGAGCTTTTGGGCGGCGGCGGACGACGCGGCAAAGAGAGCGATGGCGCAGGTAAGCGCTGCGCGCTGGAGAAGCGGTCTCATCATGATCGGCGGTATTTCGTAGGTTTAAGGGCGGTTGCGGTACCGAACACGCTGTGAAAAATTGCGCGTCAGGGCTACGCAATGCTAGAAACGCGAGCCGTGATTAACTAGCCGTCCGAAAGAACAGGAACGTGGCTTGGGTTGTGCCGCGCTGGGTCACGTACTTCGCGCGTTGTGCGACGGACTTTGGGCCACTTGCGAGCGCATGGGTCACGAGGCACCGATGCGGCGCGTCGGGTATCGGATACAGCTTTATGACTCTAACGACTTACTGATGGTCGTTAGCGCGTATTTTTATCGACTGTCGACTAATAGAAAAATTTCCATTCATCGACCGCCGACTGGTCGTTGGGTGCAAAAAGCTGTTAACGAGAACTCAGCTACATAGCGCATGTAGTTCGTGGCGATCGATCCACGCTGAAACAACCCGCAGAGCGATCCTTTTTGCGAAACGGATAGCGGCGCCACGGCACAGACTGAGCCCGGACATCACAGGCACTCGCAGCCGCTACGCGATGCATGCGCAATCCTGCCGCTAACGATGCGCTAGCGCGTCAACCACTCGCGCGCGAGCATGGCGTATACAAACGTGTCGCGGATCACGCCATGATGGTCGCGGCATTCACCACGCAAATGCGCTTCGCGGGTAAATCCGACGCGCTCTGCAAGTTTCCAACTACCCGCGTTGAGCACATCGATCGTGCCCCACACTCGGTTGGCTTGAATGTGCTCGAACGCGAGCTTGCAACACAGGCTGACCGCCTCCGTGGCGATGCCCTGTCCGCGCGCGCTTTTGCGCAGGAACCAACCGATCTCTAACGACGGTACGGCCCAGTCAAAACCGTGAAAGCCGGTCCCGCCGTAGAGCGTTTTTTCGTCTTTCGAGAAGATGCCCATGATGAGCCCTTCACGTGTGAGCCAGCGTCCCGCCATGTTGCGAACGTATGACTCGGACTCGTCAACCGTTTGGTGTTTGGTGACGGGCCACTCCATCCAGCGCGACAAGTCGGCGCGATCTTCCTCCAACGCGGCGAAGAAGCGCTCGCCGTCGCCAGCGCGATACGGGCGCACGACAACTCGCTCGCCTTCGAGTTGAGGCGGCAGGTCAAGCAGTCTCGGATGCACGATGGCGGGCATCACGCCTCTCCTTTGCCTAGGCTTGCGCCAGCCTTCAACGACGCTTCGATGAACCCATCAAGATCACCGTCGAGGACTGCGCCCGTGTTGCCGGTCTCAAAGCTAGTGCGGAGGTCTTTGATGCGCGACTGGTCGAGCACGTAGCTGCGGATTTGATGCCCCCAGCCGATGTCGCTCTTGGTGTCTTCGAGTTTTTGCTGCGCTTCCATGCGGATACGCATTTCGTGCTCGTACAGGCGCGAACGTAAACGCTTCCACGCGACGTCGCGGTTGCTGTGTTGGCTGCGACCATCTTGGCACTGGACGACGATGCCCGTCGGAATGTGCGTCAAGCGTACGGCCGAATCGGTCTTGTTAATGTGCTGTCCACCGGCACCGCTGGCGCGGAAAGTGTCAGTGCGCACATCCGACGGATTGATGTCTATCTGAATCGAATCGTCGACTTCGGGGTAAACGAATACAGACGCGAACGATGTGTGGCGGCGCGCGTTACTATCAAAGGGGCTTTTGCGTACAAGGCGGTGAATGCCGGTCTCAGTGCGCAAATACCCGTACGCAAAGTCACCCGTGAGCTTGATCGACGCGCTCTTGAGACCCGCGACATCGCCGTCGGATTCTTCGAGCACTTCGACCTTGAAGCCCTTACGTTCGCCGTATCGGCAGTACATGCGAAAGAGCATCTGCGCCCAGTCTTGCGCCTCCGTGCCGCCCGAGCCCGCGTTGATGTCAAGAAAGCAGTTTGATTCGTCCTGCTCGCCGGAAAACATGCGCTTGAATTCAAGCTCCGCAAGAATGGCGGTGATTTTCGCGACGTCGCCTTTGAGGCTTTGCAACGTGGCCTCATCACTCTCCATTTCCGCCAGTTCGAGCAACTCGGCGGCGCCTTGGGTGTCGGCAGTTAGTGTGTCGATGTGGCCGATGACGCCATCGATCAGGCGTTTCTCTTTGCCCAATTCGCGGGCGCGGTCAGCGTCGTCCCAAACCTTGGGGTTCTCGAGTTCGGCGTTGATCTCTAGTAGGCGGTGCGACTTTTTGTCGTATTCAAAGTAACCCCCGAAGTTCGTCTACTTTAGTTTTCGCTGCGCTGATCGCTGATTTAAGTTCGCTGAGTAATTCCTGCACGAGTAGCTCCTGATTTTTCTCTATTTTAGGGCGCAAGCAGTGGGCAAAAAAAAGGCCGGGCGAACCCGGCCTAATTTACGTGCGGTTCAGACTATCTGAAGCGACGTGCCGATTGCCATCCGAACGCAGCCAGAGCGAGCGCCAGCATCAAGAGAACAAATCGATTGGTCGTCGGAATGTTCACTGGTGGCGTCACGGACTCGCATGCGTACGCGTTGATCGCAGCCGCAGAGCTCGGCGTCACAGTTGCTACGTTGTTCAGCCCGCCTGAGCCCGGTGGGTTGCCAGACGCACAAAGCGCAGATCCAACGCGGTTGGTCACTGCTTCCGTAATGGTGTATCCAATCGTGACCATATAGGTGTGGCTTGCGCCACCCGCAATCGGAGTTCCCACCGCCGCAAGCGTGTGCGGTGCCGTTCCCGAGCAGAGTGGTGCGCCGCCCGCCACTGGTGACGTAGTGTTCACGCAGCTCACCGAGTCGATGGTAATACCGGTACCGAACATTGGCGCATCGGTCAAACCATATGACCCTGCGCCACCGGTGTTTGTCACCGTGATCAGGTACGCCACTGGATTCGCACGATTGCCACTCACAATGGTTTTTGTGACAGTGATGGCTGGTGGGTTGGAAGGAACATCCCTACAGGCGTTCACCGTCGCGGTCGAACTCAGTCCGGCGCTCGGCGTCACGGTAGCGGCGTTATTCAAACCGCCAGAACTAGTCGTCACGTTTGTCAAGGCGCACAGCCCAGAGCCAGCCGTGTTCGTTACGGCATTGCTCACAGTAAACGGTATGGTGACCGTATACGTGTGTGCAGCGCCGTTCGCAATCGCGGTGCCCAGCGCGGCGAGGGTGTTGCTACCCGTCGCCGTTGTGCAGCTTGGCGTGCCACCAGCGGCTGGTGCAGTCGTGTTCACACAGGTGATGCCGGTCGGCGTGAGGCCACTGCCAAAGAGTGGCGTGTCGGTCAGGCCGTACGTGCCAGGTCCACCGGTGTTAGTGACGGTAACCAAATACACAGCAGGACTTGCTGTCGCAACACTCGTGATCGATTTTGTCACACGAATGTTCGGTGGCATTGGCGTACACACCTCCTGATCGACGGCGGTTTGGCCGGCCGGCGTCAAGGTTGCACGATTCAGCAGCCCCGTGTTGGTCGTGCTGCCCGTCGTTAGCGAACAATCGCTGCCAGCAGCCGTAACCAACCCAGGCGTAACCGTGAAGGTGACAGTCATGGTGTAGGTGTGCGTACCACCCGCATCAATACTGGTTCCCGTCGCGGCCACTGTCCAAGGCGCATTGCCCGTAACGCTCGTGGCGCACGCTGCGGCACCGGCACCCGATGCACTACACACGGCACCGTCAACCGCCGTACCGACGCCGAAGAACGGCGTATCAGTCAGGCCGTAAGCCAACGCCGTACCACCGGAGTTGTTCACGGTGATCGTGTAGACCTGCGTGTACTGATTAACCGTCGCGGTCGGCGTAGGACCAGCGCCAAGCACCTTGGTATGCGTCAAGCGGCCAGGAGCGTTCGTACAGGCGTTGACCGTAGAAACATTGCCTACGTTTGGCGTCACTGTCGTTGCGTTATTCAAGCCACCAGGTGTGGTGGTTTGAGCTGTAGTTGCGCATAGTGCTGAGCCCACAGTCGCCGTGACGCTTGCCGTCAAGGTGTAACCAATGGTCACCGTGTAGGTGTGGCTCGCGCCACCCGCAATCGATGTGCCCGTGGCCGCCAAGGTGTTGGTGCCCGTGCCCGTGGTGCACACCGGCGCGCCGCCAGCCGCTGGTACCGTGGTGTTCGCACACACCGGTACGCCTGGCGTCAAGCCCGTGCCAAACAATGGCGTGTCGGTCAAGCCGTAGCTGCCCGCTCCACCCGTATTGGTCACCGTCACCAAGTACGCAATCGGATTGGCTCCGGCTGCGCTGGTGATCGTCTTAGTAACCGTGATCACTGGTGCGTTCGGCGTGACCGTGGTGCAGGCGTTAGCCGACGAAGCAGCCCCCGTGTTCGGAGTCACCGTGGTCGCGTTGTTCAAACCACCCGCTGTGGTCGTCTGTGCCGTCGTGGCACACAGTGCACTCCCCACCGTGTTGGTCACCGCGTTGGTTACCGTGTAACCAATCGTGACCGTGTAGGTGTGGCTCGCGCCACCCGCAATCGCTGTGCCCGTGGCCGCCAAGGTGTTAGTGCCTGTGCCCGTGGTGCACACCGGCGCGCCGCCAGCCGCCGGTACCGTGGTGTTCGCACACACCGGAACGCCTGGCGTCAAGCCCGTGCCAAACAATGGCGTGTCAGTCAAGCCGTAGCTACCAACACCGCCGGAGTTTGAAACCGTAACGAGGTAGGCGATTGGATTAGCGCCCGCAGCACTGGTGATCGTCTTGGTCACCGTGATGTTCGGTGCGTTCGGCGTGAGGTCACGACAGGCGTTGACCGTTTGTGCGTTGCCGCTGTTCGGTGTGACCGTGGTGGCGTTGTTCAAACCACCAGCGTTGGTCGTCGGCGCCGTCGCTGGACACAGTGCGCTGCCCGCCGTCGGCGTCACCGCGTTGGTGACCGTGAACGGGATCGAGACCGTGTAGGTGTGGCTTGCACCACCGGCAATGGCGGTACCCGCCGCTGCCAAGCTGTATGGCGCAGCACCCGCACAGTTCGGTGCGCCGCCCGCGGCCGGAACCGTGGTGTTGGCACAGGTAACCGCACCCAAGGTGACGCCACTGCCCAACAGTGGGGTGTCCGTCAACGTGTACGTGCCTGGACCACCACTGTTGGTCACCGTGACCAGATATTGCACCGGCGAGGCGATGCCTGCACTGGTGATCGTCTTGGTCACCGTGATGTTCGGTGCGTTCGGCGTGAGGTCACGACAGGCGTTGACCGTTTGTGCGTTGCCGCTGTTCGGTGTGACCGTGGTGGCGTTGTTCAAACCACCAGCGTTGGTCGTCGGCGCCGTCGCTGGACACAGTGCGCTGCCCGCCGTCGGCGTCACCGCGTTGGTGACCGTGAACGGGATCGAGACCGTGTAGGTGTGGCTTGCACCACCGGCAATGGCGGTACCCGCCGCTGCCAAGCTGTATGGCGCAGCACCCGCACAGTTCGGTGCGCCGCCCGCGGCCGGAACCGTGGTGTTGGCACAGGTAACCGCACCCAAGGTGACGCCACTGCCCAACAGTGGGGTGTCCGTCAACGTGTACGTGCCTGGACCACCACTGTTGGTCACCGTGACCAGATATTGCACCGGCGAGGCGATGCCTGCACTGGTGATCGTCTTGGTCACCGTGATTACAGGCGGATTCAGCGTCAGTGGATTAGTAATGGTGCCGGTAGCCGTGCCACTGGCTGGCAACGTCGCAGGTGGCTGCGTGTAGGTGGCTGTACCCCATGTGTAGTTAACAGGGGCTCCCGGACGCGCCGTTTCAAGAATCGTACAGCCCGTGCTGCCCGCCGGGATGTTGATCGCCGCGCTCGTGGCCGTCGTGCCGTTGGCAGGAATGGTCATGCTGCCGGTGTACGTCGCCGTCGGGTTCGCACAGGTGATCGAGAAGTTGTACGTGCCAGGTGCGCCAGTCGCTGGTGCGCCCGTGACGTTCTTGGTGATCGTGACCGCTACGTTGTTACGCGTCAACGGGTTGGTCATCGTGCCCGTGAGTACAGCACCTGGCGTTGCCGCACCTGCTGCTGGTTGCACATAACTGACCGCGCCCCACGTGT
>Ga0209097_10000997_pt1 | contig 25281 bp, 22 predicted proteins | sample AD_UKC052_MetaG_FD_184419 | JGI IMG/M metagenome (GOLD analysis project Ga0209097, IMG submission 184419) | Active sludge microbial communities of municipal wastewater-treating anaerobic digesters from USA - AD_UKC052_MetaG (SPAdes) (version 2) | ecosystem: Engineered > Bioreactor > Anaerobic >... | reverse complement strand
TTCGCTATATGGCAGACCACGCCCGTGAGCGTGACACAGCCGCTTGGCTCTCCAAGGAATACGGCGGCGACGTATCGAAGCCCCTGCACATCACCGTGACAGGAACGGACATTGATTATGAAATGTCTTGGGCGAAGGTACAGCGCCGAGTGGCACAGCTCATTAAAGAGGACAGGTTTTATACCCAAGAGGAATACGACCGTCTGGACGATATTGACCCGATTGCCATTCGTGAGGCTCTTGCCGAGCGTGGTATCGTGAACGGCGAATTGGTCGAACCCGAAAAGCTCGACAATGACCCTTTTATTCAGCAGGTAAACGCAGATGTGAAGTCACTTTCCGAGTCCGTTGAGGCTTTGGAAGCCGAGCATGAAGCGAAGCGAAATGAAGCGATTGCCAATCTGACCACAGAACAGCAGACCATTGTGGAAGCTATGAATGTGGCAGGTTTTGTGTATCAGCACGATGCCGGTTATTCCGGCGAGCCTATCGTGTTTTATGCCAATACCGACAGCTATCCCATTAGCTTTGCAAATTGGGAGGACGCCTACAACTGGATTGATAACGCCGAGCTGAAACTGGAGCCGGGTCTGCGTGACAAGGTACAAGCTGTTCTTCATCCCGATGAGCCTCCCCGTATGACCGATGAACAGTTTGCGGGCGAGCACCTTATCCCTCGTGAATCCACCTTTGAGATTGACGGTCGTAGATTTATCGTGGATAGCGTAAATCTCAACTTCGGAACTGTGAGCCTGCAGGACGTGACCTTCCAGAACGCTACCGGCTTTCCGATTTTCAGGAGCGAATCTATTGAGTTTATGCGTAGGCTCGTGGAGATTACCGAAGCACAGCGAAATGCGGAGCTGCCTGCAGAACCGACCGTAGCAGAACCCAAGGTAGAGTTTCACAATTTCCAAATCACCGACGACCATTTGGGCGAAGGCGGTGCAAAAGCGAAGTTCCGCATGAATATGGATGCCATCAATCTTCTGAAAGAATTGGAGTTTGACGGCAGACAGGCTACTCCCGAAGAACAGGTCATTTTGTCGAAATATGTCGGTTGGGGCGGTCTTGCTGACGCCTTTGATGAAACAAAGGACAACTGGAAGAACGAATTTGCGGAGCTATATGCCACACTCTCTCCGGAAGAATACGCCGCAGCACGAAGCTCTACGCTGAACGCTCACTACACAAGCCCTACCGTCATTAAGGCTATCTATGAAGCCGTTGGCAATATGGGCTTTGAGACCGGCAACATTCTGGAGCCGTCTATGGGTGTCGGCAACTTCTTTGGCTGCCTGCCCGAAGCGATGCAGAACAGTAAGCTCTACGGCATTGAACTGGACAGCATCACAGGTCGAATCGCAAAACAACTTTACCCCAAGGCAGACATCACGATTGCAGGCTTTGAGACCACCGACAGGCGGGATTTCTATGACCTCGCTATCGGTAATGTGCCTTTCGGACAGTATCAAGTCAATGACCGAGCCTACAATAAGCTCGGTTTTTCTATCCACGATTACTTTTTTGCCAAGGCTCTCGGCCAGGTAAGACCGGGCGGCGTGGTTGCGTTCGTGACCTCTCGCTACACGATGGATAAGCAATCTCCCGAAGTGCGGAAGTATATCGCACAGAGAGCCGACCTGCTCGGTGCTATCCGTCTGCCCAACAATGCTTTCAAGGCAAACGCAGGAACAGAGGTTGTGTCCGACATCATCTTCCTGCAAAAGCGTGACAGACCCATTGAAATTGAACCCGATTGGGTGCATCTCGGCAAGAACGATGACGGATTTGCCATCAACAGCTATTTTATCGACAACCCGGAAATGGTGCTTGGTCGCCAGACCTCGGAAAGCACACAGTACGGTAAACATGACTTTACTGTTGAGCCGTATGAGGGCTTGGATTTGAGCGTTCAGCTCAAGTACGCTATCCAGAACATCAAGGGCACTTATACCGAAGCGGAGCTTCCCGAACTCGGTGATGGTGAAGCCATTGATACCTCTATCCCGGCAGACCCGAACGTAAAGAACTACTCCTATACCGTGGTGGACGGCGATGTGTACTACCGTGAAAACAGCCGAATGGTGAAGCCCGAACTGAACGCAACGGCAACGGAGCGTGTTAAGGGTATGGTGGAGCTTCGGGATTGCGTTCAAAAGCTCATCGGTCAGCAGATGGACGGTTTCGTTTCGGATGCGACTATCCGTGAGACCCAAAGAGAGCTGAATGACCTTTACGACAAATTCACGGCAAAACACGGGCTTATCAACAGCCGTGGCAACGCTCTCGCCTTTGCAGACGACAGCTCCTATTATCTGCTTTGCTCTCTGGAAGTGCTCGACGAGGACAATAACCTCAAACGTAAGGCGGATATGTTCACCAAGCGTACCATCAAGCCCAGAGAAGTCGTGACCTCGGTTGACACCGCTGCGGAGGCTCTGGCGGTATCTATCGCAGAAAAAGCCCATGTGGATATGGCGTATATGTCCTCTCTTACCGGCAAGACCGAGGAAGAACTGGCAAGTGATTTACGTGGCGTTATCTATATGGATTTCAACCGCAAGCCCGATGGCTCGTACACCTGGCGTACAGCGGATGACTTCCTCTCCGGTAACGTGCGTGAAAAGCTGAAGTATTACGAAAATGCTTTGGCAATGCTCCCCGAAGATGCCAACCACCGCAATGAGATTGCCGACAATGTGGCAGCTCTCAAAATGGCACAGCCGAAAGACCTGGATGCCTCTGAAATCGAAGTTCGCCTCGGTGCAACCTGGATTGATAAAGCCTATATTCAGCAGTTTATGGTGGAGACCTTTGAACCGCCGTATTACCTGCGCAGGAGTATTGAAGTAAACTATTCGCCGTTCTCTGCAGAGTGGAACATCACCGGCAAATCTCAGCCGTCCTACAGCGACGTAAACGCCTATATGACCTACGGTACGGACAGAGCTAACGCCTACAAGATTTTGGAGGACACCTTGAACCTCCGTGACGTTCGTATCTACGATACCGTAACCGACCCCGACGGCAAGGAACGCCGTGTGCTCAACTCCAAGGAATGTTGGTGTCAATAAAAAAGTCCCAAAAATGACGGAGAAAAATCCCCAGTGAAATATGTGCAAAATTTTCAGAAGAAACCACCAGGACGAAATCAATGTCCCCATTCATGACGGAGAAAAATCCCCGTTTATGACGGAGGAAAAGGGCCAGCCCAGGACGAAGGACCGGCCCCATCTGAATTAATCGTAGTGCAAGTTCAGAATATCTTTGAATTCACGATAGGCTATGTAATCTCTGATGTCATAGATTAAGTCCGAATTGACGTCCGAGTAGCCAGCAGCTTTACGTAATACGATAATTTCCTGTCTGAGCTCGTTGCAGTGATCCAGCAAAGCCTGGATGAGGAGAACCGTGTCGGTATCACTCGGCATACTCGAGCACCTCCTCCGAAACTTCATCCGGGAGCTTACTCGGCCGCCCTCGTTTTCGTGCTTCAGAAGGGTCAGCAAGGGTTCGACGCTCGCGCATGCGGTAGCTATCGCCGTCTATGACGACGAAATTGCAGTGGTGGACAAACCTGTCAAGGATGGCCGAGGCCAGTACAGGGTCGAACAGGATTTTGCCCCACTCGCTGAATTCTTTGTTGGAGGTGATGATCGTAGAACTGAGTTCATAGCGTCTGGCAACCACCTCATAAAGATCGTCCACACTCGTCTGATTGAGCTTTTTAAGGCCGAATTCGTCGATGATGAGAAGATTGGGCTGCGAATACTTTTTGAGCTTCTGTCGGAACGAGTTATCGGCACGGGATATATACAACTCGTCAAGCATATCTGCCAGCGTGGTAAACAACACGGAATAGCCCTGCTCAATTGCTTTAATTCCAATCGCTATGCTCAGGTGTGTTTTGCCCGTTCCGGGAAGGCCTATAAAAGTAATATTTTCTTTTCTGCGAATGAATTCGCAGGTTCCCATACTGTAGATTTCCTGCCTGTTAAGCCCCGGCTGCCAGTTGAAATTGAATTCCTCCATGGTCTTGTGCTGTGGGAACTTTGCTTGGTAAATGAGCTTCGTATGACGGTTCCTTGCCCGGTTCAAGTTTTCGTCATTGATAAGGACTTCCAGAAACTCGGCATATGACATATTTTCTTTGGCAGCCTGCTCTATCCTCATATCAAGCGTTTTAATGATCCCCGAGAAATGCAGGTCCGTCAGCTTTCTGAGAATGGCGTCAGTCATTGGCGATCACCCCCAGCCCCATCAATGCACGGTATGCGTTCAAATCCCGGACATTTGATCCTTCAACCACTATTTCATTGTCTGCTTCTTCATTAAGAGGTAAGGCCTCAAACCCCCCATCACAAATATTTTTAACTGTTCTGTAAGAAATGCTTCTATAGTAGCAAGCCCTGCCGCATGCCTTGTCAACTACAGAATCGGGGTATTTTTTCCTGAGGTTAACAATACCGGCAAGTATCCTGTGATACTGGGCATGGCACCCCGATTCCGCATATTGTGTAAAGAATTCAACCGCGCCGGGGCCTATCTCCTCCATTTCAACTTTATACCTTGACATGATTTCCGCTGACGTTATATTCTTACTTGCAGGATAATGGCTTTTATCTGTAACGTGGGCGCCCTTCATGTCAGTGTTGATGACATGGAGGGCGACTTCTTTACCCTTGAAATATATCTTCAGGAGATTGTTAACCTCGATCACATCGACTTGACATCCAATGTATGTGTGGGGTACGGAATAATAATTGGCGCGATAGCAGATATGGCATTCGTAATTCACGATGGCAGTCGTTGACCGTGAAAAAATGAAATCCTCCGCCGGCAACGGCTTAAGCTTTTCCTTTTCAAAGGTCTCAAACAACTCTTTCGGCACCTTTTTTATCGTTCCATGTACCCTGATGTTGGCAATGTTGGCAAGCCAATGCTTTAGAAACTCGCGTGCTTCGTCTATGTCTTTAAATTCACGCTTGCTAAAGCAATTGTCTTTGACATATTTCACATTAGCTTCGATTTTGCCTTTATCCGTTGGCGTGAATACCCGACAGGGCTGCGGTAGAAAACCGTAGTGTTCACCGAAAGCGGCGTATGTACGCTGTGTAATCGGTTCATAGAAATTCGTTTCGGTAACTGCTGCTTTCAGGTTGTCCACCTTTACAGTCTCAGGCACGCCGCCGAAATATTTAAAACCGTTGACATGACAGGTGATGAATGTCTTGACGCTCTGATCCAGCGTGATTTCGACGTACATATACCGTGAATACGATAGGGACATTACGAATACCCAAGCCTTCCGCGGTTTGCCGCCGACCTTAAGCGTTCCTATGTAGCCGAAGTCGACTTGGGCCTCCTCTCCAGGCAGAGCGTTCATTACCATATATGCTTTCTTTTCATCGGTCTTAAGTTTCCGGCAGTAGTCTCGCAGGCCGCTGTAACTCCCTATTGTTTTTTGATTTTCGGCCTGAAGATCCTGATGGATTCGCTTGACGGTCAAACCTTTCCCAAGCTGTATCTCAATATATTCCCGATATTCATCAAACTGGGATGGGTATGGTTTTTTCTCAATCTCCTTCTCTCCGGCTTCATAGCGCTGAATTATGCGCCTGACGGTCTTGCGGTCAATACTCAGTTGTTCCGCAATACTCGTCTTGCTGTACCCCTTCTTGTACAGCGTCATGACTGTTGTTTGCATAGCTACCTCCAGCATAATTATTTCCCCACTTTCTGGGGAGTTACGCCGGTCAGTATACCATGTTATACTGGGGATTTTTCTCCGTCATAAATGGGTACTTTTATTATGCCATTAACACCAAGGAAACCACCCTCGCACAACAAAAGCAGCAGGCTATCAAGGATGCATTCCAGGATTGGATTTGGAGGGACCCCGACCGCCGACAGGAGCTTGTCACCAAGTACAACGAGCTGTTCAACTCCACGAGACCCCGTGAGTATGACGGTTCTCATATCGTGTTCAGCGGTATGAATCCCGAAATCAAGCTCCGTGAACATCAGCTCAATGCCGTGGCGCACATTCTCTACGGAGGAAACACGCTCCTTGCTCACGAAGTGGGCGCAGGCAAGACCTTTGAAATGGTCGCCGCCGCAATGGAAAGCAAACGCCTTGGGCTTTGCCAAAAGCCGCTGTTTGTCGTTCCCAACCACTTGACCGAACAATGGGCAAGTGAGTTCCTCCGCCTTTATCCTTCTGCCAATATTCTTGCCGCAACCAAAAAGGACTTTGAGCCGAGAAACCGTAAAAAGTTCTGCGGCAGAATTGCCACCGGCGACTACGATGCCATTATCATCGGACACAGCCAGTTTGAGCGTATCCCCGTTTCCCAGGAGAGGCAGGAACGGCTCTTACAGGAGCAGATTGCAGAGATTGAGGAAGGCTTGGAGGAACTGAAAGCCAGCCGAGCCGAACGCTTCACCATCAAATCTCTGGAGAGAACCAAAAAGGGCTTGGAAACAAGACTGCAGAAATTGCAGGACAGTTCCCACAAGGATGATGTCATCACCTTTGAACAGCTCGGTGTGGACCATCTGTATGTGGACGAGGCGCACAACTACAAGAACCTGTTCCTCTACACCAAAATGCGAAACGTGGCAGGTCTCTCGACCACCGACGCACAGAAATCCTCGGATATGCTGCTCAAATGCCGCTATATCGACGAGTTGACCGACAACCGAGGCGTGGTATTCGCAACGGGCACACCCGTCTCAAACTCCATGACCGAGCTGTACACCATGATGCGATACCTGCAGCACGACACCATCCGAGGCAAGGGCTTGGCACACTTCGACTGTTGGGCTTCCACCTTCGGAGAAACCACCACCGCCATTGAGCTTGCACCGGAAGGAACCGGCTACCGGGCAAGAACCCGTTTTGCAAAGTTTTTCAATCTGCCCGAACTGATGAACCTGTTCAAAGAGGCGGCAGATATTAAGACAGCCGACCAGCTCAACCTGCCGACCCCAACGCCCATCTACCACAACGAAGTGGCACAGCCTACGGAAATCCAAAAGACGATGGTACAGGAGCTATCCGAAAGAGCCTCTGCGGTTCATTCGGGTAAGGTTGACCCGTCCGTTGACAATATGCTCCGCATTACCTCAGACGGTCGCAAGCTCGGTCTTGACCAGCGTATCATCAACCCCAATCTTCCCGATGAGCCGACCAGCAAGGTCAATATGTGCGTAGATAACATTCACCGCATTTGGGAGAATGGTCACGCTGACAAGCTGACCCAGCTTGTGTTCTGTGATTTGAGCACACCGAAAAGCACGGCAACCAAGCGAGCTGCCAAAGCTCCTGCAGGAAATCTCGACAGCCCCGAACTCCGAGCATTGGAGCACCTTGCAGAGAAAGACGGCGGCACAGAGGAGGAACAAACCTTTACCGTGTACGATGACATTCGTGACAAGCTCGTTGCCAAGGGTATTCCGAGAGAACAGATTGCTTTCATCCACGAAGCGAACACCGAAGCCCGTAAAAAGGAACTGTTCAGTAAAGTCCGTTCGGGACAGGTTCGTGTTCTGATGGGTTCGACCTTTAAGATGGGAGCCGGTATGAACGTCCAGGACCGACTTATCGCCCTCCATGACCTTGACGCACCCTGGAGACCCGGCGACTTGGAACAGCGTTCCGGTCGTATCATTCGCCAAGGCAATATGAATCCCGAAGTTCACATTTACCGCTATGTAACGGAAGCGACCTTCGATGCGTACCTCTGGCAGACCTTGGAGAACAAGCAGAAGTTTATCTCGCAGATTATGACTTCCAAATCTCCTGTGAGAGCCTGCGACGATATTGACGAAACGGCATTGTCTTACGCAGAAATCAAAGCTCTGTGCGCCGGTGATGAGCGTATCAAGGAGAAGATGGACCTGGATGTGGATGTCGCTCGTTTGAAGTTGATGAAGGCAAACCACCAAAGTCAGCAGTACCGCCTGGAGGACAATCTGCTCCGTTATTTCCCCGAACAGATTGAACAGAACAAGAAATTCATTGAAGGCTTTAACGCCGATATGAAAACGCTTGCCGAGCATCCGCACCCCGTTGACGGCTTTGCCGGTATGACCGTGAGAGGCGATGTCCTCACCGATAAGGAAAACGCTGGTGCCGCCCTCGTCGATGCGTTCAAAGATGTTAAGGGACTTGACCCGGTGCAGATTGGCACTTACCGGGGCTTTACGATGTCGCTCACCCTGGAGGACTTCGGACGTGATTATGTTCTGACCCTTAAAGGACAGATGACCCATCGTGTGACCCTCGGCAAAGACCCTCGTGGTAATTTGACGAGAATCGACAACGCTCTGAACGGTATGGCTGAACGCCTCACCACCGTGCAAGGCAAACTCGACAGCTTGTATGCACAGATGGAAACGGCAAAGCAGGAACTCGGCAAGCCGTTCCCGCAGGAGGCAGAGCTGAAGCAAAAAGCTGCAAGGTTGGCTGAACTCAATATCGCTCTGAACATCGACGATAAGCCTCCCCTTGAAGCGATGGCAGAAGAAGCTACGCCGAGAGCCGAGATTGCCAAATCTGCAAAACCGTCTGTTCTGCAGAAGCTCCACTCCTACGGAACCCAGAGCAGGACGGAACCGAAAAAATCCAAAGAGGAGGTACGCTGATATGGATAACGAAAAAATCAAAGTATTGGTAGTGGAACCGGAGAAGAAGCCCTATGCGAAAGAAATTTCATCGGGGCTTTCTTCTTTGCAGCATGAGGTAGGCGGCTATATTCAAGCCGTCTATCCCTATGAGGAGCCTGTGGCCATCATCTGTGACGAGGAAGCAAAGCTGACCGGAAAGCAGCTCAACCGTGCTCTGCGTGACGAGGGCGGAAAGATCTACGATGTGGTCGCAGGCACCTTTCTTATCGTGGGATTGGGCGAGGAGGAATTTACCTCGCTCACCCCGGAGCACATGAAGCAGTTCAAGGGAAAGTTCAACACTCCCGAAATGTTTATGAGGCTCAACGGAAAGCTCGTCGTTCTCCCTATGGGGGACGAACGAGTGAAAGCCAAGAAACCGTCTGTCTTACAGAAGCTCAATGATATGAAAGCAACGGACACTCCGACTGCCGGAAAGAAAGCACATGCAAAGGAGGAACGCTGATGACCAACGAAGAATTGAATACCAAACTGTACGAAAAGCTATTTGCGGAACAGGAGGACTTCAAAGGGTGGCTGGTAAAACAGCCGCCCGAAGAAATCTTGAATCACGCTTACGAATATGTGATGCGTGAGGACATCGTTCTTGCGATGGAATATCACAACGTAACCGACGAACAGGCGAAAGCATTGTTGGCATCCGAAAAGCCTTTGGAGAGTATTTTTCAAATCTTTGAAAATGTTGAGGGCGACCACATGGATGTTATCAGAGATTGTATCGAGAAAAGTGCCAATGCTGCTATCGAGAAGCAGGCTGAGATTCTCCGCAATCTACCTGTGTACACTTACTCTGCGACCTTTGCAAAAGAGCACAGCGAACTGGAAGTGTATCGTGCCTCTCACCGTGCCAATGTGGAATGCAAGAACGCCATTGAAGAAGCCATTGCAAATCACTACACCGATAACCGGCTTGATGGTTCTTGCGTGAAAGAGGTCGTTGACCGTTTTGGCATGGAACGTACTGCCTTTGTTCTGGCAAACACCGTACAGGATAAAGACTGGGATGGTCGCATTTCTGATGACAACAAGAAATGGGCAAAGGACTTTCCGATTCCAAGGGATGCAGATGCGTGGGGCGGCAGAAGAACCCATGAGTATGTATGCAGCCATGCTCATCCCGGTCTCATCAATCTGTTTATCGACCGCTTTAGAAAAGAACAGGAGCTTGAAAAAGCCAAGAAGCCCTCCGTGCTGAAAAAGCTGCACGAAGCAAAAGCGGATTTGCCGAAGAAGTCTCAGGGGAAGCCAAAGGAGGCTGAACTGTAATGGCAAATCGCAACAGACCCATTCAAGTGAAATTCCGTGTGACACCGGAAGAACGCAAGATGATTGATAAGCGCATGGAACAAGCAGGCACAAACAACATGGCGGCGTATCTTCGCAAAATGGCGATTGACGGATATGTGGTAAAGCTGGAGCTGCCAGAACTGCGTGACTTCATTTCCTTGCTGCGCCGTACCAGCAACAACTTCAATCAGATTGCTCGTAGAGTCAATTCCACGGGTCGCATCTATGATGATGACATCCACGAAATGAAGATGATGCTGGAGCAGATTTGGGAAGCCGACAATCATATCCTCGATAAACTCGCATCCATCAACTGAATCTGCCCGGTGACATCCTTGTTGATTTCATCATGCTGCGGTAAAATATAGTCGAAAGGAAGGAGGGCTTATCCATGAAGTTCTTTTTGAAGATATTATTTGCCCCTGTAATCGCAGTTCTTATACTTGCCATCTGGCTTTTTGCCTTGGTATTGAGGCTCTCCGCTTGGGTATTCGGTATCCTTGGCACCATCTTCGGCATACTCGGTCTTGCAATTCTGATACTGGACAATGTGACCAACGGCATCATCGTTTTGGTGTTTGCGTTCCTTATAAGTCCTTTGGGGATTCCGATGTTAGCAGCGTGGATGATAGGACAAATGCAGAGATTCCGCTACTTCGTGCAGGATGCGATTTACGGATAATACAACTTCGACACAGGCTGTGTCGAAGTGAGAGTGAGACGGGTATGGCTTCGGCTGTACCCGTTTTTACATAGATTGGAGGTGAATGACTATCGCAACGACACGCATAATTGCTATGCACACACAAAAAGGAAAATCCATTGCAGAGAGCATCAGCCTGCGAACAGATTACGCACAGAACCCGGAAAAGACCGAAGGCGGTGAATTGATTTCCTGCTATGCCTGCGACAAACGCTCAGTTGATTCTGAGTTTGCCTTGGCAAAACGGCAGTACCGCCACTATACCGGCAGAGAGGAAAAGAATGATGTAATCGCATATCAAGTTCGCCAGTCTTTCAAACCCGGAGAAGTAACACCGGAGGAGGCAAATCAAATCGGTTATGATTTCGCCTCTCGCTTTCTCAAGGGAAAACACGCTTTCATTGTCTGCACCCATACAGATAAAGCCCATATCCACAATCACATCATCTGGAACTCCACCACGCTTGATAACAAACGGAAGTTCAGAAATTTCTTCGGCTCAGCAAGAGCTGTGGCAAGGCTGAGTGATCTTATCTGTACAGAACATCAGCTTTCCGTTATTCAAAATCCGCAAAGGGGCGGAACAGCGTATAGCAAGTGGAGGGGCTTCAAGGCTCAAATGCCAAATCGGGAGCGACTGCGTATTGCCATTGATGAAGCGCTGGAGCAAAAGCCCCACGACTTCGATGCGTTCCTTTCACTTCTTGCCGAGCAAGGCTTTACCGCAAAGAAAGGAAAACACCTTGCGTTCACGCATTCGGACTTTCAGAAAAATGTTCGATTGAAGTCCCTGGGCGATGAGTATGATGAAGATGCCATCCGTGCCATCATCAAAGGACAAAAGGTTCATTCTCCGAAGAAGCGTAGAAACGTGTGGGATGCTAACCGGGCACAAAGCATTATCGACATTCAAGCCAAGCTCGCCGCCGGTAAGGGTGAGGGCTATCGTCGCTGGGCTACGGTTGAGAACCTAAAGCGAATGGCGAAAACAAAGCTCTATATGGACGAACACGGTCTGGACTATAATGCAATGTTGGCTCGCAAATCCGAACTGGCAAAGAAAGAAAAAGAGCTTTCTGCGAAAATCACAGAAGCTCAAAATCGTATTGCCGAGGTCAACGTCATCAAAACACAAATCGTGAATTATTCTAAGACGAGGGATGTGTATGTCGCTTATCGGAAGTCCGGTTACTCTAAAAAGTTTTTGGAGAAACACGAGGATGACATCATCATCCACAAGGCAGCGAAGAAAGCATTTGACGAATTGGGGGTTAAGAAGCTCCCGACCGTCAAGAGCCTGCAAGTAGAATTTGCCGAGCTGCTTACCACGAAAAAGGAAGCGTATGCCGAACTCAAAAAGGTTCGGGACGAGCTTCGTGACGTTGCCGTACACACAGCGAACTATGAAGAACTGCGTGACCTCGCTGAGCGAGAACCACGCAAAGAGAAAGAGCACGGTCGTGAATGACCGTGCTCCATAAGCGTCGGAACGATGCGTAGCCACAGATGAAATCTGTGTTAAAGGGGTTCGGGGATGTTTCCACGACAAGCGATTTATGGACTCCTGCTTCGGCAGGGGTCTATAAATTTTTGCATTGTGGGTACCGCTATGCACTGCTTGCTAAAACTGTTCCCCTCGTTTTCTAACTTGCGTTATTCAAACGAAATCTTAATTACAGGGGTATCTATGGTGTTACGACCTTCCTTAATCTCAAAGCTGAGTTCAACCTCTTTCACGTCGGAAATAGAAGAAATTTTGTTGTCCTCCAGAGAGGATTCCCACAACTTGATTTCAAGCACAGCACTTTCTCCATTTCTTAGTTCCTTGCTGTAGTATGAATAGTCTGTCATAAATCCGTTCACAGAAAGAGAATCGTACACGTCATCAATGCTCAACGTTTTGCCGCTACTGTTCTCTGCGAGTAGCAACACATACATATCTGCGCTATATTCCGAAGAATCTTCTAAAACAGTTTTCGATACAATCCTTAACCCATTGGCATTGTAAACCTCTGTGCCACTTGCATCAAACTCTGATTTAGTATTAGGAACAATAATGTTTACCGGAACTGCTTCGGTAATGTTGTTTCCGTCAGAGTTGCGTTGAGTCAACGAGAGCGAGACGGAATCTATCGTTTTGATTCCGTATATTTCCCAATATTCAGAATCCAACACCGAGGAAATATCCACATCAACGATGCAACGCTTCCTAGGATTGATAGCATCACTCGACCACGTGGAACTGGTGACAATCAATCCGTTAAGAGCTATGTCCGAAGTCGAAACATAAACAATTTCGTTTGTGGTGTTTTCCAGTTCCATAAGCAATGCTGTGTCACCATCTCTATTGACCATCAAGCCACTTGAAAGTAATTTAACGCCGTTTTCGTTATAGAGATTATCCTGCGAAAAATATGTGATGTCGTAAGTAAAGGTGTTCATAGCTGCACGACTTGTTATAGTCTCTTGATAAAACTCCTTACTATAGTCGTAAGAACCAAACACGGAGGTCTTTACCTGTCGAGGTCCGGTATAGGTGTGGTTATAGTCATCGTCTGATATGTCGAAGCCTATTTCAATGTCAGCTATTTCGCTGATACCATACAACATCAACGCATCGTAGCTGAAGCTGATTGCATCATTGGCTTTTTTGCCGTTGGCTACATCACAATTCAAATATCCGTCAGCAACCATATAGCCGTTGACTGAATTACAGCTATATCCCATCGAACCGCTGATAAAGGATAAATCTTTTCCGCTGTTATTTTCAATCGTCAACTCCAGCTCAACTGCATAGTTGTTGTAGCTTAATCCTGTTGCGGTTATCTTGACACCGCTTTCATCTACCATAATTGTTTCTGCGAGGGCTGCGCTCTTGCTGAACGTGCCCAACTTTTCGTCGTTCTGCTTGGGCGGCTCGGACGGCTTCACTCCGGAATTTCCGTTATCAGATTGCGATGGAGCAGATGTAGTTTCTCCCGGTTCAACATCGGTATTGCCGCAAGCGACAAGCGAGATTACGCAACAAAGTATCAGTAACAAGGAGATTACCTTTTTCATTTTGTTTTCCTTTCTGGCAGGACGAGGACTTTCGCCCTCGTCCATTATCGCCTCAATCTTCATCATCGAGTTCTACGATTTCATACTCAGGGTCTTCAAAGGTGTCTTCGTCGTAGTCGTAGTCACCGGGGTTGGACATATGGAGAATTTCTGCACCCTCACGTGTGCAGGAACACAGATACAGAGCGTATTCCTCCGCAGTCTCCTCCGTGCTAAACACCTCGTCCTGCTCCTCACCATCAAAAATGATTTTGTACTTTGCCATTTGTTTTTCCTCCTTAATTTTCAGAAATTTCTTCAGCAACAGATGTGGCTTTTTCATCTGTAGCTTGTTGACCGGTGCCTTTTTTGCACCTTGTTTCATAAACGAATGCTGCAAACTCAAGACAAGCATCAGCCGTCTCTCGCTCTACTTCTTCGAGCTTGTTCTCGTAATGACGATGCAGGAGTAACATACCCACACCAATTCCAAGTGAGAAAATCAGAGAAGTAATGGTTGCTCCTCTAACCACGCCGTTTTGCTGTCCGGCGTTCCAGAGAGCCGTGATACCGGCTCCCATATCGCCATTCCCAAGATTGCAAAGAGCGTGTGTCATATCTGGAGCACGACCTCCGCTTGTTTCAAGGACTTGGCTTACCAATGCGTTGTTTCCCATAAAAACTCCTTTCCTGTTCTAACGTTAAGGGCAGTATGGATTAGGCTTGAACAACAGAATAATCAAATCAAAGATTACTCCCACACCGGCAAGACCGAGTGTGCATAGATAAACGATTCCTAACAAAACCCTCCCTTCGTAGAATTTGTGCGCTCCGAATATTCCAAAGAATAAGCAGAGCAAAAGTGAAACACATTTGCTTTTTGCCACACAACCCACCTCCACCTTATCTGCGTTTTCCTGCTATCCGTCCCTCTCCACCAGACGAACGATTCAGCAAGGGATTGTGTTGAGCAATTTTCATACGCTCGTGCTCTCGTCGTGTTGCAGAAGATGACCTTCCGTCTGCGACTTTGTATTCGATGGTTCCGCCATCACACAGCTTGCCACTACGGATGTGTTCGTTTGTCCGACGATGCAAGTCGCAGGTTTCACCGATGTAGCAAAGGGTTCCTGTCCCATCCCTCAATCGGTATTCACCAGGGCTGGAAGGCGGCTTATTGCCGCTTCCAGTTGAGGGATTGTACTTGTTGGGTCTTCCGGTCTTGTAGATACTCATAAGATATACCTCCTTATCCTTTGTGAGTCACAACGGCAGTTACAACGCTGGGGATGACGATTGCAGCGAAGCCAGCGGCTAAGCTACCCCAATCCATACGCTTGTACCAAGGCTGGATTTTCGGAGCTTCAACCTTACGAGCAGGTTCGTCAACAGAAGCATCGCTCTCGATAATCTCATCAAGCGTTCCGTTAGAAGCAGCTTCAATCTGAACCATCAGCTTGGCATAATCTGCGATGATTTCATCACATTTCACGGTACACAGAGCACGCTGCTCCTGGTGGTGAGCGAGGATTGTGTCAGCTATTTTATCAACCTGTTCCTCGGTCATAGAGCTACCGCTTTTTGCGTAGGATTTGATTTCGTAAGAGATACCACCGCCGCAGCTAATGGAAATCTTGTGGTAGTTGTCCTGCACCTGTGCTCGCTCATTTGAGAGAAGAAGCATATTGTAGTAGTCTGCGGGGAACAGCTCCTTCAAGTGCTCTCGCAACAGAGCTTCCTTTACACTCATACGTCCGGGGAGGTCATATACGATGCCGCTATCGTCGTTCCTTGTGAGCAGACCGTTAGGCGAAATCGTCATAGCTGCTCCCCAGTTCTTCACTTCAACAACGAACATTCCATAAGGGGCGATTACGATGGCATCATATTCAGCCTGTGCATCTTCGTCTTCAAGCTGAACATTGTAAAGAATATGGATTCCTTTGTTGTAGGAGAGGAGCTTTAGTGCTCTCTTTGCGATTCTTTCGCCGTTCATTCCTTTGATGAAGCTGCCGATGGTGTAACCAAGCTCTCTCATATTTGCCTTAAACCGGAGATATGTATCGGTTTCATCAAGCCCGTACTCCTTAGCCAGAGCTTCAAAGTGAATCATAATATCTCGGTCACGAAGGTTCTCAGCGTGTGTCTTTTCAAAGACGCCTCGTGCCATCGCTCCTTGCAACTCTGTGAGATGGTCAATGATTTCCTGGTTGGTGTACATAGTGTTCTGATTTGTTCCCAGCCCCTTGAGGCTTTCGATAATCTGGCTCATTCTGATGTTGTTCATTTTGTTTCTCCTTCCTTGTCTTTGAACTGGTTAAAGTTTATCGCGACCTTTTTCGCATTCGGTTTTGCGAGTGCAGGTCTTATGTTTGAGGGAGATTATCACCGGCTATCTCCTTGCTACGATATAAGGATACCATCCGTTTTTTTATATCTGGTTTTGACAATGCAAAACAAAAGAGCCTGGACTGTAGTAGCCCAAGCTCTCGTGCATATTGTTTTTATGTTGTTTTGCTGGCGAGGATGTTTCGTATCTCGTTTGAAACGGTAACTTTGTTTTTGGGGTCAATAATGGCATCGTTTTCGCAATCGACAAGAAGCAACACCTTTTGACAAATCTCAAATGCCTCACCCTCAATGCCAACCTGCCACAGATGGTCGCACAGTTCCTGCTTTATGCGAGCGTAGGAATCTGTGTTGGCGTGGTTTACACATAACCGGATGCCCTCAAAAAGCAGTTTTATTGCTCTACCATAACACCTCAGTTCAAAGAACATATTAGCGCACGGTATATTTATGGTTTCTATCTTCTGCAGGTCTGTTGGAGTAATGACATCGGATAACGCCTGTGCATCCTTTACAAAGGTTTCTGTTAAGGATGCGCTATCGTATATCAAAGCGAAGTACCAAGCACACACCAAATAATATTGAAGTCTAACGTCAGCATATTGCGAAGCGTTTTCCGCAATTACTTTTTTAGCAATGTCGATAAGGTCGCTTATTTCTTTTTGAGTACCTCGACAGCTTCTCATTAGAATCGTAGCTTTAGCCAAGATGTTCTTTGCGTATAAGTGGTTGTCGTCACGAGACAAACCACGCTTAGCATAATGAATCGTCTTATCTATTGCATCAAGCATTTTGTCCAGCAGTTGTTCGTACTTCGGGTCCTCTGTGTCATAATTTCCCGCAAGAAGAATATCTTGATACTCGGAGAGAAGATTATAGTACAAAGCATATACCCTGTGGTGACGTACTTTTGTAGCAATCTTTTCAGCTTGCTCCAATAGCTTTTCAGCTTCGTCAAATCTTTCGTTGTCGGCGTGGATAAGAACAGCCATTGTGTAGAGACGCATAATTGTAATTGGATTTCTGCTTTCGCTCTCATCCAACAGCTCGGCTGTACCTTTTAAGACAAAATCGCTTTCAGTATCAGAGAATATGTTGCCTGTTTCAGCAAGAATATAATCTTCTTTATACTGCGGGGTATTTAGAACTGTTTCGTAAAGCAGATTGATGTAGGCATCATTTGCTTTTATCGTCTCATCTCGCTTACACTCTCTAAGAATATCTTCTGCTTGTGCGAGCAGACCTGCGATTTTCTTTATGTCGGCAGGAGACTCATCCTTAGCACGAGCGTATCGCTCACGTTGAACCATACCTACAATCCCATTTTTTTCAAATTGTTTCTCCTGCCATTTTTTTATATTCACCATTCGACGGTCTCGGAACGACACAAGCTTTTGCAATAGCTGATTATCTTTAAGCTCAGAAGGAAGTTCCTCGCTCCCAGTGGTATAAATGCTAATCTGAAACTGAGCCATTTTTGAGAAGAACGCTAGCTAGAAAGTGAGCCACTTGAAATACGCTCTAGGGCAGTATAACCTGCAACTAGAGGTGAGTGGAGTGGTCATAGGAGTGGAAGATTACAAAGGGATTCGGCAAAAGTGGCTGGCAGGAATAAGTCAGCGGGAGATCGCAAGGCAGCTGCACATCTCGCGAAATACGGTATCAAAGTATTGCGACGGGGATGTAGTGCCATGGGAACGCAAGGTACCCGAACGCAAAGCGTCAGTATTAACGGAAGACGTAGTAAAATTTATTCAGGCATGCCTAAGAGAGGATGAACAGGAGAACATAAAGAAACAGACCCATACTGCGAAACGAATTTATGACCGTTTAGTAGCCGAGAAAGGGTTCGCTGGCGGAGAGTCCACGATCAGGAGCAAGGTCAGCGAGCTTAAAGCCGGTCAACTGAAGGTTTTCGTGCCGTTGGAGTTTTCACCTGGGGAAGCGACTCAGGTGGATTGGGGCGAAGGTACGGCCTATCTTCGCGGAGAAAAGATAAAGGTCAATTTATTCTGCGGCAGATTATGCTCAAGCTGTGCACCAATAGTATTTGCATACCGACGCCAGAACGAAGAGAGCTTTTTGGAAGCCACCGCAAAAACCTTCCGTTACTATGGCGGAGTTACTGAAAAGGTGATTTTCGACAACGCGAAAGTCGCCGTAAAAGATGGCTTCGGAGCGAATGCTCAAAAACAAGCTGGATATTCCATGCTTTCTGCGCATTACGGCTTTGATGCACTTTTCTGCAATCCGGCGGAGGGCCATGAAAAGGGTTTGGTCGAGGGCTTGGTGGGATGGGCGCGTCGCAATATACTTGTACCGGTGCCGAGAGTCGACAGCCTTGAGGAACTCAATAACATACTTGAACAGCGTTGCCGGGAATATCTGCAACATAAAATTGCAGGCAAGCCCGCATCTGTCGGTGAAATGTTTGAGCAGGAAAAAGAAGCGCTGAGACCTTTGCCGGGATGTGAATTTGAAACTGCCAAAGGCTTCAGCACCAAGGTTGGTACCTATTCCACCGTTCGCTTTGACACCAACGACTATTCGGTTCCTGTTGCCTACTGTGGATGTCAAGTGGGTGTAAAAGGTTACGCCGGAAGAGTTGATATTTATTGCAAGGGCAAAATAATTGCCAGCCACGAACGGTGCTTCAAGAAGCATGAAGCTGTCTACAAGCTTGAGCACTATCTCCCTATCCTGGAACATCGGGGACGGGCGGTTTTCAACGCTGCGCCTGTCCGGCAGAATCTGCCCCCGGAGTTTTTGAGCTGGCTAAAAAGCAACTGCGCAGACCACAAGGAGCTTATGCGAGTGTTATGGGCCTGTGTAGATTACGGCTGGGAGAAGGTTTGGAAAAACAGCATCGTCAAAACAAAAGAGCCGGTAATTACTGATATTGTCGCCGTTTCCCCTGTCGATCTGAGTAAATACGATCGGCTCAGCGAACGGAAAGCAGGTGTTGGCAATGGCTATTAATGCGGTTGAGGAACAAATTCGACTCTACGCAAAACACCTGAAAATACCGACCTTCGTTGATTACAACGAGATTCTGCGGCGTTTAAAGCCAGACGACCGATTTGAAGATATCCTGTTGGAGCTGATGAAGGCCGAAAGCCTCCAGCGTCAAGAAAACCAGAACCAGCGCCGATTAAAAGCGGCGGGCTTCCCATACCTCAAAACTCTCGACGAGCTGGATTTAAGCCGTTACAACGGTACAATTTCCGAGACGTTTCTAAACGAGCTTGCCAGCTGCGGATTCATATCCGCTATGAAGAACATAGTAATGATTGGCAACCCGGGGCGCGGCAAAACCCACTGCGCCATAGGGCTTGGTTTAAAGGCGTGTGCGCTGGGCATGAATGTATTATTCAAAAATGCCGCCGCGCTCTCAACTGAGCTTGTTGAAGCGAGAGATAACTACGCCCTCGGCAAGCTTGAAAAGCGTATACGGCAGGCGGATCTGCTTATTCTGGACGAGCTGAGCTACATAAGTTTCAACCGGCATCAGTCCGAGCTTCTGTTCAAGGTCGTATCAGAGAGAAGCGAAAGAGGCAGCGTTATTGTTACTACGAATCTGTCTTTTTCAATGTGGACTGACCTTTTTGAGAATACAACAATGGTGGCAGCCCTGGTCGATCGCCTGACCTTTAAATCTTATGTTCTTGATATGAACGGTGAATCATATCGGCTGGAGCAGACTATGAAACGTCGTTAAGCTTAGACCTGGGCCGGAAGGTAACCAGCCGTCAGCCTTGACAAACCGTCATTCAAAATGCTGTTCTATTTTTGCCGACGGTGATGGAAACTCAGGAATATCTATTATCAATACCGTTGCAATTTTCAATGTTAGCATTTTGAATACCAGCTTATCAAGGCCAAGCCGCCGCAAGCGGCGGTGACTACATTGAGGCCTCGGGCTCAGAAAATCTTGGAATATCTGTTTGAACCGACGAGAGAAATCCGATTTCACTATTCGGGGAGAACTTTCTCAATCATCATGTGGCTCACTTTCAAATCAGCGCACGTGGCTCAAAATCAAATCAGCGCGTGGCTCACTTTCAGATTGACAAACACAAGTGGTTAATAACCTCTTGAGTTTCTTCGGATAATTATTTTTTGTGGATTCCAGGCGAAGCTCCACGTAGAAGTAGCATAAAAACTGTTCCGCAGCTTCAAGATATACGGGGAGCCAATCCCAACGATGCACCGATTCTTGGATTACTCTGTGCATAGAAATGGTATCACCGGAAAGCATTAACCAACCATCGCTAATCAGCTCATTCAAATCATCCTTGGAGGCAAGGTGAAGAATTTGCTGTAATTGATTGATGTTTATGCCGTTATCACCAAGTAAAGATGCCACCTTCATCAAAGTTTTCTTTTCATCAGAAAGAGAACTTGCTTCAAACAGCGCATCTATGATATTGCCAACAGTATCTCTCTTGGAGTCATTATCTCTTTCGTAATCAACTTTTTCTGAAGCGATGGAAGAAAAACCGTGCTCAGCAGCCAACGCCGCAGCATTTGAAAGTGTGATATGGCTGTTAGATATTTGCTTTGCAATAAGTTCCAAAATAAGAGTGTGACTATCGACACGCTGCAAAATTTCCTCAAAGCCCGACACTTCATCTTCAACGATGGCACGACCAAGGTTAGCTTCAAACAGCATCCTCAAAGCAACTGGGTCGGATATTGCAGAAATATTTAACTCACAGCTACTCTGATACGACGGGGATTGACGAGTTAAAATAACCACTTTCAAATCTGTCGCAAGTATAGCTCTCAAATCTGCATCAACTTTTCCGGTGAAATTGTCGATTACAAGAATGGAGTTTGTGCCTCTTGTAAGTTCCCGTATCTTCTGCAGTTTTCGATTAAAGTATCTCGTGCTGGATTTGCCTGCTTCGTCCAGGCGTATGGTGTTGATTTCAATGTTATCATCATCAGATATAGTTGCCTCAACGCTATCTTTATAATGGATATATAAGGAAGTATCGAAGCTCCTGTTTGTAAGATACGCTCTAATAAATGCACTTTTACCGATGCCGCCCATACCCGTGAGGAATATGCAGTTATTATCTTTACTCGCCAAAAGCATATCCAACTGTTCAAACTCGTGCTCTCGTCCAAACAAGTATTTGGGTTTGGATATTCTTGTTGAGTAGATTCTTGGGATGGTGACATCTGCATACATTTCGATTATGTTTAACTGTTCCAGCACATCTTCCATACTTTGGTATCTGTCCGCATAGTAAACAGCCAACGCATTATGGAAAAACTCTGTCAGCTCACCGAAAAGTTTATCATCGCATTTATTGTAGTCATATTTGAGTTGCTCAAAATTATACACGGCATTGTCTTCACAGTCCGGTGCGCTCGGTATGCATCCGAACAAAAGGAAGAAAAGCAGAGCGCCAACACCATATACATCGGTGTGCTGCCCCAATCGCTTTATCTTTGAAGTTTGCAATTCAATAGCCGCAAAACCCTTTGAATAAGAGAGACGGATGTCCTGGCTTCTTGTTTTGAATGGGTTCCTTAAATCTTCCATTGATAGAAGTGAGTTAAAGTCAAAAAGCTGAATCTGCTTTTGCAGGCCATCAACAATCAATACATTATCCGGTTTCGTATCCAAATAGAGATAACCCTGCTCGTGGATATTACCTAAAACGTAAGCAACTTGTTTTACAAGACTTACACACTCTTTAATGGACTCCGGGGTGTATGTAGCCAAAGTTTTTTGAGACGAGTAAGCAGAAAGAACATACGATGTTCCGTTCTGTTCAAACACGTCAAGCTGATTTGTCATCGAAGCATAGTTCGTTCCAGAGTAAAATAAGCGATTTGTGCGTGAAAAATCCAAGCAAAGTTGCTGTTGCTGACGAATAAATTCTTCGGCATCTTTGGCAGCAGGAACCAGCTTGCCATTCTCATCACGAGAAATACTTAATTTATAGGGATAAAACTCCTTTACTCGGTAAAAGGTCTTATCTTTTGTTTCGGTTTCACGAGACGCCTCATATACGATACAAGAACCACCACGACCGATTTCTTTTTCGATGACACAATGAATTGCTTCGCCCTTGTCATTGACTAAGCGAAGTAGGGTATTCTTTTTCAAAGCAATTCTATGGTCCATAAGTTCACCGCCTTTTTGTCGTTGTACCTTGATTATAGCGTATAGTTTTTGGCGCTCGGTTTTATGAGTGCAAGCTCACGCTTACTCGATTTCAGCAGAGTGTTCGTCGTTGATTGCAAACACTTCTCCCATATAAGCTCTGAAAGCTCCTAATGGGTGCTCATCATTGAGCGACCATAAGAACAGCCAATCATAAGGATTGCCAGGATAAAGTTCGGGATAGCCTGCGCTCAACAGACGTCCATTTATTGTTTCCAAACATCTGTCGGCATCAGAGCGTTTCGCTATATACTCAGTATCACTCTTGCTAACAATGATTTTTGCCCAGTATGTATAGAAAACTAGGAAAATCAACATTTTTCTCATCAGCTCATTGTCTCCCAGCTCGCCACGCAAAAGTCTGTCTATGCTATGTTGACTTGGGAAGCAGTAGCTTGCGTTCAAGGGCATTAGAGCGTTTTCTGAAAGAACAGAAGTGAGGGAACGGTCGTACTTTATGGCATACTCGGTTTCCATATAATTTCTCATTCCGATAATTTGAGAAAGAATAGTCCAAGTAGAAGAATCATCCGTAGCCACGACGTAATCCGCAGGCTTTACCTCTTTTTCTTGATACCGCACTTCTTCATCAATCACTTCTTTAGAACGGGTGTCTGTGTCGCCTTTTTTACTCTTATCCTCAAACAAATTGAATTTGTCGATTAGCCGTCCCTCTTGAACGGCCAATCCGTTTTCGTGGGAAATCTCAGTCCAAAGTTCTTGGATATATTTAATAGCCGTAACATTATTGTACTGGAAGTCACTGATGTTATCGGTTATGTATTTTATCAGACTTTCAGAATCGCCAATTCCGTTAATGTATTCAATAATGGTTCCTGTATAGAGCACTTCTTGATTAGGGAGAGCTTTCACTTTCTTAGGAACCGGGATTCTGTCAATTATTGTTTGTGCCTCTGTATAAGAAAGACCATTCCTTATGCAGAAATAATAAACAGCTTCGCTGGTGGTATGGCAATCAAAGCCACGTTCAAATTGGACACATCTAAAGAAATCATTTGTTGCGGCTATATCCAGACCAAACGCAAAGCATATCTTATATGCCGTTGGGCGTTTAATTACTGTGTTCGGCAAAAACCACTCTTTGAAATCACGAGGAGGCTTAACGTTAGCTGCCTTGAATCTATCACGAAGGAACTTGGATTTAGCTTCAACATCAGATATATCTCCAGAAAACCCGTGTTCCTCCAAAAATGAGGTTAAAGCGGAGTCGAAGCCGCGAAAAAGTGTTGCTGTTTCACGAAGGCTTTCTTCATATCCATCTTCATCCGGTGATAGTGTTTCGGCTTGTATGCTGAGTAATTCTGTATATTGGCTCATAAGAGTATCCTTTCTTCCATCAAGCGTTAGAGTATAGAAACGCTGATGAAGATAAATATCAATTCTACGGCGTAGGTAACATAGTCAAAGACTTTCCAACCATCAAAGTTCTTCGTAAACAAGTCTTTGAGAAACCAAAAAGGAGTAAGAATCAAGCCAAGCAATTCCTCTGCAATATGAGCAAAAGCAATTACTGCGAGGTTATCGGAATTAAAAGTCAATCCCTCGCCACCATCACCATATTTGGTTGCAAATGCACCAATAATTGCGATAGGAATGAAAAGAACCGATGCCCAAAACATAAAACAGTTAAAGAGCATCACATAAGAGTCCGGATGAGTAGCAGCTTCCCACAACACTCCGAACGAAGTTTTTCTGGTCACAAGACATACAATCGCAGAAATCAATCCATAAAAGGAAATCTCGTGGAACTTTCCAATAATAGACATAGTTAAAATCCATCCTTCCTCGCTTGCTGTTGATGATAAACTACGAGGTATTTAGCTATCAGTTCCCTGTCAAGCGTTTGTGTTATAGTTCTCGCATTTCCTTTGCGTGTGATGTAAGTGTCGTCACCCGTTTGGACGTAACCCGTGAGTTGTGCGTATGGGTCATAACCGGCATCAGACAGAGCCGTTATAACCGCCGTTATTTGCTTTTCAAAATCTGTCTGAGCCATTCCTATCACCTTACTGTTAATCTACGAACTTGAATGTGTTGCTCTCAATCAAATATACATCATCCATCGGGATTTTCTTTCCGTCCATCATTGTGATGATACGCTCAAAGTCGTCTATCTTTTTCACGCAACCCGTCGCTGTGATATATGCTCCACCGGCTTTTGTTTCATCGGGTTTGAAGTATGTGAATGTGACCTCATGCTCATCATCCAGGACATCGACGAGCATTTGAAATTTCATATTGAGCACATTCAAGCTCTCCTCGTCCAACTCAATTCTGTCATCTGTGAGCCGTCCGGTTTCTTTGATGGCGGCATCGTAACCCGTGAGAGCTGCAAAAGGAGCGAACTGAGCCGCACGGTCAAGCATTGACATTTGCGGTCTCTTGGTAGAGACATGATGTGGTAGGTTGATAATATCATCATAATGGGGCATACAGTTCACCTCCGGTTTTAGATTTTCATGCTCCCATGAATACAAGATGGAACATCTCATCAAACAAGCAGCCAAGTGTTTCTAAAAATTCTGCATCGGCAATCCAGAAGTCGGGCTTCTTAATCTGGGAAATAAGCACATTCAAAATCTGATTGATATAGTTCCAAACAGCAGGGCTAACGAGAGATTGCCCGAAGGCAAAATCATCTTCCGATACTGCTGAGTCACCAAGCACGATAGCAAAATACCGACTTAGCCAGTATGGGTTTATTGTGCGTTCTTCATGGAAAGCCATTTGCAGATATATATGCGACCCCATAGCGTTTCTAAAAGGCTCTGCATCATTCACTGTGTAAGCGATATATTCGGCAACGAACTCATTGAACACAGCATAGCCGGAACGCATTGGGGTATCACGTTCAAGGTTGATGCCGTATTGTTTTTCATCGCCAGACAGAAGATGTGATCTGCCCCCCTATAATGAGACACTTCATGTGGTACACTTAGTTAGGGAGGCGAACGAATTTGACCGGACAAAAATATTCGATAGAAAAAATAATACAAATTCTTTCAGA
>Ga0209097_10000992_pt1 | contig 25397 bp, 19 predicted proteins | sample AD_UKC052_MetaG_FD_184419 | JGI IMG/M metagenome (GOLD analysis project Ga0209097, IMG submission 184419) | Active sludge microbial communities of municipal wastewater-treating anaerobic digesters from USA - AD_UKC052_MetaG (SPAdes) (version 2) | ecosystem: Engineered > Bioreactor > Anaerobic >... | reverse complement strand
ATCCGGATTTCGAAGGCGGAAGCAGTAGGGATGTTGAAGAAATTTCCTGACCTTACGGCGTATATCAGGGGATAGTTTACAGGTTTATGAGTTTATAGGTTTATGAGTTTATAGGTTTATGGTTGAGAGGTTTATATTCGGCTACTCGAAAAAACGGAGATATTCTCATTCAACGAATGGCCTAATATTAACCTTATCAACCATAAACCTATAAACTCATAAACCAATAAACCCTCCCCCATTCACCTCAATCCGCACAAAAGTGGCACAGCAAAGGCTTGATTTTCTTCGGGAGACCTTCCGGAATCTGCGCTCTACCGGAAGCGTAGCGCCCAGTTCCCGTTTTTTGTGCCGTGCCATTGCCGGGAAAATAGATCCCGCCCGGGCCCGAACGATCGTGGAACTTGGCCCCGGCGACGGCGTTATTACCCACTATATTCTGGAGCGGATGCAACCGGATGCGCAATTGCTGATTTTCGAGATCAATGAAGTTTTTGTTAAAAAACTGCACGTTACCTTTCAGCACGACAAGCGGGTGACGATCATACACGACTCGGCGGAGAATATGGGGCGCTACCTGGAAGAAAGGGGTATCGCCTCCGTCGATTGTATTATTTCGGGCATCCCGTTTATCATGCTTCCGGAAATCCTGGCCCAACGAATTACCACGGAGTGCCTGCGGTGGCTGGGAATGGGTTGCCGGTTTGTGCAGTTCCATTATTTCCCGCTGATGCTGCCTTTTTACAAACGAATTTTCGGAAATGTAGATGTCGAGGTGGTGCCGCTCAATATTCCGCCTGCCCTGATCGTTTGTTGCGAAAAAAGATAGTCGCTTCCAGGCCTGTCAATGCCAATCATTATGACACTAATTAGATTCAACCTGCTCTTTTTCATCGTTTTATGCGGCCTTTCCTGCGGCCCCGATTACCTTTTTACAGAAGAAAAAAAGATCGACGCAGGGCAGTGGGCCTATCGGGATACGATGGATTTCAAATTTACAGTTGTGGATACGGCACAATTCTACAACCTGTTTGCAGATTTCGAATATGCCGACACGTTTCCCCTGCAAAATGTGTATTTGCGCTTGCACACGCTGTTTCCGGATGGGAAAAGGTTGTCGAGGGTTCGCTCGTTCGACCTGTTCGATGCACAGGGCAATTCGACCGGGAAATGTTCCGGGCACACCTGCAATACCCGTTTTACATTGCAGGAAAAGGCGTTTTTTAATCTGCCCGGTACTTATGTCATTACCCTGGAACAATTCACCCGACGCGATCCTTTGCCGGGCGTAAGCATGGCCGGACTGTCGGTGGAAAAAACGGGGGAGGCGAGAGGGAAGTAGGTTTATTGGTTTATTGAGTTTATGGGTTTATGAGTTTATGAGTTTATATCCAGCCGCTCGGTGAATGAAAATCTGTTTATTTATCGAGCGGCTGGATATAAACTCATAAACCTATAAACTCATAAACCTATTGATGCACCTCAATCGAATAACTATCCTTTTTTTCCATCCGTTTTCCTCTGGAGCGTTCGAAGAGGTCCAAATACTTTTTGTGTTGCTCGCCGGATTGTTTTTTACCGTTGATTTTCAGTGATTTGGACGTTATCTGGAAGGAGAAATCGGCTGGATTTGTGATCAGGTTATCGCGCAGCAATTCGGCTTGCACGGCACGCTGAAAATCGGTTTCGTGTTTTTGCCGGTTCCGGTCCTGGTACCCGGCGCGTCGTTTTTCCTGTTGAGCCTGCCATTGCTGCTGGTTTTGTTGCCAGCGGCCTTGTTCCTTTTGCCAGTGATCGAGTTCGCTTTGCCATTTATCCTGATGGGCTTTCCAGTCTTCCTCGTAGGCTTTCAGTTCTTTTTGCATTTTTGCCTTATCGTCGTCGCTCATTTGGCTGTAGCGTTCCCTGAGTTCCTGATACTGTTCGCGGTATTTGTCTGAATCGGCCCTGATTTTTTCCACCTGTTCTTCCCAACGCGCGCGGTCTTCATCTGAAAATGAAAATGCAATGGCGGGGGCATCGTTTTCACCAAAGCCCTCAAAGTGGAACTGGTCGCCGTTGATGTTCCAGTTAAAGTCTTCACCGTTGAACCCCATTCCGGGCAGGTCGATAGACTCGCCTTTTTCGAGTTTTTTTCCGTTCATCCAGACCTCTCCATCTTTAACCTTGATTTCCATCGGCTGGCCGTTTTTCTCCAGTTTGATGATCACATTGCCTTCCGGATCAGTCAGGGTGGTGATTTTAGGTGCTGCAAAGACGAAAGGCGGCGTGGGCGGCATCGGGGGCATGGCAGCCATCGGCGCCATGGGAGGAAATGGTGGGAAGCCGGGCACGGGTTGTGTCGGTGGTACTGGAGGCACGGGCGGTACCGGCGGCGGCGGAATAGAACTTTGAAGTTCTCGTGCCAGCGTCCCGTATTCGCCGAATTCGCTGGCAGGAATTTCCTTGCCGTCCAGATTCAAACGAGTGATCTGCCCGTCTTTCAGTTCCATTTCTACTTTACCGTGATCGTCCTCGCGGGTAATTTTCTGAATACTTTTTCCTTTGGGTATGCTATCGGGAGCGATTTGATCGCTGTTTTGATCGGTATTGCCGGTGTTCCAGAATGAGCCCGGCCAATCCGAAATTTGTGAAAAGGCCGCGGCTACGGTAGGAGGAGTGTTTGCACGCAGGCCGATGAAAGTAAGCAATGCGAGCAAAATGGCTGTTGCCGTTAATTTCTCCATGACTTGAGATTTTTGTTGTGGTTGATTTAGAATGCGCCGGATGCGCTCCAGCAGGAGCGGCCGGCGCGATGAACCGCCAATCCCGAGCGCCAGGCGGGGAGCAGGAATGGCCAGTTCCTGCACCTGTACCAGCGCTTTGGCGAAGATCAGCGGGCTGCCGGTGGCGGCGAGCGCGGCATCGTCGCAGCAGTTTTCCCGCTCGCTCCGAATGACGGCCGACACCCACCACACGGCGGGGTGATAGTAAAATAGCGCTTCCACGAACGCCTGCAAGAGGTTGAAAAGCCAGTCGCGACGGGCAATATGCGCCAGTTCGTGGGCAAGCACTGCTTCCACTTCGGCAGGGCTGAGGTGGTTGATAAGTCCGACGGGAAACAGTACGACCGGCTTGATCCAGCCGATCGCCATGGGCGAACGTGCCAGCGCCGATTCGAACAGGCGGACGGTTTTTTTCAATCCGAGCCGTTCGCTGAGCGTATCGATTTTCGCTTGCCAGGCGGCTCCGACGGGTTTTAGATGTTGCGTTTGCAGTTTATGCACCTGCCAGAGTCCGGTACTCAGGCGGATCATGAAAAAAATGAAACCGATCAGCCAGACCAGCACGATCGCAACGTAATGACTTTCAAGCCAGTCCGTGGCGTTCCCCATCCAACCCTGCTGCACGATTTGCTGCTGCGTAGCAATAAAAGGACCGAAGGTGGGTACATCATTCGCATTTGTTGAAGTGGAAGATGCGGGCTCGAAAATCCAGCAAAAAGTTGCCACGGCGGCAAAAAATACAGCCATCAAAGTGCCGTATGCTGCCAGGTAACGTTGCCGCGCCTTGTGCAGCCGTGTCAGCAATACCAGCAGAATCAAAGATAAAGCGGCGCCTTGCCAGAGTGTGTGTGCCAGCGTCCAGCCAAGGGCACGTACAACGGAATCGGAAATAACGAAACTGCCGTTCATGATTTGGGCGGGTGGTTTTCAATTTGAGCGATGAGTGCCTTGATCTCGTCCAGTTCGTCGGCGCTGGCTTCGTGGTTGCCCAACGCCTGCATGACCAGCCTTGCTGCATTCCCCCGGAACGTGTTGTCTACAAATTCCTGAAGCAGAATCGATTGTGTGTCACCTTCCTGCACCGCAGCGCTGTACAGGTGGGTGCGGCCTTCTTCCTCCCGGGTCACCATTTTTTTTTCAAACATGATCTGCATCATTTTCAAAGTGGTGGTGTAGCCGATGGCATCTTTCGGTTTGGCGACGTTGCGCACAGCCGCCAGGCCGCTTTTGCGCTGCTCGTTCAGCAGGTCGTTCACTGTGCGCACAGTGCTTGCTCCCTGCTGCCAGAGTATTTGCAGGATTTCCAGTTCGGAATCGGTGGGTTTCATGTAAAAATTGCTTGGATAAATGTGTACTTCGAATTCGAGCCACAAACATCTACGATTAATTTCGTAGATGCAAATTTTTTCTACGAAATTTTTCGTAGATGGGAAAAAGAGGGGATTGTTGAGGTTGTTGAGGGTTGAGGTTGTTGAGATTGTTGAGGGTGGTAACTCAAGGTTATGGGCAGAGGAAAGGCATTCAATTGGCATCAAATATTTGGCTACAAATGTTGGGCTTCTACAAATGTTGGGCTTCTCCGAAGCCAATGGTTCATTGCTCACGGCAGTCTACAAATGTTGGGCTTCTCCGAAGCCGTTTAAACTCCTGATTTGCATGAGTTACCACCCTCAACATTCTCAACCCTCAACATTCTCAACCCTCAACATTCTCAACCATCTCAACCCTCAACAACCTCAACCTTTCCCCGCCATCCACTCCAGAAAAATCTCCTCCACCTTACCGTTTTCTGCCCAGTTTTCTTCAATGTTCTCCAGGCGGAGAATCTGGCTGAACAGGCGGTTTTGAGCCTCGTCTTCTTCCAGTGCAATGTGATAAGGCGTATTGCTGAACGTGACCATGGAATAGACAGGCAAAAATCCGGGGTGTTGCGCGTGCAGGTGCGCGGCGATTTTTTTGCGCAGCAGGAATTTCGGGTCGGCCACGAGGTCGCGCATTTCGATAAAATTGCGCTGGGCGAGTTCGGCGATCGCATCGCCATCGGCGGCGCGGCGGGCGGAAAAATATGGGATCATTTTCGACCAGTCACCCTGAAATTGCTCGTGCAGGCCGTCCAGGATGGTACAATCTTCAAAACCGGCATTCATGCCCTGTCCGTAAAACGGTACGATGGCATGGGCGGCATCGCCAAGCAGGAGAATACGGTTTTGCCATTGCCAGGGGCGGCATTTGACCGTAATGAGCGAGGAAGTGGGGTTTTCCCGGAAATCCTGCGTTAGCGTGGGCATGAGTTCCAGCGTGTCTGGAAAAAAGCGCCGGAAAAAGGCGGTCACGTCTTCGCCCGATTTCAGGTTTTCAAAGGATATTTCCCCTTCGAAGGGCAGGAAAAGCGTGCAGGTAAAACTCCGGTCGGCATTAGGTAACGCGATGAGCATAAAATTGCCACGCGGCCAGATATGCAGCGCTTCGGGGTTCATGCGGTAGCCGCCGTCGGCAGCGGGCGGGATGCTGAGTTCCTTGTAGCCGTGGTCGAGGTAAAACTGGTTGTACTGGAAGCGGTCGGTTTTTTGCAGGGCGTAGCGTACGGCGGAAAAAGCGCCGTCGGTGCCGAAGAGCAGCGGCGCTTCCACGGTTTTGGTGTCACCGGTGCGCAGGTCTTCAAAAGTAATATAAGGGAGATCGAGGTCGACGTCGGTGCAGCGGTGTTCGAAGAAAAATTCCACGTTCGGGAAACTGTCCGCAATGTCCAGCAACGCCAGATTGAGGCCGCCGCGGGATACCGAATAAATGGCTTCTCCTTCCTTTCCGTAGGGCTGGAAAGTGAGCTCGCCAGCCACAGGGTGCATCATGCGGCCGGGCATGGGCAGCGCCGTTTGTTCAATTTTATCGCGGATACCGGCCATTTCGATAGCTTTCCAGCCGCGTTCGCTCATGGCGAGGTTGATCGAGCGGCCACCGCGGTAGCCGGCAGCGCGCATATCGGGGCGTCTTTCGTACACCTGCACGTTGTAGCCGCGGCGGGCCATAAAAACGGCCCAGAGCGAACCGACGAGTCCTGCGCCGACGATAATGACTTTGGATGGTTGTTTCATACGAAGAAAATGGTTAGAGCATGAAAACTCAACATGCTCGTAGGCAAATACGGCCCAAACCTACGCCGAATCCCCCGAACAGGTGGGTTCGCATCCGAAAAATCACACGTACTTTTGCAATAAAAAGCAGGATGCGAAAAATACTTTTTATAGTGATGTGCCTGGGCGTTCATGCCTTGCTACCAGCGCAGACGCCGGAAATCGTACCTGTGCGCGGCATGAAAATAACCTCCTCCTGCCGCATCAAACCGGGTAAATACCTGCTGGCTGCCGATTCCACCGCGCGCGTGGCTGTGTGTACCATTGAAGGAAATGATATCGAAGTGGATTTCCAAAATGCCGAACTGCGCGGGGCGGAAGAAGGTGTAATGCCCGATCGTTTTTACGGCTACGCGATTGTTGTGCGCGGCAAAAACATTCACCTGAAAAACGCACGGGCGCAGGGTTACAAAATTGCCCTGTACGCAGAATCGTCGGAAGGTCTGGTGGTCGAAAACTGCGATTTTTCCTACAACTATCGGCCCCGCCTGAAGTCGACCCGGTTGAAAGAGGACGAATCCGACTGGTTGAGTTACCACCACAACGAGAACGACGAGTGGCTGCGTTACGGAGCGGGTATTTACCTGAAAAACTGCGTAAATTCCCTGGTGAGCGGCTGCCACATTTCCGGAAACCAGAACGCGCTTTTGATGACGGGCTGCAACGACGGGCTGATTTATAACAACTTTTTCAACTTCAATTCCGGACTGGGTATCGGTTTGTACCGGAGCAGCCGCAACAGGGTGATGCACAACCGGCTGGACTGGAACGTGCGCGGTTATTCGCACGGGCATTACCAGCGCGGACAAGATTCGGCAGGTATCCTGGTGTACGAACAAAGCAGCGAAAACACGATTGCCTACAATACCGCCACGCATTCGGGCGACGGCTTGTTCCTTTGGGCCGGACAATCTACCATGGACACCGGGAAAGGTGGCTCCAACGACAACGTCATTTTCGGCAACGACTTCAGCCATGCGCCCACCAACGGCATAGAAGTCACATTCTCGCGCAACCGTATTCAGGGGAATATCATCCGAGAGTGCACCTATGGCATCTGGGGCGGGTACAGTTTTGGTTCGCGTATTCTGGGCAATTACCTCGCCGACTGCAAAACGGGGATCGCCATCGAACACGGGCAACAAGACACCATCCGGCAAAATCTTTTTCAGGATGACAGCGTGGGCATTCAACTCTGGGCGCGTGAGCAGCAACCGGCAGACTGGGGTTACGGCAAAAACCACGATACGCGCAGCCGCGACCACAATATCGACCGTAATGTCTTCATTTCCGTGCGCAAACCCCTGAAAATCAGCGCTTCCAAACACGTTTCGGTCAACGGCGAAAACCTTTTTTTCGATTTCGAAACCCTTCTGGAAACACCCAAGCCCAACGACAGCCTGCGCTTCCTCCGCAACGATATCTACGGCAATGCCGATCAGATAGCATCCGTATGGAAACATCCTGACCTTACCACGTTCAAAAGTGTGAACTTCAGCCATACCGGGCAGCCGGAAAACCCATATACGCCACTCGAAATTCCGTACCGCGAATTAAACGAACCCGACAGCCTGGCGGGGGGCATGCTCGCGGTGCTACCTGAAGGTACGTTGCGCGGCCGCCGGTTTATTATCATGGACGAATGGGGGCCGTTCGATTTTCGCCGCCCCCTGGCTACCGTAGATACCGTAGCCGGTGAACAATACACACTCATGCTGCTCGGTCCGGCGGGCGACTGGAAAATAACGGAAACGAAAGGCGTGAAAAACGTGAGCCTTCGCAAAGGCGTGGTACCCGGCCAACTGACCTTCGAGCGCGATGCTGCGGAAAAAGAGTGCAGCATCGCGTTTGAATACAGCGGCGCACAAATGATCGTGACGGAATTCGGCAAAAAAGTGCCGCCCGGAACACCGTACCGGTTTTTATTTAAAGAATGATCCGACAACCCGGCTTTAAGGCCCGTGGAAGTCATCCGATGACTTCAAGTCATCGGATGACTTCCACAGGCCTTAAAGCCGGGTTGTCGGAGCGCTTACCCATCCGGCTTTTCAACAAACACACCTTTCTAAAAACCCAAACATCATGGCAAAAGTACCGAGAGAAACGCTTCGAAAAATCGTATGCACCGGTTTGGAGATTTTAATGGAGCACCAGGGGTATCCTCAAAACATCGTTTTGAGCAAGCTCCAGGCACTTGGATTTTCCATATCGGCTCCTTCTATGTCCAACATCAAAAACAACAAGAATGTGGGGCTTCCCACCTTGATTTCGGCAGCGGAAGGCATCCAAAAACTGATACGCGAAGAACTGGACCGGGAGTACGATTTTGAAAAGCATGATTTTATTCCACTGAACACACCGGGCTGGAAACCCGGCAAGGTGTCGGAACAACAGATTCACGACGGAAACCTGGTGAAGATCCACAGCGAAGGCCGCGTATCGGTGCCGGAAAAAACAAGATTCATCGTGACAGCCCGGCAAGAGGTCGTGGAGGTAGGCGTGCGCCTGAACTCGTTTTCAAACTATTTCATTTCAGAAAACGAAAGCGCTTACAAGATCCATATTCTTGATTTGCTGGGCAGGGGAGTGAACATCAAAGGTTACCTGCTGGACCCGGAGAGCGAGGAAGCCCGGATTTACTTTGAAGACAGGGCCAGATACGGTCCTCTTTCCTATGAAAATGATTCGCTGGATGAGATCAGGAAAGTAATCAGGCGCTTTCAGTCGCTGAAACAGGAATTTGAAGCCAGAAAACTGGCCGGTTCTTTCGAAATATACCTTTACAAACATATTCCTTACTGCCTGTACCTAGCTATTGACAATGGAGAAGATTCCGGCAAAATGATGGTATCGCCGTATTTATATGGTGTGAGCCGGGCCAATTGTCCGGTACTGGAATTTTCCAAAGCGGAGCATCCGGAATTATACCGGCGGCACCTGGAATCCATGCATGCATTTATGGAAGGCGCAAAAAGGCTGATCTGACTATAACAACAGGTCACAACCCCTACCGTAAATTTACGTAAATTTATATAAAGTATTGTAAATCAATAGATTATATTTCATTTCTTTTTTTCCTCCCCTACCTTTGTATCGTTCAAACCGATGAGCAGGTGTAGCCGGGTGGTATCATAACACACTTCTGTGAAGAAGTTGTTACGAATCCACTTCGGTCGCCGGCAAGTATATCGGAACGAGTTCAGGCGCCTTTCCTTTTTCTGAGAATATGTAAAACCGAACAGACTGGTTTTGCTTGCTGCTTCACTGCACAGGCATGCCGTGGTTCGTATGCCCGTGGCCGTTTGCGGCTACCCTGCCATCCTATTTCTTAATTCAAATTTTTCAAGGGAATGAAAAACGAAATTAAAAAAGGATTCCAATGGGGTTATCAACTGGGCTTTGTGCTGCTTCTTTTCCTGCCGCTCACTTTCGGTGTGTCGGCCACACTTCAAAAGGAAGGGAGGGCTTATCCGCCGCCCCAACCATCGATCGTTAGCCTGTCATCCGGTTCCGTTTCTTTTGAATGGGCTCCGGTTTCGGGTGCGACCGGCTACAAGGTTTATTACTTCAGGCAAGAATCAATGCTCACAAGTCAGGAACAGAGCACCGATAACAAACCTGATTTTTCGGGTCTTCCTGCCGGAACGTACACGTTTTATTTCAAAAGCGTATTTGGGTCCGAATCATCTGAATACGTCGTTATCGATGACCTGGTAATCACATAATACAACTGGCCGCGGCTTCTGTGCGTATGCGCGCAGAAGCCGCTTTTGGCAGGCTTTAAATATTGTATCGATTAATCTGCTTCAAAAGCCACTCACGGAGATAAATATTGTTTTTCTTCCTGATGCGCCCCCTTATAACATGCGCCGGCGTTTTCATCAGCAGAATCATTTTACATATTCTGACAAATTCCAGTATTGCCTGAACGGCTTCCGTTTTGGGTTTGGCGCGGGAAAGTACATTTTCAAAAGCCAGGCAGTAATCGATGATGACGCTGTATGTAAAACGGGTTTCCATGTACGTTCTTAAAACAAGGATTTTCGAGCGATATTGATCAAAAGGAAGTTTGAATTCCGTGCGGTGGATCAAATCCAGCACCTTGTCAAATTCGCCGTTTTCAAATAGAACGCTGGCGTTGGCAAGCGCTACCGTGTTTTCCTCGAACTGCCTGCCGTATTTGTGTATAAAGGTGTTTACCCAGTCGAAGTGTTTCAAAGTTGAAGCGACATTGGCGATATTCAGGAATTGCGCGGCCGACAATGCGCCCTTTTTGTCATAAAGTCCCTGCTGAAGGGTGAACTTGTGAAACTGGTGCAGTTTTTCAGCCCATACGCTTTCGGAGCCTCCTGTACGGAGTTTGTGTGCGAGGAAATTATGCAGGTGGGTGAATATGGGAGATAATTCATCCCGGTGAATGTCCTTTAAGTGTTCCGACAGGTTTCGTTCGACCCGGTCATAAATCGACTGTTCTTCCGTAGAGATCAGTTGAAAAACATCGCGGTAAATTTCAAGCAGCAGCAAGCCGGCCTGGGGAAGTGTTTTTATTGGTATCGGTTCAGTCGCTTCGGATTCGGGCGAGGATTTTTCAGGCCGAATTCTTTGGGCTGTTGCCAGCGTGGAGGACATCTTGAGGTACACTATTTCACCGTAAATCTTGAGTTCTTCTATACAATTGTGCATGCCTTCGATATCCGGTTTGCGGGTATTGAAGCAGAGCTGCTCAAACTGCGTGTGAGTAGCCACCATGTAGGGGATATATGCATTGGTGCTCGATCGCTCTTTTATGGAAACAGTATCCTTGTACAAGCTGGCTGCTTCTTTTGCAAATTCCTTTTTGAATCCGCGGTCCCTCAATGCTTCTATCCACAGCAGCCGGTTTATAAAATCATCATTTGCGGCTTTTTCAAGGGTGATAAATTTTTTGAGAATCAGGTAAAGATCCGAAATAGAGTTTTGCAGGTTGGTTCGTTTGCCGGCCTCTGATACCGACGGCGACCGGAATATTTTTTGGCTGGCATAATCGATATCCAGTTTTTTTTCATCGGTAAAATCAGGATAAAAACGTTTCAGGTATTCGAATACCTGGAACACAATACTGTCTTTTCCCCGCGTATCCCTCAGGTGTTTTTGAAAAAGAACAAGTTCTTCCCGGTTGAGGGCTTTCAACAAAGAAAAAAGTTTGGGTTTACCCATAATGAAAAATTTAATACATGGTTGAAAAAAGAGCGGCTTACTGAAACGTATGAATATTGTTAAAAAATGACTGGCAACCAAGGAGTATTTAAAAAAAACTAGTTATAATTGATTGATTTGCAAATATCTATTAAAAAAATCAACCCATACGGCCAACAATTATTTTTCGCGAAAAAAAATATGCTGCAACCCGTGAGGTGGTAGAATTGTATAAAAAATATGGGGAAATGTTGGTGAAATGATGATTTTCCGATAGGCAGAAATGACAAATTTTGCACAGCATTCAATAGAAAAGGTATACCGGATCACATATACAATTATTACATATGGAGCCCAAGAAATACATACTTGATAAATTTCACGAACATGTTCAAGTGAATTTTGAATCCTACTGTAATCGCCATGGAGTCGAGCAAGATCACTCCCATCTGGTTACCTATATGATTGATCAGAATTTGATCGCATTGCCTTACCTGCAAAAATTTGTAATTCTTCAGGAATATGCAAAATTATCGAAAGAGGTGCCCCTTTATACAAAAACCCTGCTGGTAGAGACGCTGGCACACAAATTCAATATTTCCGTGCGAACCGTATGGAGCATTTTGAAAAACGCTAAACGCTGAAAAAAACCTGATCCTGCATATCGTTTGGAAAGTCGCTTACTGCACTGGCTAATAAACCGTCCTGGAAGGACAACCTGAAACAGGTGGCCGAAGGAGCATTTAAAACATGCGTTCGAACTTCATATGCCGCTCCTGAAATCATAAACCGAAGAAATATTTACAAGACTTATCCTAACATGTTAATTTAGTGTTTTAATTAAGTTCGTAGACATTTGAAATGAAAGTACTCATTCTTACGCCGCTGCCCCTGGAATACGACGCTGTCGTTCAACATCTTACTGGTGATCGGGAGTCTTTTGTCCGGGATACAGCGGCGTATGTAATGGGTACTTTTTTGGGTAAATACCACAAATATTCGGTTGTAATATGTGAGCCGGGCATGAAAAACATCGACATGGCCCTGGCTACGGAAAAGGCTATCCGGGAATTTCAACCGCAGATCGTACTGCTGGTGGGTATTGCCGGCGGGGTGAAAGACGTGCAAATCGGCGACGTGATCATTGCCAGCAGCGCTTTTATTTACGATGCGGGCAAAGAAAGTGAAACAGGTTTTCAGCCCCGCCCCGCGGAATATGTGTTCAGTGAAAATCTGCTCGCATATGCGAAACTGGTGAGCCGCGAACCGGCCTGGAAAAAACGCACTTCCGACGGCGCTCCCGATGCAACGGTGCTGATCGGTCCCATTGCTGCCGGCGACAAAGTGGTCGCCGATGTGAACAATCCCACTTACCAGCGCATCAAACAAAATCTCAGCCACATCAAGGCCCTGGAAATGGAAGCAGCCGGATTCGGCAGAACCATTCAATCGCACCGGGCGCTGCATGCACTGGCCATTCGCGGCATTTCGGATATGTGCGAAGGCAAAGCCGAAACAGACAAACAAAACTGGCAGCCGGTAGCGGCCGAAAGGGCAGCAGCGGTGGCGTTTGAATTGCTGCATGGACTGGATGCTTCTTCCTTTATCATTTCTCTTATGGACACAAAGACACTTGCCAAAGACATTTATACACTCCTGTTCCCTTCCACAGGAGCGTTTCAAGGCATCCAGAATGATTTTTCCGGCGCTGCCAACAGCGAGATCAAAGAAATCTGGAAACGTATCAAACCTTTGTTCGTGGATGAAATAGCCGAACTGCAAAGGACGCCTGACGACCCGGATGCGCAAGCCGACGTACGAAACAAACTGAAAAAAGAACTGGATAAACAGGAAGGGTTACAACAGGAACTTACCACTTTGCTGGAAAAAGCCAAACAAGCCGACAATGGCGCTTCCGTATCGATTGTGAACAGCAAAAATGTGATTTCGGGCAGCAAAATAAATGTGGGCGGCGATTTCCGGCTGGGCGACGGGTAGATTATATTTGTAGTCGTAATAAATCAGTTCAGACAAAACGATATGACCCAAATGCTTAATCTTTTTGTTTCCTGTGCTCCGCAAGACAATGCTTATAGGGACGATTTTATCAAGCATCTTGCCAATTTGCGCCGTTCGGGCAAAATAAATATCTGGAGTGAGAACCAAATTGAACCCGGAGTCGATTGGAATGAACACTCACGGGCACAACTCCGTCAGGCTGATCTTGTAGCCCTGCTCATTAGCGGCGATTTTATGAATTCCGATAAAATATGGGAAAACGAACTCAAACAAAGCCTTGATCGTCGGAAAAAGGGTGATGCAGTTATGCTTATTCCCATCCTGATCAAACCCTGCCAGATTGAGAACACCATACTTGGAAAAATACAGCGCCTTCCCCGAGATCACCGAGCCGTTTCTTCATATACCAACAAGGACGAAGCCTGGTATAAGATTGCCGTGGAAATCAGCGCACTCATAGATAATTTCCCAAAATCCGTGGCTGCGGCGATGCGATCTGTAAAAACGGAATTCCCCGACGGAAATTCACAACAGATTATTGGGAATAAAAATGTCATTTCGGGAAGCGTGATTATTGTGGGAAGGGATTTGAATATTGGCGATGTAAACGCTACAGGCTCCGGAAAGAAAGAAAATACAAATAAGTGGATTGCACCTCATGTGAATTTGGAAAATCTGATCAAGGGTTATCTGGATTCAATGCCGTCTCCCCGCAATTCTATAGAAGGGAATGGGGAATCGCCTGTAGAAATACATAATACTTTTATCGGAGGACAACATCAGCATAATGCGCCAAACGCAACGGGATTCCAGGCTTTTTCAGGAACACAGGAAGAGTACGACCGAATTCTTCTTCTTCTGAATTCATTAAAAGACGAGGAGAAAGATTCCTTAAAAAAAGAGATAAACGAACCCATTGCGTCATTACATGACAGAGAAAAATCTGGCTATCAAATTTTAAGCAAACTTCAAAAAAGTATGCTGTGGCTGAATTCAAATAGTGAAGAAATCCTAAAAAATGTTACTGCTTCTATGTACTTCGAAGCGGTAAAAACATTCTTTGGCTCTTGAAACATTTGCCTTTCGCCTCAATGTTAACAAATTAATTTTTGTTTATGTCAATCATTACTGACAAAGAGCAAATAGCGCGATATTTTACATATTTGGAAGTCAAGGAGGAAGGATCTGCTACCACCTATCAGACAGGCCTAATTGTCGCTGCTAAAAAAAAGCGTACCCGAAACCCAACTCCATCAGATGTTGTAGTATTAACATATTTGGATGCAAATGATGAAAAACAACCTGCTTTAAGGAGTATCGGAATGAAATTCAATTTCCCTCAACACAAGGAAAATTTTATGGAATCTGAATGCGCTCATTCGCAGACGGAGTTTTGTGATCCTTGCGAAAAATATATTAATATTGTTTTATATAGATTAAGGGGGAAGTTATTATCTACTGACTGTATACCATACCCCCATTTTTCTAATCGGCATGTACAGTTAATGACGGAAAGGGGATGCCTGGTCTGGCTTTCCAAAATCCATGTATTGCAGATTCATGAAATCAACAATGTTAATACTACGAGTCAGGAATTTATGCTGGAAAGTTACAAGTATGAAGATGAAAAAGCACACTTCAGAACCACTTCTTCCAGTAAAAGTGGCGGAATGGGCCAGGCAGTTTTATTTTCGGATTACCATAAAATGGAAACTCAGATGAGAGGAATTATTTCGGCATTTGTTTTCAACGAGTCGGGCCGTCTTGCAGGAATGGTAGTAAATGTTAACCGTTCATCAAGTGTTACGTCAGGGATAAACATCCAATATCATACCCTTAATTTTTGGTATGATATGGATTTTAAAATCCAAAAATGAAATTCTAGTAAATTCTTCCTTAATATGAAAGAGAATGAAAATTATATCCCGAATTATACAGTTGTTGGTTACAACCTGTATGGAGCTAGACTCCAAGATGTATTGAATGAACTTCAACGCCCTGTTTGTGTAAATATATACGCTTCCACTGCGGAAGACGGTGATGGATATGATGAAGAGAGCAGGAAGGGCGGGTTAGGGAAGTCCCTATTAATCAATAAGATATACAATAGAAATATAAATTTAAAAGATAAGTATGCAATTATTGACCTTTCCGGGGGCCAGTATAACACCAAGGCCAGTATCCTGAAACAGATCGTAGACATCATTCAAAACAACTATGAACATATTTATGCATCATTTAAAGATCATGATGCATATAGTCAATTCCGGAAATACTTGCCTCTTGATGAAGAGTACGAAAATGAAGAGTTTGATCCATCTTTCGTTGCTGAAGAATTTTTTAGAGAATTTAGTCAACGTACAAATTTAAAACCAGTAGAAACACTATATTTCGATGGGTATGACAGGCATCATATCGGCGACAAAAATGCACCACTAAGAATTTGGCTTAATCAAGATTTATTCCCCTGGCTTGTTCATAAGATGGGCATGTCGGTTGTAGTCGCAGGCAGGGATCAATTGGAAAGTAAATATTTTATTAACAGCAGTCATTCCGTCATAGGAATTAAGGTAAGAAGTTTTGGTAAAAATGAGTTAAAAAAATATACCAGTAATTACTTTGCACAACTTGACGCATCTTTATTTAATTTATCGAGGACGTCTGAACTACTAAAAGGCATTAAGTCTGAACAATGGAACAGCATTCTAAAATACACGGACGGGAAGCCAATTTTTATTGACCTGTTTTGCGCTATTACCGCACGGGATTGCCTCAATAATCGATTTTCGAAATTATCATTTGAAGACTTTTGGCAACATATATTCGAAAATCCCATTACCAGCACCCCTAAAGACACCTTTAAACATTTTCTGATGGATCGTCTTTATCTGATTGATAATGATGAGAAAAATGATTTACATACCCTGAAAATTGCAGACGCATTACGTATTCTATCAGTTGCTAAAAACGGGCTTTCCCAACAGGAGTTTAATTGTATCCTGAACAAAGTGGTTAATCCAAATAATACGAACGCTTTACCTGATAATGATAATTTTTTTGAGACGGTTTTTACGCAGGATAAGCTTTCGTATGTGAAAAACCGAAAAAATAACGTACGCGTACTACATGATGAAATGGCGGAATTATTACGTGAATACTACTGGGAATTATATGATAAGGATCATAAGGTTAAAAATGAATACCTGGATTACATAAAAGAATATTATGAAAAAAATCTGATTCCTACCGGCACTGAATTACGGGAGACTTCGCTGGAAAAATACAGAAGGATACTCGAATACATCGCTTATTTATTCGAATACCGTGATAAAGAAAAGGAAATCAAATCTCTTAACCTGTTTCTTTATGAGTTTGCCGTATATCTGGATAGTGCACCTGACATGTGCAGGCGATTGCTGGGACGTGCAATTCGATATTATAATCTAAAAAAACATCCAAGCCCACATGAGAAAAGCCTCGAGAATACCCTTACGGTTAAGAAGAATTTTGATCAACTTTCCAAAATACTTACACGCGAAACCACCTATCTGCTGACAGAACGAGGTCAGGGATGGTTTGATGCCGTGAACAAGAAAATTGAAGAAATAGAGATAGGAATCAGAGAAAGTGAACCATATCAATATCAATTAAGGGGCGTGGAGTCACTAAGAGGCGAGCAGTATAGCTGGGAAAGTGGTAACTATGACGCGCTAAAATATCTTGTTAAATCTAAGGAGGGCTTCTACCTAATGGGAGAGCTTTATGGGATGAATTGGGTGGAACATTTGCTGGGTTTCTACTTTCAGCGGGATGCAAATTTTGAAACTGCACGTAAACATCATGAAGCCGCGATTGCCGACACCATTGTGAACCTGAAAAACCAGGCAGAATACTTACTTAAAAGAGGAAAAGATAAAATTACCAAAGAAGAAAAAAGCCAAATACTCCTTTACGCTAAAACACTGAGCAGGGCAGGTAGTAACCTGGCAGTTAATTTGCGTTACCGGGGGCGCCTCATCTCGGCATTGCGTAAACTTACAAACTTTACGAATTTAGCCCAACTTGCAGGTACTAGAGAGAAAAACAGAGTCGACATCAATAAAATGCAGTTCAGTGCTATTGTGGGTTTGTCTCTCGGCACTACGAAAGACTTTACGCTCAAAATAGGTGACCCAGTACTTTCCAGGCGCCTTATCCTGACTGAACTGGTGGAGGAATCGAAAAAAGGTGGAAGGGAAATTCGAATTCATCATTTGAGGCGAGAGGAATTCCACTCGAACAATTTAAGCGAATCAGGAGAAAAATCCTCTGATTTTGAAAGATTAAAAACGAAACTAAAGGAGCTGGAAAAGCAGTTTATTCCGATTACCAGACCACTGAATATTGAAGAAAACAACGCCTTTAAATCTACGTTAAATATTAACAACCGTTGGATTGATGCAGAATATCGACCCAAAGCGTCCAGGGAATTAGCAGATATTTATTACCAGTACGGCAAAATAATGCTGGCTTATCAGTTGGAAGGAGATGAATCCTTCAGCATTGCTCAAACGGCATTTGAGAATTGCTTGGATGTTGCAGAAAAAGCAGGTTTTGAATACCTGATTTCCGAATCGATGGTCACCCTAAGTCGTTTGTTCTATTTACAATGGCGGGACCAGGAGGCTGAATTTTGGGTTAAAAAAGCAGAAAAAAGAAGTATAAATTTAAAAGAAGAACGAGGATATGCACCTTACCGTGATCTTTTGGCCAATCATGATCTTACCCGTGGTGATTTGCTGTTAGATATTAACGCATCTCAGGCGGTTGTTTATTATTTTAAGATGTTAGCCCATGCCATTGCACACAATGAATCTAGATATCATTTGGCAATAGAAACATTTTGCGACCGAATAAAATATTTACTTGATATTGGGTCGATCAATAGAAAAAAGATTGAAGAAATATTCGAACAATTGCACGAGGAGGAGAAAACACATCTTTCCAAAGATTTCCTGTCAACATTCCTGAAAGCATATTCTGTTAAAAAGATGAGAGAAGATGCATTAAAAGAAGTAAGGAATCCTATCATTTACGGAATCAGGAAAAAAATGGCAATTATGATGCAAAAAGGGGAATTCATACAGGCTGGCTGTATCAATGATTGCTTGTTAGATCCGCTGAAAAAAATGTATGATAACATTCCGGAGGGTGGCTGGAGCCAAATGCCTCAGGAAGAAAAAGAAAACCTTCCTTTACGCTATTTTCAAAAATTTTATGTCAATCAATGGTATAACCGTAGGTCTAAAGCGGAAGAAACACTCCGGGAAATTGGTGAGTATATTGAAAAAGGAAGTGTAATAAGCGTCGAAAATCCTATTACAATAATTTATTCAGTAGCAAATGCTACTCTGAAATATAGAGAAGCAAATATATGGAATTTTGAAAAATTATTGCTGGAGGAAATGCTGGAACTTCAAAGCGGGAAAAACAAGTCTGATAATGATCGGGAAAGAGAACAAAAAGCTGAGCAAGAATATAAAAAAGTGCTTCGTGTACTTATCGACAAAGAGGATACACTGTCAAACCAAATGAAACGAATTCTGGCAGCAACCCTTTTCCGGTTGGGTGAACTACTATTAATAAAAGGGGACAAGGATGTTTTACCATGGCAGAAATTTTTGCAGGGACTGGATAAAAAACTCCAAACTTCACTGAAGATGGAACGGTTGTTGCTCGAAAATATAAATGTTTCAGATAACGCGTCTCTGTATGTATTAAATATTGCATATTGGTATGCGCGTTACGCTAATGACACGCATATTATGCTTGATTCTCTGCAAAGTATAGCCGCCAGTCATTATTACAATGGCAGAACCATACAATCGGAAAAATTCCTTACGAATGTTTTAAATAAACTACATGCAGAAAAAATAAGAAAACTACTTACAGACGATAAAAGAAGACCGCCCAAATTCCCTTTTATTTCTGCAAAGATGGATCTTATCGAGGGGAATATTCATTTTAGCCAATTGTTTGAACTGGTACGACCTGGCGAGTCATCGGAATTTGTCGCGAAATTAAGAGAAGTGCATAAACCTATTACAGTAGAGACAAGGGCAATACTTCATAGAATGATATGGGCCTACCTGTCGGCTTTAAACGTTTTAGCCAATCCCGGCAAGCCTTATGAATCATTTCATTTTGAAAACATGCTTCTGGAAATTAACCGAAGAATACAACTCATACGGGACCATGAAATCATACAAAATTTGCAAACCGGGCTGGAAGGAGTCTGGGGGCTGTTTGAAAATCTGGAACCACTGAAAGATAACTTGTACTCAATCAAGCAAGAATTGTCCCTCCATGAAGCTTCATTGCTTGCCATAGAGGTACTTTCTAATCCTTCAAAATAATAACATATGGATAAAATTGCGTCTCCCGCCAAGGGCACCTCTAATGAGGTACGCCAATCAGTTTTTTATCCTCCCCAAGCATTACCACGGGTCATTACACTCGAAATTACGACCGCATGTAATAATTTTTGTTCCGGCTGTGCCAATGTTGAACTTTCAAGAAATAAAGCCGGGCGCAAAAACACATCCGGATTTATGCTTCATTGGCGAGAAGTATTAGAGAAAATATTTCGGGCAAGTAAGGGCGACGTCATTCTCAGGTTATCCGGAGGAGAACCTACCCTTCATCCGGAATTCGAGTCTATTATCCAAATGATTATGCAGATGGGGATACCGTTTGCAATCTTAAGCACGGGACGGTGGAATAAAATCCGTAGAGAAAATTTAATACGTATCCTTCAAGGAGAAAATGCGTTTTTGGGATTTCTTGTGAGCCTTCACGGCAGTGATGCAAAAAATCACTGCGCATTTACCGAAAGCCCGGAAAAGTCTTTTACGGAAACCTGTAATAATATTGCCGTCACTTGTAAGAACGGGCTCCGAGTCTTTACTAATTCAGTTATCTCAAATAAAAATTGGGATGATGTTGAAAAAATATACCTGCTTTCACAACAACTAGGCGCAGAAATGGCCGTTTTTAATCGCTTTATTGCAAAAGAACATGCTTTGTTACCTTCAACGGTACAGTTGAAAGGAGCTATTCAATCTATACTTCGCCTTCAGGCGCAGGGGGGCGCGTGCCGGATCAGTAATTCAATGCCTAAATGCTTTTTCCCTAACAATTCCTATGCAACTCCGGCAGGGTTTGAACTTTGCCATATCTCACCCTCCGGCAGGGTCAGGCCTGATAATTTTTCTCATTTCAGTTTTGGTAATTTATTTGAGACCGATTTAGAACAGATATGGCACTCCGATAAGGCACATTTTTTTCGCAATCATTTCCCGGATAGTTGCCTGGATTGTGCTGCATTACCTTCTTGTCGGGGAGGATTAAAATCACTTAGTATCGAATCGCCTAATGCCCAGGGCGACCCGCTGATGGGAACTCCACTTTCATTTGAGCAGGTTCAATTCTGGGATGACGATAAAGAAAAATCAAATTCTTTAATGCTGGCATTGACCAGTGATTAAGAGATAGGACAAGGTTAGGCAGAGATTCTCGGCAGCCGAAACTTCTTCCGATATCCCTCGTAATCCTTCTTCACCATCTGGATCAGCAGCGGTTTTTGCGCCGGGTCCAGCCACTGCATCAGTTCCAGCAAATTCTCCTCGGCCATGGCCGTGCAGCCCAGTGTGCCGGAGCCTTCTTTCCGCCAGATGTGGAAAAAAATGCAGGAACCGCTTCCGGGGTTGGGCGGCAGGTTGTGTTTCACAAAAATACCCCATTTATACTGCTCATCCTGCCGCAGCATGGATTCGCGCGTTTCCCAATCCTTGGTTACCTGGGTTTCATCCACGATCTGGTTGTAATAGATCGAGGCGCTGTCCTCGACGCAGATCTGCGTCGGGGTGATAGACACGTATGGCAATTTAAAGGGCACGTCCGCCTCAGGCGCGTACCCGAACGCCGTGCCGAAACGAAACAGCCCGGCCGGCGATTTCTGGTCGCCTTCCTTTTTCTGCACGCCGGGTTTGGCGCTGTGCAGGCCGCGGCCCCAGGCCAGGCCTTTTCTGCCGAGATTGACGGGAATGGCTGTACCGATTTGTTTCCAGGATTTCCCTTGTTTTTCATAGCGCTGCAGTGTCGCTTTTACGCTGGCGGCTTTCGGACTAACAACGACAACGAGTTGCTTACAGTCGTCGAAAACGCCGGGCGGAGCTGTGGGGAATGGCAGGCAGAAACTGCTAAGCAGTGTTACAAGGCATATGGGATATAGAAACCGGTGCAGGCGCAAGGGCGCTCTGAATCTGATAGCAGGAACATGTGGCATAATGACAAAGAACGTATATTTTGTGATCAGTAAGGCATCGGTAGCGAAAAAAAGCGCCATGGTAACATCGGAAACCGCCCATCACGCACCCAATCGGAAATCGTAGTTAAATTCGGGGTGTGTTTTCCGTGCCTATCCAAATTGTGCCAGTAACCATTCTTCGAAGCCAAAATTCACCCAAGATTATTTTTATCAATAATATAATTGCTAAATGGCATACATTAGCCCCCAGAATTAACACATAATCATTTAGGTTAGAGTATCTTTTCCAAATACTACCATTAAGTCTATCAATTCATTCATCTAAAAAAATAATTTAATTAATCCATAACCGATTGATTTTTAAGTCATTGGACTAGTATTTATCTGAACAATTTTACAGAACCCTTTTATGAAAAGCATTGCTTTGACGCTTATGCTTATTGCCTTCCGCGTGATGCAAGGCAGTGGGCAGGATCCGCATTTTTCTCAATTTTATGCCAACAGAGTTTATTTAAATCCGGCGTACACTGGAATCGAGGCGGGTTGGACAATGAATATAAATTACAGAAATCAGTGGTTTGGCCTTCCGGATGCAAGTATTGGTCGCTTTTCAGACAGTTACGGGACATATAGTGTCAGCCTGGAAAAGCAGGTAAGTTGTATGTATGGCAGGGATGACATCAATCTCGGTGTCGGTTTATCCGTTTTTAAAGACGATGCAGGTGCTCAACCGCTGACGACGCAGGGCGCAGGCCTTTCGATGAGTTACGAACTCAAACTTTTCCAAAACACCACCAGCCGTGTAAAATTGAAAAGACTTGATATGCGCTTTGGCACGCAGATCAGTATGATGCAAAGAAGTCTGGGAGGGGATTATTTCATTTATTCGGGGCAGTTGGATCCCGTAGCGGGGTTGAACGGTATGGATCCTGCCACGCTCGGATTAACCAGCAGGTTTTATCCGAATATGAATGCCGGAATTATGCTGCGCGGCAATTACTCGAAAGACCGGTATCATGAGTGCCTCTTTACGTTTGGCCTCACCTTCGCCAATGTAAACCGGCCGGATAATTCTCTGCTGAACTCTGCTTCGCCATCCATTCTGCCTATGCGTACGACCCTGCACGCAGGGGCTACCTTCAAAGCGCCCTCATTCGCCGGCGTAAGGTTGCCCATCTATTTTGCACCGCAGCTCAGGTGGGATCAGCAGGCCGGCGGCAAGTTAAATACGCAGACCCTCGGAGCTTACATACTATCCAAAGGCTACTACAGCGGGGTGTTTTTTCAATATAATTTCCCGTATAGCCAGGCCGGCGCCGGTTTGCCTGCCAACAATTTCCTGACAGGCAATACCTCCACTCTTATTCTCAATTTCGGAATAGACCTTAAATCCGTATTCGATACCGGTGTGCGGTGGGCGAAAAGGAAAGAAGGTATCGTATTGGGTTTGTCATACGATCTCAATCTGTCGGGCCTGAATTCCAGTAATACGCTCGGGGTGCTGGAAATGAACCTTCGTATAAACCTGGCAAAAGAAGTGAAGCGCGATTGCGGCGCAATCGGAAAATTCGAACTCTACCGCGGCGGCTGCCCAGTTATATTTTAAGCAATCTACAAAATTATTAGTAATGAAAAACCTTCTACGCCAGAGGTCTGGCCTCGCATTGGTATTTGTCTTGTGGGGTATTGTATTTCCCAATATTTTGAAGTCTCAATGTGTTACTGATTTTACGATAACGCCCAGCCCCTGTAATCTGGTTTCTTTCACGCCTACCCTGGGAACCAACTATACTTATTCCTGGCTTTTCGGCGATGGGGATACTTCGCATACGGTTTCACCGGAGCATTTATATGTTTCTTATGGGAATGGTAATGCAACTTATATGGTTACTCTCGTGGTAAAAGATACTATTACGGGTTGCATGGATACAACCATTAAAACGGTCATGGTAAAGCAGGTCCCCGACCCTTCGATTATCGACGATCCGGCCAACGGTTTTATACGTTGCGGATCCAAAGTGGTACGTATTAACAGCACTTCTACCACGATGGCTACAAATGTTACTTATATCGTCGATTGGGGTGATGGTAGTATGCCTTACAATTCTTCATTACCGCCAAGTGCGCTCACGCATACTTACGCAAACAATGGGTCGTATCAGGTCGTTTCTACTGTAATAGGGCAAAACGGTTGTCAGCATAGCATTACTTACCAATTTATTATTGCAGCCAATCCCGCTATCGGTATCGATATATTGCAATCTATTACATATTGCTCTCCAGCAACTGTGGGATTCGTGCTCGGGCAAAGTTTGAACTTTAATTCACCGGACACCAAGTATTATTTTACGGTGGACGACGGAACGCAGCAACAGATTTTTACCCAAACCACAGTCCCGGATACTTTTTATCATACGTATCAAAATGGAAACTGCGCGCTTAACAAACCTTATTTCTCTCTGCGCGTTGTCGCTAAAAATATTTGTGGCGACTCCGCCTTTACAATTGTAGCGCCCATCCGGATCGATGACGCCCCGCAAGCGAATTTCGATATTTTACCGAAAGATACGAATTGTGTGCAGGAGGTCTTTTCGTTTGAAAACACGTCCACGTTAGGCCATTACAACGATGTGTTTACAGGTGACTGTGATTCGGTGCCCGGGGTCATCTGGCAGATTTTTTCACCAAGTGGACCGCCTCCAGTCTACACCATTACTGCAGGAAGTTTGACTGATGTAAATGGGTTTTCCGCTACTTTTGACAATCCCGGAGTGTATAATATTCGATTGATCATTAACAACCGGGATGGAAGCGATGCCTGCGGCAGTGATTCGATTGTCAAATCAATCTGCGTCATGCCCGATCCTGTCAGCAGCTATACGTTGAACACCCATTTCGGCTGCGCACCCATGACCGTGACGCCCATGAATACTTCTAATACCCTGACCAGTTGCGGTCCGACGACCTACTTGTGGGAAGTTGCTTTTATCGAGTCGGATTGCGGGGGCGACGGCGATTATGAATTTATCAACAATACTACTTCGGCTTCCATAAATCCGCAAATCAGGTTCAACGAGCCGGGCATCTATCATCTGACGCTGACTGTGACCAATGAATGCGGAACGGATGAATTTTTAGATAGTATTCGGGTAGCAGGACCTCCGCAGTCCGAAATATCTGCTATAGAAAATGCCTGTGGTACCCTGACGATCATGCCAGTCGTTGAAAGTACCAATTCCTGCAACGGACAACCTCCTTCTTTCGTATGGACTTTTCCTCCTGTTGTTACAGGCGGCATGCCGACTATTTTTAACGGCCCCAATCCACCTGCCATAACTTATGGGCCGGGCACTTATGTCGTTTCGTTGTCCACCAACGCATGCTCCAACACAGTAGATACGGAAGATTTTACGGTATACCCGCTTCCCACAGTTCCTGTAATAACATCCAACAGCCCGGTTTGTCGCGGGCAAACGCTCACTTTCAATGTCGTCAATCCGAACAGCGGTTATACCTATGAATGGTCGGGGCCGTTCACCACGCCTCCACAACCGCATACAGGCACTACGCTTTCCATCCCGATGGTAACGCCTGCTAATTCCGGAATTTACACGGTGACTATTACGGATAATATGACAAGTTGCACACGTGTAACGACGGTATCCGCACTTGTTTATGACGCTCCACCAGTCAATATTACGCCTGCCAATCCGGAGATTTGCCTCGGACAATCTGTTACCCTGTCAGCTACGCCGGCTGGTTACACCAGTTATATGTGGTCGCCGGCAACTTTTCTGAATACCACTACCGGGGCTACCGTTGTAGCGACGCCGACGCCTGCCGGCACCTATACCTATATTGTTACGGTAACGGATAGTAACAACTGTACCAACCGCGACACCGTATCCGTGGTTGTACACAATTTACCGATTGTTACGATCACACCGCCGGACACGGCTTGCGTCGGCATCGGACTACAGTTGACAGGCAACTCCAACA
>Ga0209097_10000991_pt1 | contig 25407 bp, 23 predicted proteins | sample AD_UKC052_MetaG_FD_184419 | JGI IMG/M metagenome (GOLD analysis project Ga0209097, IMG submission 184419) | Active sludge microbial communities of municipal wastewater-treating anaerobic digesters from USA - AD_UKC052_MetaG (SPAdes) (version 2) | ecosystem: Engineered > Bioreactor > Anaerobic >... | reverse complement strand
GTCGCCAGCATGGCGTTGGCCACCGCGTCAGGTAGCGCGGCGTTGAGTGCGCTGACCTTTGCCTGTTCGTCTTTCCACAGCTTGAGCTCGTCGTTAATAGTCGTGCGGCTGCCTTGTTTGATCTCTGCGTAGATCAGATCCACTGTAATGGCATGTGCGCGGTGACCAGCCGACACCAATTTCGCCGCCGCCATGCGTGTGAGCGTTCGTGTATCGCTGATTCGACTCATATCGGCACCTTGAAATTCGACCTGTTGACGACAGTATATGCTCGTATAACGTTACATGTATAACTGTTATGAATCAATATTTACGATAACTCTCATTATCGAAATAGAATAACCAGTACAGACGAATACCGCCCCACGAAATCGTTGAGACCCGCCACCGCAAAACCGAGCAGTGAAATGCCGTTTTCCCCGCCACCTGCACCATCGCCTTTGACTCGACTCAGCGCTAACGAGTTACCTGCGGCCACGAAGCTCGATGGCCGCGACGGTTCAAACCGTTCGCGCGCGGCAACCTGCCAACTAACGGCGACGAACGACATTGAGGCGGTGAGCGCATGGCTCGCCGAATACGCGGGCACACCGCATACGCTGCGCAGCTATCGTAAGGAAGTCGAGCGCTTATTGCTGTGGGCTACCCGCTCGTGCGGCAAAGCGTTGTCGAGCCTCTCACGCGAAGACTTATTGGCGTACGAAGCCTTTCTGGGTGATCCGGGAGAGGAGTGGCTGAACCGGGAGCTGCCTCGTCACGGAAACAACCGTCGCTTGTTTGAGCGCGCGTTGGCACCTAGCAGCGTGCGTCACGCGATGGGGATCGTGTCTGGCCTGTTTGCTTACCTAGTTGCTGCGGGGTATCTGGCGGGGAATCCTCTGGCGCTGCGTCGTCGTAGGAAGGCGGACCGCAAACCCGCGAAGGTGGAGCGATATTTGGATCACGCGACGTGGCAGTTTGTGTTGGATTTTGTAGATCATTGGTCGCAAGAAACCGTGCGGGATCGACAACATTTCGAACGCGTGCGTTGGGTGCTGCGTTTACTGCATGGAACTGGTTTGCGAGCATCGGAAGCGGCAAGCGCTCGCGCAACCGATTTGATACTTCGTCGGGGGAATTGGTGGCTTCGGGTGCTGGGTAAAGGGGACGTCGAGGGCGACGTGCCAGTGGGTTCAGAGTTAATGCAGGCGTATGCGCGGTATCGGGTGTTTAACGGGTTACCGGCAGCGATTTCACCTGATGACGCGAGCCCGCTGGTCATGTCGATTGCGGGAAATCACGACCAGTGTTTGACGTCGACCGCGATTTATTTGATCGTGAAGGATATTTTTCTACGCGCTTCGGAAGCGCTGGATGCCGAAGACCCGACCGTAGCATCCGTACTCCGGCGCGCGTCGACACATTGGTTGCGGCATACCGCTGCGACGCATCAAGCCGATGCCGGAACCGATCTTCGATTTATTCAAAAGAACCTTCGCCATGCGTCGCTTGAAACCACGGCGTTGTATTTGCATGCTGAGGATGATCGAAGGCATCAGGCTACTGTGATTCCGTCATCCAAACTGGGAATGGCCTAATCTCACGCAGGATTACGGGCCACCACCGTACAAAAGCGTTTCAAAGTGTCGTTTGGCGCGGCGAAGTCGCTGAACTCCATTCGCTCAATCGTCCACCCTTCAAATTCATCTTGCAACGCCATCGGTGCAAACAAGCAATGATCGGTTGGATCGAACATGTCTATGTAGGTTGTGCCCTCGACTAACACATTGACAACCACGACACCGCCGGGGCGCACATGAGCTTTCAAATCTGCGAGAATATTTATGGCTCTCGCACAGTCAAAGAACATCAGTAAACCGATGGAAACGATGGCGTCGTAGGTGGCTACCAGCGGATAGTCACGCAGGTCGGCAAGTGCTGCGTAAACGGGCAGCCCGGTGGCCGTTGCATGCGCATGAATGTGCTCGATTGCCGCCGGACTTGCATCCAGCGCGGTCACAGTGCAACCTTGGCTCGCAGCCGCGAAGGCCAAATTCCCCATGCCACATCCGAAATCGAGCACTTCGCCTGTCAGGAAAGGCAGTGCCAGAACCTCGAACGGATTCAGCACTAGTGCGACGTCGTGGGATTGCTTGCGAAACTGTTCGTCGAAAAACGCAACGCTAACTGAGCCAGTCATGGTCTCTTTCAATCAAGAAAAATGAGTGCCGAAACTTAGTGCTTGTGCGCATGATGCGCGTCCGGCACATGCGGATGGGCGTGCGTTTGCGGTCGATGAACGTGTGAATGCGAATGCCTTATGCATGGCTTTATCGACCCTACATGTGCGTGATCGTGATGATCATCCCCAGTGCCATGCACATGGCTGTGCATATGTGACAAGGCTTCGTGATCGTGCAGGTGGGCATGCTGTTCGGACAGATGCAACCACACGCCAACGGCCATCAGCCCGCCTGCCATGATCAGCGATGAGGTGATGGGCTCTCCCAGCAACAACACCGAGAGCGTTGCGCCGAGAAACGGTGCGACGGCAAAGTACGCTCCAGCCCTTGCAGTGCCGAGGTGGCGCAGCGCTATGATGAACAGCACCAGACTCACGCCGTAGCACGTGAAACCCAGCACCGCAGCAGAAACTATCGCCGACGCCGACGGCATCGTCGCGCCGAGCGCTATCGCGATGACTAGATTGGTGGTACCTGCCACCAGACCCTTGACCATGGCGATGAACGATGCGTCATTCAGCGCCACCTTGCGCGTGAAATTATTATCGAGGCCCCAGCCTAGACACGCGCCCAGCACAGCCAACGCCGCCAACCAGTTGCCGCCAGCGGTTTCTCCCCAACCAAGCACGATGCCACCGGCTACGATGCAGACGAGACCAAGCGCCACCCGGCGGTCAACATTCTCCTTGAACACAACCCATGCAATGATGGCGGTCAGAACCGCTTCCGCGTTGAGCAATAGGGACGCACCCGACCCCGTCATGCCTCGCAAACCAAATACCAGCAGTACCGGCGCAACGATACCACCCAACAAAACTGCAAGCAGCATCCATCGCCAATCGGCGCGGCTAAGTTTCGGTGTAGCCGACCTCATTACGCTGCGAGCGATGAAGAGCCCGATGCCGGAGCCCAGATACAGAAGCGACGCCAACAACCAGGGCTCGATCTGCATGAGCAGTAACTTGGCTAGCGGCGTACTGGCTCCGAACAATGCCGCAGCGAGCAGAGCGCTTGCAACCCCTACCTGTCCGGTTCGATAGTGCTGCACGGCTTAGTGCCCCGCGTGGCAGGCACACGCCTCGCCATGCGCTGCCGACACCAATTCATGCAGGATGCCGCACTCTTGAGTTGAATGGGGTTCGCCGCACTGGCGGCGTAACACGGTCAGTTGCTTCTCCAATGCACGCATACTCTTCAATCGCGCCTTGACGCGAACGATTTGCTCGTCAACGAGCACGTTGATGTCGCCACAGTCTGAGGCGGGTTGATCCACAAAATTCAGTAATCGCGTGATGTCCGCAAGCGGCATATCGAGTGCTCGACAGTGGCGGATAAAGGCCAGTCGTTCAAGGTGCGTCTTGCCGTAGCTGCGGTAGCCGTTCGCTTCGCGCGAAGGCAGCGGCAGCAATCCTGATTTCTCGTAGAAGCGTACAGTTTCCACGTCTACACCGGTCGATTCCGCCAGTTCACCAATACGCATGAGGGCTTCCTCTGACAACACAAACTGTAAAAACACAATTTTACGCTTGACTCTGTAGCGACTACAGGGTTTCTAATACTTGCCTACTTTCGCCCAATCAGTCGCCCCATGTCTTCTGCCAACACTCCCGAACACAAACCGATCTGCGCAACAACAGCCTGTTGTGATGTTCCGCCGCCTGTCGAATTAGCGAACCCGTTGCCTGCCGTCGCTTCGAACGAAAGTACGCTGTGGCGAATTTCGACGATGGACTGTGCATCGGAGGAAGGCGAGATTCGTCGTGCGCTGGAGCCGGTTGCGGGCATTCGTTCGCTGAACTTTCAGCTCGGCGCGCGCACCCTAGCAATCGATGCGGACGAGTCGGCGCTACAACCAGCGCTGGAAGCAATCCGACGCGCCGGGTTCTCGCCGCAACCTGTGACCAGCAAGCACGAAACACTTCCGTCAGCCGAAGAACATGGCGATCACGATCATGCGAGACACGATCACGGTAGCGAGCCAAAGAGCGGTTGGTCGGACGTAACGCGCTACGTCGCGGCCCTCGCCTTTGCAATCGCGGCAGAAGCGCTGTCCTTTTTCGCGCCTGATGCGATGCCGTGGAAAATCGCGGGTATGGCGCTAGCAGCCATTGCCATTGGTCTTGCTGGACTGTCCACCTACAGCAAAGGTTTTGGCGCGCTTCGGCATGGCCGATTGAACATCAATGCCTTGATGACGGTTGCCGTCACGGGTGCTTTCCTGATTGGCCAATGGCCGGAAGCAGCTATGGTGATGGCGCTTTACGCCATTGCTGAACTGATTGAGGCGCGTTCCGTGGATCGCGCTCGCAACGCTATCAAAAGCCTCATGGCGCTCGCACCAGAGCAGTCAGACGTCAAACAGGCGGACGGCAGTTATGCGCGCATGCTGTCGAGCGCGGTGCCGCTTGCGGCGGTGGTGCGAGTCAAACCCGGTGAGCGGATTCCCTTGGACGGCGTGATCGTCATCGGCAACAGCGCCATCAATCAAGCGCCAGTGACGGGCGAAAGCATTCCGGTTGATAAGCAACCGGGTGACGCCGTGTTTGCTGGCACGATCAACGAGACGGCAACGCTTGAAATCAAGATTACCGCCGTGGCGAGCAACAGCACATTGGCGCGCATCATTCACGCAGTCGAGCAAGCGCAAGGCACGCGTGCGCCAACGCAGCGTTTTGTGGATCGCTTCGCGGCCATCTACACACCCGCTGTATTCGCACTGGCGCTCGCCGTTGCGCTACTCACGCCTTGGTTGCTCGGTTGGACATGGACGCTCGCCGCGTACAAAGCGCTTGTGCTGCTGGTGATCGCATGCCCCTGCGCATTGGTGATCTCGACGCCTGTCACCGTGGTTAGCGCGCTCGCGGCAGCGGCTCGACGCGGTATCCTGATCAAGGGTGGCACGTACCTTGAGGAAGCGCGCAATCTAAAAGCCATCGCGCTCGATAAAACCGGCACCATTACTGAGGGCAAACCCAAGCTGGTGGCATTTGAAATGTTGGCGGAGAGCCATTCACGCGAAACCGCGTCAACGCTGGCGCATAGTCTTGCGGCACAATCGGATCATCCGGTGTCTAAGGCTGTAGTGGCGGGCTTGGAAGCGACGCCGCAGACCGTTGAAGCTTTCACGGCAGTCGCCGGTCGAGGAGTCAGCGGGATCATTGATGGCACGCAGCATTGGTTTGGCAATCATCGCCTCATCGAAGAGCGCGGCCTTTGCAGCCCAGCAATTGAAGCCAAACTTCAAGAGCACGAAAATCAGGGCCGAACGGTGACCTTGCTGGCGACTGACAAAGCCGTGATCGCCCTTTTTGCCGTGGCCGACACAATCAAACCTTCGTCGCGGCAGGCGGTGGCTGAATTGCTTGCATTGGGCATTACCCCCGTCATGCTGACCGGCGACAACGCGGCTACAGCCACTACCGTCGCAGGTCTTGCCGGGATCAAAGACGCCCGAGGTAACTTGTTACCCGAAGACAAGCTCAAAGCCATTTCCGACATGCAGAAGCAATACGGCGCGACCGCGATGACGGGCGACGGTATCAACGACGCGCCAGCACTCGCGCAAGCCGACATCGGATTCGCCATGGGCGGTGCTGGCACCGACACCGCGATGGAGGCAGCTGACATCGCAGTGATGAACGACGACCTGCGCCGCATCCCGGAAACCATTCGCCTGTCAAAACGGACGCACAACATTTTGTGGCAAAACATTACGCTGGCACTGGGGATCAAGGTCGTATTCATGGGGCTCGCGTTGTTCGGCACGGCAACCATGTGGATGGCGGTGTTTGCTGATATGGGGGCGAGCTTGCTGGTCGTGTTCAACGGATTACGGCTACTACGAACGCCGGAACTTTTACAGAAGTCGGTAAACTAAGGTCGTATGCGTCGGTTCATCATTCTTTTGTTGCTTTGCGTCTTGCCGCTCCAGTTTGCACTGGCAGGCGCGGTGGACGCATTCGAGCACGCGAATGAGGGGCACGCCGAACACTCGCACGCTGCTGTCGTTGATACAGAGGTCGCAGGTTTAGATACCGATAACAGCGACGATTTGTCACCGCGTAGTCACGCGGACTGCGGACACTGCCATTTTTTCCACTCAATCGCCCTGTTTGGATCGCACACCGAAGCGCTTGCCATCCCGTCTGCGCAAGTCGTTCTGTCGCCTTCGAGCGCCGATCACACAAACCGCGTAACGGCCCAGCGCCCCGAGCGTCCAAAGTGGTTGCAGCTCGCCTGATTCGGCGAGTTCGACTACTCATCTATCTCTAAGATTTCCGTGTAGCTAACGCCTCGCCGAGTTCGTCCTTTTTTGTTTCAACAATCAGGAGAATTCGATGCGCAATCCTGCGTTTCATTCGGTGTTATTACCGCTTTCAGTAGCGGCCTTCTCAATAGTTTCAGGGATCGCAACTGCGCAGACCGGGCTGCCCGATTTCACATCCGGCAATGCGGGAACAAGTGCGGCCTACGCACCCATCACGGAGCCCGCCGCGCCACTGACGCTAGCAAGGGCGCTCCAGCTCGCGCTAGCGAATAATCCAGACATCGCCGTAGCGCGCCACGAGTACGCCGCGACGGAAGGCGCTTTAATCCAAGGTCAGGCGCGTCCGAATCCTGAGCTTTCCTTCATGCAGGAAGACACGCGCAGCGCCACTCGTACCAGCGCCTTGCAACTCAACCTGCCTATCGAAATGGGTGGCAAGCGGCAGGCACGCATTGACGCATCTCAACGCGGTCGGGAACTCGCTGCCGCCGAGTTAACGCAGCGGCAAGGTGAAGTGCGGGCCGCCGTCATTGGCGCTTTCTTCGAAGTGCTCTCCGCGCAGGAGCGCATTCGGCTGGCGCAGGAAACGCTCTCGCTCACCCAACGCGTCACCGACATCACCGGCAAACGCGTAGTCGCCGGAAAAATCTCCCCCGTCGAAGAAACCAAGGCTCGCGTGGCCGAGGCTCAGGTGAAAGTCGAGCTGTCACAGGCGCAGGGTGATTTGCGTGTTTCGCGACAAAAGCTGTCATCGTTGTGGGGCAACGCGATGCCGCGCTTTGAGCGCGTGGACGGTGCCGTCGTCGATCTGCCGGAGGTTCCGTCGGTTGCAACGCTTGATCGGCGTGTGGCCGTGTCTCCCAGTCTGCGCCGCACCGAAGTTGAGCTTCAGCGCCGCGTGGCGCTGACCCGCGTTGAGCAGACCAAGCGCACGCCCGACCCAACGATCAGTCTGGGCTTGAAGCGCGCGCCCGAGTCGACCAATCAAATCCTGTTTGGCGTGTCGGTGCCTCTGCCCTTCTTTGACGGCAATCAGGGCAATCTGCTGGAGGCGTTGCGGCGCGAGGATAAGGCGCGGGACGAGATCACCGCTAACCGCCTTCGTCTGCACAGCGAAGTCCTGCAAGCGCGCGAGCGTCTGTTGACCGCGCGCACCGAAGTGGACGCTTTGCGCAATGAGGTGCTGCCCGGCGCATTGAGTGCTTTTGAGGCCGCTGGTAAGGGCTTTGACGCAGGCAAATTCAGCTTTCTGGAAACGCTCGACGCACAGCGCACGTTGATTCAAGCCAGAGTGCAATACCTGCGGGCCTTGGCGGAAACGCATCGCGCTGCGACCGAAATCGAACGCTTGCTGGGCGAACCGTCCGTCGAGCAAAAGCAATAGGAATGGATCATGGCAACGCAATTTAAACAACCGTTGATGAGTAACGGCAAGAAACAGCTAGTCGCAGTCTTGGTGATATTGGCGCTAGGGGTAGGTGCCGGTGCTTACCTGCTGCGAACTGACAAACCGAAAGACGACGATGGTCACGGCCACGGGGCTGCGGCCCACACTGAGGCCAAAGCGGGCGAACACAAGGCTCACGCAGGTCATAGCGATGCTGAAGGCAAGGCAGGCACGCCCACCAAAGGCCCCAAGGGAGGCAAGCTCTTCGTCGAAGCCGGTTATGGCCTTGAGATGACGATCTTCGAAACCGGCGTTGAGCCCGAGTTTAGGATTTACACCTACAAGGACGGGAAGCCCATCGCACCGACCTTAAGCAAAGTGACGGCCACCATAGAGCGGCTTGGACGTAAGCCGCAAGAATTCATCTTTGCGCCTGAACGGGACTACTTGAAAGCCAAAGGCACGGTCGATGAGCCGCATTCATTCGCGGTACAAATCTTCGCGCAGTACGAGGGCAAACCGTACGCCTTCGACTACGAACAGGTCGAAGCGCGCGTGACGTTGACCGACGCGCAAATGAAAAGCAGCGGCGTAGAAGTAGCGGCTGTTGGCCCCGCCAGCATCAAATCCATGTTGCAGTTGACCGGTGAGATTGGTCTTAATCAGGATCGCTCGGTGCAAGTGGTGCCGCGCCTCACCGGATTGGTCGAATCAGTGTCGGTCAACGTGGGTGACCGCGTTCGACGCGGCCAGGTGCTGGCCGTTGTGTCAAGTCAGACGCTCGCGGATCAAAGGAGCGAGCTACAAGCGTCCAGCAAACGTCTCGCGATGGCGCGCTGCACCTTCGACCGAGAGAAGAAACTCTGGGAAGAAAAAATTTCTGCGCAGCAAGATTACTTGCAAGCGCAGCAAGTGATGCAGGAGGCAGAAATTGCCGAGCAATTGGCGCGCCAAAAGCTCGCCTCACTCGGCGCGTTGACGTCTAGTGCCGGTCGTTTGACCAGCTACGAAATTCGCTCACCCATCGACGGCGTGATCACCACCAAGAAAATATCGGTCGGCGAAGTGGTCAAAGACGATGCCAACATCTTCACGGTGGCTGATTTGTCGACCGTTTGGGTTGATCTCAACATCTACGCCAAAGACTTGAACACCATCAAGACTGGGCAGAAAGCCACCGTTAAATCCACCGCGTTTGAAGCAAGCGCCGCAGGCACCGTGTCCTACGTCGGTGCGTTGATCGGCAACCAGACTCACACCGCGCCTGCACGCATCGTGTTGCCCAATCCGAAAGGTCTCTGGCATCCGGGACTGCCGGTCACGGTGGAGCTGGTGGCCGATGAAGTCACCGTGCCGATGGCGATTTCGGCGGACGCACTGCAAACTTTGCGCGACGCGCCGGTCGTGTTTGGTCGTTATGGCGACAACTTCGAGGCTCGCCCAGTGGTCACTGGACGCAGCGACGGCAAGATGGTAGAGATCACCCAAGGTCTGGAAGTTGGCGAGAAGTACGCAGCCCGCAACAGCTACGTGATCAAGGCAGACATTGGCAAAGCCAGTGCCAGCCATGACCACTGAGAGGATGCAGATTCATGTTTGAGAAACTGATCCGCTTTTCCATTGAGCAGCGCTGGCTGGTGCTGTTGGCCGTGCTCGGCATGGCAGCGCTGGGCGTCTACAACTACCAGCGTTTGCCGATTGATGCCGTGCCCGACATCACCAACGTCCAGGTGCAAATCAACACCTCCGCTCCGGGCTATTCGCCGCTCGAATCTGAGCAACGAATCACCTATCCGATTGAAACCGCCATGGCGGGCCTGCCAAAACTCTCGGAAACACGCTCTCTGTCGCGCTACGGCTTATCGCAAGTCACGGTGATTTTTGAAGACGGCACCGACATCTTCTTTGCCCGCCAGTTAATCAACGAGCGCATTCAGGAAGCGAAAGAAAAGCTGCCTCCGGGTGTCGTGCCTGCGCTCGGCCCTATCGCCACCGGTCTCGGTGAAATCTACATGTGGACGGTGGAAGCGAAGGAAGGGGCGTTGAAGCCTGACGGCAAGCCGTACACACCCACCGACTTGCGCGAGATTCAGGACTGGATCATCAAGCCGCAGCTTCGCAACGTGCCGGGCGTCACTGAAATCAACACGATCGGTGGCTTCTCCAAAGAGTTTCAGGTGGCGCCGTTTCCTGATCGCCTGATGGCGCAGGGGCTGGCGCTGTCAGATCTGGTGCAGGCGCTGGAACGCAACAACGGCAACATGGGCGCGGGCTACATCGAGCGGCGCGGCGAGCAATACCTCATTCGTGCGCCCGGTCAGGTCGCGAGCCTGGAGGACATTGGCAATATCGTGATCAGCGCACCGCAGGGCGTGCCGATCAAGATCAAGGATGTGGCCGAGGTGATGATTGGCAAGGAGCTGCGCACCGGTGCCGCTACTGAAAACGGGCGAGAAGTGGTGCTCGGCACGGTGTTTATGCTGCTCGGCGAGAACAGCCGCACGGTGTCGCAAGCGGTCGACAAAAAAATGAAGGAGATCAGCAAATCACTGCCGAAAGGCGTGATCGCACAAACGGTTTATGACCGCACCATCCTGATCGACAAAGCGATTGCCACGGTCAAGAAGAACCTGCTGGAAGGCGCGCTACTGGTCATCGTGATTCTGTTTCTGTTCCTCGGAAACATTCGCGCGGCGATCATTACGGCGATGGTGATTCCATTGTCGATGTTGTTCACGTTCACCGGCATGGTGAACAACAAAGTTAGCGCCAATCTCATGAGTCTTGGTGCGTTGGACTTCGGCATCATCATCGACGGCGCGGTGGTGATCGTCGAGAACTGCGTGCGGCGGCTGGCCCATTCGCAAGCGCACTACGGGCGCAATTTGACGTTGGCCGAGCGCTTCCATGAGGTCTTCGTTGCGGCAAAAGAATCCCGTCGTCCGCTGATCTACGGGCAGCTCATCATCATGGTGGTGTATCTGCCGATCTTCACGCTTACGGGCGTCGAGGGTCGCATGTTTCACCCGATGGCGTTCACCGTCGTGGCGGCGTTGATCGGCGCGATGATTCTGTCGGTCACGTTCATCCCCGCCGCCGTCGCGCTGTTAATTGGTGACAAAGTAAGCGAGAAAGAAAACCGGCTGATGGGTTGGGCCAAGCGCGGCTATCGCCCGTCACTTAGCTGGGCGATGGTCAACAAACCCATCGTGCTGACTTTAGCGGTCGTTTCCATCGTTCTGAGTGGCCTGATGGCAACACGAATGGGCAGCGAATTTATCCCAAGCCTCAACGAGGGTGACATCGCGCTGCACGCACTGCGCATCCCCGGCACCAGCTTGACCCAAGCTGTCGAGATGCAGGCGGAGCTTGAACGAACCGTCAAGGCGTTCCCTGAAGTTGACAAAATATTTGCGAAGATTGGCACGGCCGAGGTGGCTACTGACCCGATGCCGCCCAACGTCGCGGACAACTTCGTGATGCTGAAACCGCAGTCAGAGTGGCCTGATCCGAAGCGAAGCAAAGCCGATATGGTTGCCGCCATTCAAGCTGCCGTAGAAAAACTGCCGGGTAACAACTATGAGTTCACGCAGCCCATTCAAATGCGCTTCAACGAACTGATCTCCGGCGTTCGCAGCGACGTGGCGGTGAAGGTGTTTGGCGACGACATGGACGTCATGAACCAGACCGCTGAGCAAATCTCCAAAGTGATCGGCGGCATCGCCGGTGCCAAAGACGTCAAGGTCGAACAGACCACTGGGCTGCCCATGCTCACGGTGAATACTGATCGCACAAAGATTGCGCGACTCGGGCTCAACGTGAATGACGTGCAGGATGCGTTGTCGATTGCAGTTGGTGGTCGCGAGGCGGGCTTGTTGTTTCAGGGGGATCGCCGTTTCGATGTGATCGTGCGTCTCCCGGAAAACCTTCGCACCAATTTGGAGTCGATCAAACAAATCCCGATCCGGTTGCCGATGACCGAAGGTTCGCGTGCGAGCTATGTTATGTTGGGCGACGTGACCAAGTTTGACATCGCACCCGGCCCGAACCAGATCAGCCGGGAGAACGGCAAGCGCCGGGTGGTAGTCACCGCCAACGTGCGTGATCGTGATATCGGTTCGTTCGTCGCAGAGGCGCAACAAGCGCTTGATCAACAGGTGAAGGTGCCCACCGGTTACTGGACGACTTGGGGTGGCACATTCGAGCAATTGCAGTCGGCAAAGAAGCGTCTCGAAATTGTCGTGCCGGTGGCGTTGCTGCTGGTGTTTGTGTTGCTCTTCGCGATGTTCGGCAACGTGAAGGATGGTTTACTGGTGTTCACTGGCATACCGTTTGCACTCACGGGCGGCATCCTTGCGTTGTGGCTGCGTGGCATTCCGTTGTCTATCTCCGCTGCCATTGGTTTCATCGCGTTATGCGGCGTGGCTGTGCTCAATGGACTGGTGATGATTTCATACATCCGCAGCCTGCGCGAGGAAGGTATGGGGCTCGATGACGCGATCAACGAGGGTGCGCTGACGCGGCTTCGTCCCGTGCTGATGACGGCCTTGGTTGCTTCGCTTGGATTTATTCCGATGGCGATAGCGACCGGCACCGGTGCCGAGGTGCAGCGCCCGTTGGCGACCGTGGTCATCGGCGGCATCTTGTCGTCGACGCTGCTCACTCTACTGGTGTTGCCGTTGTTGTATCGCCTTGCTCACAAGCCTGACGAAACCACACTGGATGTCAGCGCTGATCCGCCGCATCCAATTGCCACCTCTGAAATGAAGGCCGCAAAACCATGAGCAACGAGCACGCCCACGCCATTCCCGTCAATCAGAACGAGCGCTCGCTGTGGTGGGCGCTCGGGCTGACGTCCAGTTTTTTGCTGGCGGAAGTGGTGGCAGGCGTGCTGCTCAACAGCCTTGCCCTGCTGGCCGACGCCGCGCATATGTTCACCGACGCGGCGGCTCTGGCCGTGGCGTTGGCCGCAGTGCGAATTGCGCGTCGACCGGCGGATGCGAAGCGCACTTACGGCTATCACCGTTTCGAAATTCTGGCGGCGGCATTTAATGCCTTGCTGTTGTTTGGCGTAGCGATTTACATCCTCTATGAGGCTTATCAACGCTTCCGCAACCCGGTTGCTGTGGAGTCGACCGGAATGATGGTGGTCGCTGCTCTGGGCCTTGTCGTCAATCTGATCAGCATGCGGATACTGTCGAGCGGCAAGGACAGCAGTCTCAACATGAAGGGGGCGTACCTCGAAGTGTGGAGCGACATGCTCGGCTCCATTGGCGTGATCGCTGCGGCCCTCGTCATCAAATTCAGTGGCTGGACGTGGGTAGACGCACTAGTTGCAGTGGGTATCGGCCTGTGGGTGTTGCCGCGCACCTGGCAACTGCTTAAAGAGAGCATGAACATCCTGCTGGAAGGCGTGCCGGACGGCGTCGATGTTGCGGCGGTTGGCCAACTGATGACGAGCACGCCCGGTGTCGTGAGCGTGCATGACCTGCACATCTGGGCGTTAACCAGCGGCAAAAGCAGTCTGACAGCGCATGTGGTGCATGAACCGGCGGCATCGCCCGAAACGATTATCAATGCCATTAAAGTCAACCTGGCCGACCGGTTCAACGTTTTTCACACCACATTGCAGCTGGAGATCAAACCGTGCGAGCACACAGACGATGGCTGCAATTTCATTGATCCGCGACTGTCAACAATTACCGCCACACCGTAGCCCATTTAATTTACTGCGATGAAAACCATCCTGCTCTACGCCGCTACCGCACTGGCCGAAATCGTTGGCTGTTATCTGACGTATCTCTGGTTTATCAAGAACAGCTCGGCTTGGTTACTCGTGCCGGCGGCGGCGAGCCTTGCGCTGTTTGCGTGGATGCTCACGCTACATCCAGCCGCGTCGGGCCGTGTTTATGCGGCTTATGGCGGCATCTACATCGCTGCTGCGCTTGCCTGGCTATGGGGCGTGGACGGCGTTCGCCCAACAACGTGGGACGTCGCAGGTGCCACCGTCAGTCTGGCGGGCGCGGCCTTAATTGCCTTTCAGCCGGAGTAACACATGACCTACGCATGACAATCGGCATTGCGACGTTAGTCGTGACGTCGAATGCACCCTAAACACGTTTCCCCGCTTTTAACCCCACCTAAAGGAACCACTATGAAAAAGCACTCAAAAATCATCAGCCTCACCATCGCACTTGGCCTGATCACGTCGCCACTTGCGTTTGCTGCGGGCGGGCACGGCGACGATCACAAACCCAAGTTCGGCGGGATCGTATCGGAAGGCAAAGCCTTCGATGCTGAACTCGTTGCGAAACCTGATCTCATCACGGTTTATTTGAGTGACCATGGCAAGCCGATGTCCGCCAAGGGCGCGAAAGGCAAGATTACCCTGCTCAGCGGTACAGAAAAAGTAGAGGCCGATCTCGCCTCAACCGGTGACACCAAGCTGGAGGCCAAGGGCAAGTTCAACGTCGCTGCGGGCACCAAGGCGGTCGTTGTGATTACGCCGGAAGGCAAGTCGGCCAGCACGCTGCGATTTACGATCAAGTAGCGCGCGAAAGCGTCGACGATGACTCGCGTTGTTTAGGCATTGCCTCGGTGCAATGGCCCAAAACGACGCAATCAACTTATTTGCCAAAGCCTTTTTACATTGGGGCTGCAGGGGATAATATGACAAAGTCGACTTATGGCATAAAGTGTTTCTAGCCCTCACGAATAATGGGTTTAAGCGAGAAGTTGTTGGCGTTGTTTGCTGCATTAAAGCGCGAAGTACGGCCTGTGCGATTGATTGGGCTTGATTTTGATTTGTTGTTTCAAATCGTCGACGTCAGCGACGATTTGCCAGCGTAGGCACTCACAGGAACTTTACGGCAGCAGCTAAATCTCAGCTAGACTTCAGCCTGAAACTATGAATTTTTTCCGCCAATTCCGCCGTCCCCTTTTGCTGCTACTGAGCCTGACGTTCAGCATGCAGGCGATGGCTGTTGCTTCGCTCGGTGCGTGTCATCGGGCGCAAGCGCTGGCATCAGCGGAAGTAAGCGTTACGTCACCGCATCAACGCCATGGCGACATGGCCGCTCATCACGATGGCGAGCGTAATCAAGGCGATGACGGTGCCAATGCTGCGACGGGTGAGCATTCCAAAGACAGTCCGTCGCAAGACCCCAGTCGGGTGAAATGTGCGGCCTGCGCTGCCTGTCACCTGTGTAGCGTCGTGCTGACGTCCACAACTATCGCAGTCGACATTCCTGATGGCGACTCCACCTTCTTTCCAGAATCAATTGTTCCTCGCGTACGCAATGTCGCGAATGGTCTGGAACGACCCCCACGAGCTTAGTCGCACAGTTCCGGTTGTGATTCCTTCACAGCCGGAATAGACGCTCGTCCACGCCGTAGCGATTGCGGCGTGCCCTTCGACAGATCTGCCATTCCCCAACGTATGGGGCTGGCAGTGTGTTTCGAGATTACTCATGTTTTTATTTTTCTCCCGCATTTCGGGCGCACCACCTATGCGCTCCACTGTCGCGGCTGGCGTGGCAGGGGTTGGCGCAACGCTACTGTTTGCTGGCCTTGCGCAGGCTCAACACGATCACGGTAAACCAATTGCAACCTCCCCGCCGACCGGCAGCGGCGCGTCGCGTACGGGTGCAATCGCGGCCAGCGCTACGCCCAATGCCGCCGGTACGAGCATGCCGCTTCAGTTCGAGTCGGTACTGTCCCGCTATAAACCCATGACCGACCAAAAGCTTGGCTCGTGGCGCGAGGCTAACGACACGGTCACGCGGATTGGTGGTTGGCGTACCTACCTCAAGGAATCGCAAGCGCCCGATACTGCGGCACCCGCCACCACCGCGCCCAGCACGACGGCACGGCCCGTAGCGCCCAACGCACCCACCGCCCCCAACCCTCACGCCGGACACGGAGCGAAGCCATGAGCGCCGCTCAATTCAAGTCGCACTTCGCAACGGCGAATGTGTTCAGGCTTCGGCGCGTGGCGCTGGCGGTCGGCGGCGCTGGCCTGCTGTTGCTTGCCGGATGCGCGACCGTGGATGTCAACAATGCGATTGCACGCGCAGATCAAGATACAGGCGGGCTGACCGGTGGCAAGCTCACGCTCGCTCAAACCGAACAAGCGCGCAGCGAATTGCGGAACACGGCCACCGCGCTCCTCGCCAAACCGTTAAGCGCCGACGATGCGGTTCACTTGGCGCTGGTAAACAGTCCGGCCATGCAGGCGCTGCTGGCGCAAAGCTGGGCTGAAGCGGCGAATGCTGCGCAGGCGGGCCGTTTGCCGAATCCGGTTCTCGTGCTGGAACGCCTTCGTACCCCCACCGAAACCGATATCGGGCGCATGCTCGCATTCGGCCTGCTGGACGTACTCACTCTGCCGCAGCGATATCGCGTTGCGCAGAGCCGCATGGAGCAAGTGCAGGTGCAACTGGCCACCGATGTGGTCGATATGGTCACGCAGGTGCGTCAAGCGTGGGTCATGGCTGTGGCCGCCAAGCAGTCGCTCACGTATGCGCAGCAAGTGAGCGATTCGGCAGAGGCAAGTGCAGAAATGGCGCGCCGCATGTTGGCGGTTGGCAACTTCAACAAGCTCCAGCGCGCGCGGCAGCAGGCGTTCTATGCCGATGCAGCCGCGCAGTTGGCGAGCGCATCGCACGCGGCAACCGCCAGTCGCGAGGCGCTGGCGCGCGCCCTCGGACTGACGGACGCACAAGCGCAGCTATTACAACTCCCCGAGCGATTGCCGGATATCCCCGCGAGTCCTCGCACGGGTGAAGATGTGAGCAGTGCCGCCAGTCGCGGACGACTTGATATCAAAATGGCACAGGCTGCGGCGAACGCGACGGCGGTAGCGCAAGGGCTCAATGCAATCACCAGTTTTACCGACATTGAACTGAGCGTGATTCGCAACACGGCGATAGATCGCGCTGATGGCCAGAGAACCAACGCGCGCGGATTCGAGGTCGCAGTGAGGCTTCCGCTATTTGACTGGGGCGGATTGCAGCGTGATGCCATGAGCGCGCAAATGCTTGCGGCTACCAATCGCCTTGAAGGCACTGTGCGCGCCGCCGGATCGAACTTGCGTGAGAGCTACTCGGGTTACCGGACGAGCTACGACATAGCCAGGCACTATCGCGATGAAATCGTGCCGCTACGCAAGCTCATCGCGGAGGAAAACGTGCTTCGCTACAACGGCATGCTGATAGGCGTGTTCGAGCTGCTGGCTGACTCCCGCGACCAAATTGCTAGCGTCATCGCCGCGATCAATGCGCAGCAGCAGTTCTGGTTGGCCGATGCTGCTTTGCAATCCTCCATTCTTGGCAAACCCATGATGATGTCAGGCGCGGGTGCGGCACCAGCAAAAGGGGGAGGCGGCGATGCGGGGCACTGATCGTTCACCTCTGTTTATCACCCTATTCAACGCCTACGAACCCACGTACTCAAGGATTTTGTTATGAGTTCAAGACGAGATTTTTTACGCTCCGCTGGCATCGCCAGTATTGCCGGTGGTGCCGTCGCCGCCGCATCGGTCAGCCGCGTCGCGATGGCAGCACTTCCCGAGCCGGTCATGCAAATGAAGCCCGACACCATGCCACCGCTGGTACCTAAAACAGGGCGGCCGTACAACCCGGTGGTCACGCTAAATGGTTGGACGTTGCCGTGGCGCATGAACAACGGGGTCAAGGAGTTTCACCTCGTTGCCGAGCCCGTGGTTCGGGAAATGTGTGAAGGATTCAAAGCGCATTTGTGGGGCTACAACGGGCAGAGTCCGGGACCAACCATCGAAGTGGTCGAGGGTGATCGCGTGCGCATCTTCGTCACTAACAAACTCGGTGAATTGACCAGTATCCATTGGCACGGCCAACGCTTGCCCAACGGGATGGATGGCGTCACGGGACTTAACCAGCCGGGAATTGCTCCCGGAAAAACCTTTGTCTACGAGTTCGTAGCACGTCGCCCCGGCACCTTTATGTATCACCCGCATGCCGATGAGATGGTGCAGATGGCGATGGGCATGATGGGCTTCTGGATCACGCACCCGAAGGACAAGCATCCGCTGATTGACCCCGTGGATCGCGACTTTGTGTTTCTGCTCAATGCCTATGACGTCGACCCCGGTGCCTACACGCCAAAGATTATGACCATGCTTGACTTCAATTTGTGGAGCTGGAACAGCCGCATCTTTCCGGGGATCGACTCGCTCAACGTGCGTCTCAACGACAAGGTGCGTATCCGTATCGGCAACCTGACGATGACCAATCACCCGATTCATCTGCACGGTCATGAGTTTCTGGTGACCGGCACCGACGGCGGGCCAACGCCGAAGTCAAGCCGTCAGTATGAAGTCACCACCGACGTGGCGGTGGGGCAGATGCGCCAGATCGACTTCCTCGCTGACGAACCGGGTGACTGGGCGTTCCATTGCCACAAGAGCCATCACACCATGAACGCCATGGGGCATGACGTACCGACGATGATCGGTGTCGATCATCGGGGCATTGCCAAGCAAATCACCAAACTCATCCCTGACTACATGGTGATGGGGGTGCGCGGCATGAAGGACATGACCGAGATGGAAATGCCGCTGCCGGACAACACGGCTGCAATGATGACCGGTAAAGGGCCGTTCGGCTCGGTTGGCATGGGAGGCATGTTCAGCATGGTGAAGGTGCGCAAAGATCAAAAACCCGGCGACTACTCGGATCCCGGTTGGTACAAGCACCCGCCGGGTGAGGTGGCGTTTGAATGGACGGGAACGCTGCCTGATCCTGCGCGATTCAAGGCCGAAGGCAAGGGCGTCATGCCGGTCGAGCGTATGCCTGTCAAGGAAGTTGAAGTACAGGTTCGCAAGCCGGGTACAGGCTCTGGCCAGCACAAACAGCATTGAGGGGTCTACCTATGTCACTGCCCCTTCTCGATAACCTCGGTACGATGCCCGACAGGCAGCGTGCATTGACCAATTACCGTCGATTGGCGAGTAACTACGACAGCACCTGCACGCGCATCGAAGCTTTGCGGCGAGACGCCGTGCTGGCGCTTCGTTTGCAGGCTGGCGAGACGGTGTTCGACATTGCTTGCGGCACCGGCCCAACTTTGCCGCTTCTGGCCGACGCGGTTGGCGCTGGTGGCAAAGTAGTAGGTGTTGAACTGAGCCCTGAAATGGCAGCGCAGGCACGTCAGCGGATCGATGCAGGCTCGCGCGGAGCGGTGGTGCAAGTCGAATGTTGCGCCGTCGAAGACTTTCGACCGAACGCGAAGGCCGACGCGATATTTCTATCGTACACACACGACGTGCTGCAGTCGCCCACCGCAATCGAGCGTTTGCTCGCCATCGCAAAACCGGACGCTCGATTCGTGCTGCTCGGCATGAAGACGCTGCCTTGGCTCTGGGGTTGGCCGGTGAATACATTCAATCTTTATCGCGCTCGACGGTACCTGACTACGTATGCCAATTTGGGGAGACCGTGGGCGGCTCTCGAAGCGCGCGGTGCCAACGTCGAGATCATCAGAACCTCACTATGGGGCAGTGCCTACATTGCGACGGCCACCTTCAATGCTTCGACAACGCCACGTTCTAGTTACATCCACAAACCAATCATCGCTTAACTTACGAAAGAAATTGCTATGAACAAAACGATCCAAACCCTCTGCGCGGCGTTGTTTGCGCTGACCGCTATGTCACAGGCTCAGGCGCATGGTGACGAGGCGCACGCCAAAAAAGCCGGGCCAGTCAAGAAGGAACAGAAGGAATGGGGAATTGCCGGTGACGCGAAAGCGGTTAAGCGCACCATCACGCTCACCATGTCGGACACCATGCGCTTCACTCCAGACAAGATCGACGTCAAGCAAGGCGAGACGGTGAAGTTCGTCATGAAGAACTCCGGCAAGATACTGCATGAACTAGTAATCGGTACCAAAAAAGAACTTGATGAGCACGCCGCACAAATGGTGAAGTTTCCCAATATGGAGCATGATGAGCCCTACATGGCACACGTGCCCGCTGGGAAAACCGGCGAAATCATCTGGAACTTCAACAAAGCAGGCGACTTCGATTTCGCTTGCCTGATCGCTGGCCACTATCAGGCGGGTATGGTCGGCACGATCAAGGTCGTTGCAGCGAAAGGCGACGGGCATGCGCACAAGCACTAACGGTTTTTCTTCCAAGCGCCGAAACCTGCTGACAGGCCTCGTCGGCGCAGCGGCATTGCCCATGGCTTCGTGGGCGCATGAGGCACCGCTGGTCGAAGTCTGGAAGAGTCCGACCTGCGGTTGTTGCAATGACTGGATTAGTCATCTGAGAACCAACGGCTTTCGCGTTAAATCCTATGACACGGGTAACGCAGCAAAGCGCAGCGAATTTGGCATGCCGCCAAAGCTTTCGTCGTGTCACACGGCGAAGATAGACGACTACGTGATTGAGGGCCATGTACCCGCACGGGAAATTCAGCGCCTCCTCAAGGAGCGCCCGAAAGCGCTCGGGCTAAGCGTACCGGGCATGCCGCTTGGCTCGCCCGGTATGGATGGCGAAGCGTTCGATCACAAAACCGAACCGTACAACGTGCTGCTCGTCCTCCGAAACGGCGAGACGAGCGTTTTTCAAACTTATTAACCCGTTTCATTCAAACCACTAAAGGGCATCCCCTATGAAAATCACCAAACTTACTTCCGTTGTACTCGTGACCGCCGCCTTGACAGCGACCGTTCTGTCGGGCGTAGCATTCGCTGACGACAAAGGCCATGATCACGCCAAGGCAGATTCTATGAAGGGCATGGCGATGGCTGATGCTGACATGACCAATGCCGAAGTGCGCAAAGTCGACAAAGACGCAAAGAAAATCACCCTAAAGCATGAGGCTATTAAAAGCCTCGACATGCCAGGAATGACCATGGTCTTCCAGGTCAAGGACGCCAAACTACTTGACAAAGCCCAAGCGGGAGACAAGATCAAGTTCAAGGTCATCAGCGAAGGCGGCGCTTACGTCGTAACAGATATCCAGCCCGCCAAATAACACCATGCGAGGCCAACGCTGGATCAGCAGGTTACCGTGGGGTGGCGTGATGTTGGCGTTGCTCGTTGGAGTTACTACGCGCGATTGCATCTTGGTGGCGAGTGCCGCCATGCTCGCTGTCTACACCGCACGAACGCAAGTTGACAATCGTGAGGCCGTAGACCTGCTGCGCAGTGCCATCCAATGCTGGGTCGTTGGCGGCGCTTCCATCGTTATTGCAATCGCATTAGTCGCGATGGTGGCCGCAATGCACGCGGGACTGTGGGACGGAAACGGTCTTGATACCTCGTCGATGCTTTTGACGCTTGGCCTGAGCGTTTTAGCGGTTGGCGTACCGGCTGTGGCCGACGTCACCGCATCGCATCGTCGAAGAACGGTCGCGCGCTATGTCACAGTCGGCACGCTGATAGTGTGGGTTGCGTTCGTGGCGCGCTCGCTTGACGCGAGTGGGCCGTGCTTGTTTGCTCTTGGCATCAGCGCGATCACATCGCTGTGGGGTTGGCAACTGGCGCACACGGTAGGCCGGGAGCTTGCGCGTTCCACGGCGCGCGCATAGCAAACGTGGAAACATCGTGCCGCACGAACTGAGGGCGATCCTAGGAGCGCCCCCCGACCTGATTGCCAAGGTAGCCCCGCTCATGGCGGTGATGATCATCCTCATTATTTGTGGCATGGGCTGGCTCATATGGCGTAACCGCAAACTGCGCCATGAGCGCCGACACTACACACCTAAAAAGCCTCGAAAGAAACGCGGAAACTAGGTTTCAGTAGTCTGGACGTTATTCAGGGTTGCGATGATTGGACAGGGAAGATTTTTCCTCGTATGTTCGCACTCATCCACCAGATGACTGAGTACATTTCGCATGCGCTCAAGGTCAGCGATTTTGTGCTCAATCTGAATCAGTCGCGCGTTGGCAATGCGCCGGATCGAAGGTCGATCAGCGCCATCCTCCAGTCGCAGCAGTTCGGTTATTTCCGCCAGCGTGAGTCCCAGTTCCTGCCCTCGTTTGATGAAGCGAATACGCCCGACTAATTCGATCGAGTAGCGTCGATAGGCACCATGGGCAACAGGCACCGGCAACAGTCCTCGTTCTTGATAGTACCGAATCGTCTCGACACCCACGTCGGCCGCACGGGCGAGGTGGCCTATAGTGAACGTCGCCGTGTCGGGCGAAGTTGAAACAGTTTTCATAAAAAGCTTGACTCTGGGGTCGAGTACGGAGTTTACGCTTCGTTTGTCCTTCCGAATGTCAACGGTGTTCACGCCCGAGAGGCCCTTATGAATCACGCGTCCCCTGAACCTACCAACGTCAAACCTGACGCACACGCAGGCTCCTGCTGTGGTGGCGGTCACGCGCCAGCAGCTTCGGTGCCTGCAAGTGCAGCACTCAAAGATCCAGTGTGCGGCATGACCGTGACCAACCAGTCCGCGCATCAACATGAACATGCAACAACGATGTTTTACTTTTGCAGCGCCGGCTGCAAGACTAAATTTGCGGCTAATCCCGTCAAATATCTGGCACCGAAACCAGCCATGCCTATTGTGGGTGCCGCCGCGTCAATTGCCGCAATGTACACCTGCCCCATGCATCCAGAGATACGCCAGGATCATCCGGGCACCTGCCCGAAATGCGGCATGGCGCTGGAGCCAGAAATGCCCAGCCTGGAGGAGGATGACAACCCGGAGCTGGTGGACTTTACGCGGCGATTCTGGTGGACGCTGCCGCTCACGGTGGTTGTGACGGTCTTCGCCATGTTCGGCCACCAGTTGGGATGGTTTGCGATGGCAACGCAAAGTTGGATTGAGTTGGTGCTAACGGTGCCGGTTGTGCTGTGGGCGGGTTGGCCCTTCTTCGTGCGCGGAGCGCAGTCCATCATAAATCGCAGTCCGAACATGTGGACGCTGATCTCCATTGGCACCGGTGCGGCCTTCGTCTACAGCGTGGTCGCAACCGTCGCGCCGAATGTGTTTCCTGCGGCGTTTCAATCGATGGGGCGCGTCGCGGTGTATTTCGAAGCAGCGGCGGTGATCATTTCACTCACCTTGCTAGGCCAGATTCTTGAACTGAAGGCACGTTCGCAAACCTCAGCCGCGATCAAATCCTTGCTCGGACTCGCGCCCAAAACAGCGCGACGCATCAACAGCGACGGCAGCGAAGAAGACATCCCGCTCAATCACGTTCACGTCGGCGACAAGCTGCGCGTTCGTCCGGGTGAAAAAGTGCCGGTAGACGGCGTGGTCGTTGACGGAGAAAGTCCTGTTGACGAGTCTATGCTCACGGGCGAGCCGATTCCCGTGTCCAAGCGCGTGGGTGACAGCGTCATCGGTGCGACGATGAATGGATCGGGAGCATTGATCATTGAGTCGCAGAAGGTGGGCGCACAAACCATGCTCGCGCAAATCGTTCAGATGGTGGCGCTCGCGCAGCGTTCGCGCGCCCCGATGCAACGCATGGCCGATTCAGTGGCGTCGTACTTTGTCGTCACGGTGGTTGCCATCGCAATCGTCACCTTCTTCGTCTGGGGCTGGTTTGGCCCGGAGCCGAGTTGGGTTTACGGCCTGATTGCTGCCGTTTCGGTGCTGATCATTGCTTGCCCTTGTGCCTTGGGCCTCGCCACGCCGATGTCGATCATGGTTGCTACCGGTCGTGCCGCCACACAGGGCGTGCTGTTTCGTGATGCAGCCGCCATCGAGAACTTCCGCAAGGTGGATACCTTGATCGTCGACAAGACGGGCACATTGACTGAAGGAAAACCAAGCTTTGATCGCGCGATTGCATTCGATGGTTACACAGAGATCGAGGTATTGCGTCTGGCAGCTAGCCTTGATCAAGGAAGCGAGCATCCGCTGGCCGACGCAATCGTGCGCGCCGCGCGTGAACAGGCGCTGGCGTTGAGTCGCGTCGATACATTTGAATCGAGCACGGGTATCGGTGTACGTGGCGTGATTGATCAGCAACCGATGGCGCTGGGCAATACTGCGTTGATGCACGATCTGGGTGTGATGGTGGAGAGTGTTACCGAGCAGGCCGAAACATTGCGACAGCAAGGTGCCAGTGTGATGTATCTGGCCGTAAACCAAAAACTCGCGGGGCTCATTGCAGTGTCTGACCCAATCAAGGCCAGCACGCCAGAGGCGCTCGCCACGCTTCGTGCTAGTGGCATGCATGTGGTAATGGCTACAGGTGACGGTTTAACCACCGCGAAAGCTGTGGCCGCAAAACTGGGCATTGATGAGGTCTACGGCGAAGTCAAACCCGCTGACAAGCTCGCGCTGGTCGAGCGCTTTCAGAAAGCAGGCCGAGTGGTCGCAATGGCAGGCGACGGCATCAACGATGCGCCAGCGCTGGCTAAGGCAGATATTGGAATTGCGATGGGCACGGGTACCGACGTTGCGATGAATAGCGCTCAAGTAACGCTGGTCAAAGGCGACTTACGCGGCATCTCGGTAGCCCGCAAACTGTCACAGGATACGATCACCAATATGAAGCAGAATCTGGGCTTCGCTTTCGTCTACAACGCTTTGGGTGTGCCGCTCGCGGCGGGTGTGCTGTTCCCGCTCACCGGGTGGCTGCTGTCACCCATGATCGCAGCGCTGGCGATGAGCTTGAGTTCTGCGTCCGTTATCACTAATGCTTTACGTTTAAGAGGAAACAAATGATGTTGCGACAACACGCGATCACAAAGACGGCGATGATCATAGGATTGAGCGTATCGACGCTCAGCGCCATATCAAACGCCGAAATCGTTGATGTGAAATGGGACACTGCTGGCAAGTTCGAGCGCGTGCAATCCGTTGCAGCGGGCAAGTTCGTGGAGATTTGTGAAAACCTCGCAAAAGACAGCGTCGTGACGTGGGAATTCAAGGCATCAGCCCCATTGAATTTCAATGTTCACTTTCATCAGGGCAAAGAAGTCTCCTTCCCGGAAAAGCAGGACGGTGTGTCTGAGCGGCAGGGAACTCTCATTGCACCGAGCAAAGAAGACTATTGCTGGATGTGGACGAACAAGGGCGACGCGGCATCAAACATTCGCGTGCTGCTGGCGAAGGGAACCGCCAAGCGGTGAGCGCCGCAACCACTCAAGTATTGATTGAGCGCTGGCGATCCGATCCGCACAGCACCTACAACACGTAGTTCCTGTGGCCCGAGCGGCTGAAGAACTTTCAGTCAATTCGCCGTGGGATTGAGCTTGTCATCGCTGAAATCAATGACGGGACTTTTGGAAATACCTATCGTGTCGCTCCCAGCGGCGGAAACGGGACGGCTTGTTACAGGCAATATCGCGCTGTACTCAGCACCTCTAACCGTATCAGCTTTTCGCAGAATTGCCCATGTCCTATAGGGCTAAACGGATAAAACGAACAAACTCGACTTTTCATGAAAGGCGGAATCCTAAACGAAGTGCACTGATTCCGGTGTTTAGGAAAGGCTAGAGGAGTGGAAGCTTCGGCGGTTAGTCTTTCGGTTATTCGACGACTGAAAGATTTCACTGATGAAGACATACACACAC
>Ga0209097_10000988_pt1 | contig 25416 bp, 21 predicted proteins | sample AD_UKC052_MetaG_FD_184419 | JGI IMG/M metagenome (GOLD analysis project Ga0209097, IMG submission 184419) | Active sludge microbial communities of municipal wastewater-treating anaerobic digesters from USA - AD_UKC052_MetaG (SPAdes) (version 2) | ecosystem: Engineered > Bioreactor > Anaerobic >... | reverse complement strand
AAAAATACCGCAAGGGTATGCGCATAGGTTTTGACTTTACAGGTCCTTTCTATAGCAATAACGGCAGGGAACAAACCTGGGAAATGCATAATTTTTATAACACCATTATGGCAGCCGACATTGTTATTTTGAACAAGTTGATTGCCGAAGTCAGAAATGCAGAATTCGATGTGGTAAACCAACTGCTGGCTTCTGTATCGTTAGAAGATTTCAAATTTGATAAAATCGGTGCAAAAGTAGTGGCAAAAAGTAATTATGTGCTTACCGGAGAAAACTTCGAAGCTGATATTTTTGTTGCCGCTTATGATACCAAACAAACACCTGTTATTATTGTGGGTAGCGGCGTTGACACTAATACTTTAGTGGTAAGTGGTTCCCAGCAAACGGTGGAAGGTGTGGAAGGTGTCGGAAAACTCAAACTGCCTGCCGGCGGCCCCGGTGTTAAGCAGTTTGGCGGTGTCATCAAGGTAAAAGGTGCCGATGGAGTAGAAAAATCTTATCCATTTAATAGCGAATACGTGGTGGGTACACCATCAGCCACTATTTCACCTGTAAAAATGAATGTGTTTTATATCGGACTGGATAACCCGGTTTCCATTTCAGTGCCTGGTGCCTCAAACGAACAGGTAACGGCAACTATTTCAGGCGGCGGTGGATCCATTGTGCGCTCTAACGGAAAAGATTACAATTATATTGTAAAAGTTGCGACACAAGGAGAAGCTACCGTAAACGTGAGTGCAAAAATGGGTCAGACATCCAGAACAATGGGATCAATGAAATTCAGGGTAAAACGCGTTCCCAACCCGGTTCCTTATGTTGGTAATGTAAACAGCGGATTAATTCCAAAAGGTACCCTGCTTGCTGCTGGTGGTGTTATCCCGAGAATGGACGGCTTTGAATTTGAAGCATATTTTCAGATAACCGGTTTTACCTTAACCATGAAAAAAGGTCCGGACCTGATCGAGTTGCGTTCAAGTAGTGCCAAATTCACACCGCAAATGGTTACTATGCTTAATGGTGCTTCAAAAGGACAAAAGGTATATATTGAAGATATAAAAGCCAGAGGACCTGATGGTACAAACCGTTCTTTGAGTTCCATAGCTTTAAAAATTAATTAACCCTTTTATTGGAGGTAATTATTATGAAAAAAATTATTGGCATCGTATTACTGACTGCATTCCTGCTTCCGATGCAGCATAAGGTGTTCTCGCAAAATATCGGCACACCGCCATTGGATGGTGTTTATTATAAATTAAATACGCCGAACAGAGAACCCATACCCTATACTTCATTGCGCGAAGCCGATGTCATGTGGTCAAAACGCATTTGGCGTGTTATTGACCTGAGGCAAAAAATTAACCTCCCGATGTATTATCCCACCACGGACCAGCAGGGAAGAAAAAGTTTGATGAAGATCATTTATGATGCGGTAAAAGAAAACACCATAACTGCTTACACCACCGATAATGAAGAGTTTCTCGTTCCCCTGACTCCTGCGGAAATCAAACGGAGTCTTGACAAGGAGGACACCATGACCATGACCAGGCTGGAACCGCCTTATGAACAATACGATAGCGTAATCTCAAACCCCTTCAGCACTCAGGACGTTTATTTGTTCAGGGTAAAAGAAGATTGGTTTTTCGACAAACAGCGCTCGGTGATGGATGTCCGCATTATTGGTATATGTCCTTATATGGAAGTATTCGATGAATTTGGCGAACCCAAAGGTTTTAAACCACTGTTTTGGATATATTTCCCCGAATGCCGGAAATTATTTGCTAACAATGAGGTTTATAACAAATGGAACGATGCCGAAAGAAGAACCTATGAAGACATTTTCTTCAAACGCTTGTTTTCCAGTTACATTTATAAGGAAAGCAATGTGTACGACCGAATGATTTATGATTATACCACTCCTATGGATGGCCTGCTCGAAGCAGAAAGAATCAAAGAGGAACTGTTCGTAAAGGAACACGACCTTTGGGAATATTGAGAAAAAAACCCCGGCAAAACGCCGGGGTTTTTTTATATTTGTGAAAATTCTTTCTGATGGTACACGATTTCTGGGATACCCCTGTAGAATTTTGCAAGGGCGTTGGTCCTGCCCGTTCAGAACTCCTCAAAAAGGAGCTGAATATTTTTACTATCGGGGATTTGCTGTTGCATTACCCTTTTCGCTATATTGATAAAACGGTATTTTACAAAGTAAACGATATCTCCGAAAACCTGCATTATGTCCAGGTCAAAGGCATTATACGCAGTGTGGCTATGGCCGGAACGGGAAGAAGTGCACGCCTGGTAGCCTGCCTGGCCGATGAAACCGGTGAGATGGAACTGGTGTGGTTTAATGGTGTGAAGTGGATGAAGGACAAAGTGGTGGTCGGGCAAAAATTTGTGGTGTTCGGCAAACCTACCTACTTCAACGGCAAACTGAACATTACCCATCCTGAAATTGAACCCCTGACAGAAGAGTTCGCCAGGGAAGAAAAACGGCGGTTTTATCCGGTATATTCTTCCACCGAAAAACTTAAATCCAAAGGCCTAGACAGTAAAGGGATTAGCAAAATAGTGTTAAAGGCACTGGAGGATGCCCGGGGGAGAATTGCTGATAACCTGCCTTATGATATGCTGAATCGATTGAAATTAGTTTCAAGAGAAGAAGCCATCTTTAACATACATTACCCGGCAGATCAACCTGCCATAAACCGGGCTACCGCACGGCTGAAATTCGAAGAATTGTTTTTTATCCAGTTGCGGCTGGTAAAAACAAAATTTTACCGGAACAAAAAAATCCCGGGATTGGTATTTCAAAATGTGGGGAAGTATCTGAACGATTTTTATCATCTTGTGTTGCCTTACGAACTAACCGGCGCTCAAAAAAGAGTTGTCAGGGAAATCAGGAAAGACCTGGGTTCGGGCAAGCAAATGAACCGTTTATTGCAGGGCGATGTGGGCAGCGGCAAGACCGTGGTGGCATTGATGAGTATGCTGATAGCCCTCGACAATGGGTTTCAGGCATGTATCATGGCGCCCACCGAAATTCTTTCGGTCCAGCATTATAACACGATAAAAAACTTTTGCAGCAAACTGGATATCAAAGTCAGCCTGTTGACAGGTTCCACCAAAAGCGCAGAACGAAAAAAGATACTGGAAAGCCTGCTAAACGGAGAAACCAGGATTTTGCTGGGTACCCACGCCCTGATTGAAGAGGTTGTCAGGTTTCAGAATCTGGGCCTGGCGGTGATCGACGAACAGCATCGCTTTGGTGTGGCACAACGAGCCAAACTTTGGGAAAAAAGCGACAGGCCGCCGCACATCCTGGTAATGACCGCCACGCCTATTCCGCGCACGCTGGCCATGACACTATACGGCGACCTCGATGTTTCTGTGATTGATGAGTTGCCTCCCGGAAGAAAGGCGATAAAAACCCTTCATTTCGGGGATTCCAACCGCCTGAAAGTTTTTGCCTTTCTGAAAGAGCAAATAAAACAAGGCCGGCAGGTATATATTGTCTATCCGTTGATACACGAATCGGAAACCCTTGATTTGAAGCACCTGATGGAAGGTTATGATGCCGTGGTGCGTGATTTTCCTTTGCCGGAATATGCAGTGAGCATGGTACACGGCAAGATGAAACCCAAAGAAAAAGAGTATGAGATGGCACGCTTTGTCAAAGGCGAGACACAAATAATGGTAGCCACCACGGTGATAGAAGTCGGTGTGGATGTCCCCAATGCCTCGGTGATGCTAATTGAAAATTCTGAACGTTTTGGCTTGTCGCAGCTTCACCAGTTGCGTGGCAGGGTGGGCAGAGGCGCCGACCAGTCGTTCTGCCTGCTGATGACTTCCGACAAACTTACTAGCGATGCCCGCCAGCGAATAAAGGCGATGCTTGAAACCAGCGATGGCTTCCGTATTGCCGAATTGGACCTGAAACTCAGGGGGCCTGGCAATATCGAAGGCTTGGAGCAAAGCGGCATAACCGATCTGCATATTGCCGACCTGGTGGCGGATGAAAAAATTTTAAAATATGCCCGTAACGAAGCCTTTGCATTGCTGGAGGCAGATCCCGAGCTGGAATCGCCGGCTAATGCGGCGGTGAGGCAATTCATAGTAAGGGAAAACAAACGCAAAGGCTCCTGGGGGATGATAAGCTAAAAAAGGTGGATGTAGTATTGCTTTCGTGCTGAAAAACTGTTTTTGAAAATTATCTATGCCAATAATAATAGACAATCAACCTGATAAAAAAACCCGTCTGGGTGTATGGCAAATCACCGAAACGGTGGAGCAACTGGAGGCATCTGTGTTTTTGTCGGAAAAAGAAAAAGCAGTCCTGGCTACCTTCAAACATGATAAAAGTAAAAAGCACTGGCTGAGTTACCGGGCACTGATACGTCAACTTTGCGGTGATGCCTTTAGCGTACACTATAGCGATTTTGGGAAGCCCTATCTGCATAATGAAGAACAAAGTCAGCATATCTCAATTACTCATTCCGGAGATTTTTCGGCGGTCATAATAAATCCGGATACTTCGGTAGGTATCGATATAGAGGAGGTGAGCAGGCGGATTGAAAGAGTGGCCCCCAGATTTCTTTCGGAAAAAGAACTGGTCTTTATTGACCGGAATAATTTTCTTGAACACCTTACCATCTGCTGGACGGCCAAAGAGGCGCTGTTTAAGATCAGCGGCAATGATTATTATGATTTCAGGGAGCAGATAAATTTGTTGCCTTTTGGCTTTTCCCGCAAAGGTGTGCTCAGGGCCGTACTTAATGGAGAATCAGGCATGATGGAGTTGCAGGTATATTTCGAAAAAATTGAAGAATATTATTTGTCTTTTGTGGTGGCCTGAGCCAATGCCGTCTGCAATTTTCCAGCGCGCAACCTTCCCGCTTGCCGAAAAGTGATGCTGTTGAATTATTTTGTAATTTCGTCTTATGAAAGTTTATGATCAAATAATGCAGAAAGTTGCCGGAGGACAAAAGCAGCTCAGCATACTTATTGATCCCGACAACATGCCGCAGGCACAGGTGAAAAATATAGCTGAAGCCGCTGCTGATGCGGGTATTGACTATTTTTTTATCGGCGGAAGCCTGATAACCAACGATAATCTGGATAAATCCATCGAAACGCTGAAAAGGTTTTCGTCAATACCTGTGGTGATATTTCCCGGAAATACGATGCAAATAAACTCCCGTGCCGATGCGTTGCTTTTTCTTTCGCTTATCTCGGGGCGCAACGCCGAGATGCTTATCGGGAAACATGTCATTGCGGCGCCGTATATCCGTAACGCCAAACTTGAAGTCATATCCACCGGATATATGCTGATTGAAAGCGGAAAACCCACCTCGGTGGCTTATATGAGCAACTCGTTGCCCATACCGCGCGACAAAGACGACATCGCCGTGTGTACGGCCATGGCCGGTGAAATGCTTGGACTAAAAATGATATACATGGATGCGGGAAGCGGCGCTAAGGAAACGATAAGCCCTGCCATGATTGAAAAGGTAAAAAAGAATATTGCTGTACCGTTAATTGCTGGGGGAGGCATCAATTCTGCCGAAAAGGCAAAGTCAGTTTTTAACTCCGGAGCCGATATGATAGTGGTAGGTAATGCGGTGGAAAAAAATCTTACGCTAATACGGCAGCTGGCTGATGCACGGTAATTTTAATATACTTTTGTTTTAATAAAGACGGCAAACATGAAAAAATTTCTGTCGAAAATCCTTAGTTATTTTTTGTTTTTTCATTTGCTGTTGCTGTCGTTGCTGCCGTTTTGGATATTGTACCGGTTGTCGGATATATTGGCTTTTTTGTTGTTTTACGTCATCAGATACCGGCGGAAGGTGGTTTTTAAAAATCTCGAAGGGAGTCTGCCGGAAAAATATAAAACCAGGACAGTGGCCTGGCAGTTTTATCGTTTTTTGGCTGATGTTTTTCTGGAATCTGTTAAGTGTTTTACCATAAGAAAAAAGAATCTTCTCAGGCGGATTCAATGCGATAATCCTGAGATAATGGAGCACTATGCACGTGAACACCGGAGTGTGATTTTTATGTCGGCACACTATTGCAATTGGGAATACCTGATTTATTCGCTTAATCTTCTTTTCCCGCATTGGGCCATTGGTGTGGGGAAGCCCCTGTCGAATGAAGTGATGAATAAGCTCACCAACGGGCGGCGCAGCCGCTTTGGTATGAAAATTATCAATGCCAAAAACATTAAAGAGGAGTTTTATAAAGACAGGAACGAACTTACCGCAAGTCTTTTTCTTTCGGACCAATATCCCGGCGGCTCGCACAAGGGTGTGCACGCTTTGTTTTTGAACAGGGAAACGGATTTTTTATACGGGGCCGAGAAATATGCCGTAGATTATGATTTTCCTGTTGTTTATGCCGATTTTAAGCGTACCCGGCGGGGGTATTACACCATTCATCTGATAAAAATCACCGATACGCCCCGTCAATGCGAATACGGCTATATTATGAGAACTTATATCGACCTGCTCGAAAAAACCATTCTTCGTGACCCTGCCTGGTGGCTGTGGTCGCATAAACGATGGAAACAAATACAGGGATTTTACTGACAAAGATTGTCAGTTCATTTCCGGTACTGATTTTTTAATATCTTTAATGTTTAGCTGGAGAGAAGTCTTGCCGTTCCATTCGTTTTCTTCGATATGGTAGCAGATATCAAATCGGTTGCCTTGGTTGATATACTCAAAGAAATCGGCTAACTGAAAGGCTATGGCCGGATAAGGGGGCAGCGATATTTCGGGATACGTGATGGAAAGTTTTAAATGATGTTTTTCGTTTTTTCCCACCAGGCGAGCGAACCCAAGGTCAACCACGCCGTTGGTTTTAAATACGGGTGCCATATTTCCCGGGCCAAAAGGAGAGAACTGTTTTATTACCTTATAGAAATTAGGATTTATTTGGCGCAGGTCCAGTTCCGAATCAATTTCCACTTCAGGTACCTGCATATCTTCGGTGATGGTAGAACTGACGATTTCTTCAAAGCGTTTGCGGAATATATCCAGGTTTTCGGGTTTTATTGTGAGGCCTGCGGCATATTTGTGGCCGCCGAAATGCTCCAGAAGGTCGCTGCAGGCATCGATGGCGTCGTAAATATCGAAATCTTTTACCGAACGTGCAGAGCCGCATATGAAGTCGTTCGAATTGGTAAACACTATGGTCGGCCGGTAGTAAACTTCCGTTAGCCGGGAGGCCACAATGCCGATCACTCCTTTGTGCCAGTCGGGGTTGTACACAATGGTAGATTTGCTGTTCAGCAACTCCTGACTGTTCTTGATCATCTCAATGGCTTCGGAAGTGGTTTGGGTGTCGCGTGTACGCCGTTCTGTATTATAAGAGTCGATCTGAATGCCTATCTCCAGCGCATCCGCCATGTTGTCGGCAATGAGCAGCTGGACCGAGTTACGGCCGCTTTCGATGCGACCGGCGGCATTGATACGTGGCCCGACCAAAAAAACCAGGTCGTTGATATTGAGTTGACGGGAAAAGATTTGTGTTTCTCCGTCGTGGGAGGTGGCTTTTACCCGTTTCATTCCGCTGCTTTGCAACACCGCTTCAATGCCGGGACGGGGGTTTGAGTTGATGAGTTTCAGTCCGTGGAAAGCCAGCACACGGTTTTCGCCGGTGATGGGCACAATGTCAGAAGCGATGCTGACGGTTACCAGGTCGAGGTATTTGTATAGTACTTCTTCGTCAATGTTTCTGTTTTTGGCAAAAGCCTGAATCAGTTTGTAGCCTATGCCGCAGCCTGAGAGTTCTTCATAAGGATAAGAACAGTCGGGACGCTTGGGGTCAAGCACAGCTGCCGCACGCGGAATTTCGCTGCCGGGCCTGTGATGGTCGCAGATAATAAAATCAACGCCTTTTTCGGTAGCGTAATCAATTTTTTCCACGGCTTTGATACCGCAATCGAGGGCAATAATCAGGCTGATGCCTTTTTCTGCGGCATAATCAATACCCTGGTACGAAATGCCATAACCTTCGGTATAGCGGTCGGGGATATAAAAGTCGATGTCGGGGTAATAATTTTTCAGAAACGAATAAACCAGGGCTACAGCGGAAGTGCCATCCACATCGTAATCGCCGTAAATAAGCATCGGCTCTTTTTTTTCAATGGCCTTCTCGATGCGGGCAATGGCCTTGTCCATATCTTTCATCAGGAAAGGATCGTGCAAATGGCTGAGCTCTGGCCTGAAAAAGTTTCTGGCGGCCTCAAAGGTGGTAATGCCTCGCTGGTAAAGTAAATTGGCAATAGGAAAAGAAACATTCAACTCTTTGGCCAGTTGTTGAATTAATTCCATACTTCCCAATTGTTTTAATACCCAGCGCTTTTCCATCCTGTTGCCCTATTAAGGAATGCAAAGGTACTAATTATAAGCGTTGCATTTTTATTAATGACAAGATTTTTATTTATTCAAACCTCAAAAAATTTATGTTTTTTATGTAAATTTGTTATGTGTTGTAAAAAACAGAAATTATGAAATCAAAGAAGGTAGTAAAAATTGTTTTTAAGGCGCTGGGTATAGTTGTTGCCCTGCTAATAGTGTTGGCCATCCTGCTCCCGATCATATTCAAAAAACAAATTGTCGAGGCAGTCAAGACGGAGATAAATAAAAGCGTTAATGCAAAAGTTGATTTTGCCGATTATCATCTTTCGTTATTCCGGAATTTTCCTGATTTTACCTTAGGCCTCGACAAGCTTACTGTTGCAGGAATTGATGTGTTTGAAGGCGATACCCTGGCTGATGTTGATAAACTACGGGTTTCAGTGGATTTGTTCAGCGTAATCAAAGGCGATCAGTACGAAATCAACTCCATAATGCTGGATGGCCCCAGAGTAAACCTGATAGTACGGAAAGACGGAAAGGCGAACTGGGATATCATGAAACCTGCTGCCGACACCACCGCGGCTGCGCCGGAAGAGCCTTCTACTTTCAGGCTGGCCATAGACAAGTTAACCATCAACAACGGGACACTTACTTATGATGATGAGGAAGCCAATATGCATGCGAAAGCTATCAGCCTGAACCATACGCTCAAAGGAGACCTGACGGCCGATTTTACCTCTCTGGAAACTAAAACTACTATTGATACCCTCACTTTTACTTATGGGGGAATTTCCTACCTGAAAAAAGCCAATATAGAACTGAAAGCCGATCTTGATGCCGACCTGAAAAACACAAAATTTACTTTTAAGGAAAACGAATTACGACTTAATAATTTGTTTCTTGGTTTCGACGGATGGGTGGCCATGCCTGGTGAAAATATTGATATGGACATAAAATTCAATACCAGGAAAACCGATTTCAGTAATATACTTTCGCTTATTCCTGCTGTGTATATGAAAGATTTTGACAAAATAGAAACCAAAGGCAGCCTGGCCCTGGATGGTTTTGCCAAAGGCACCTACAACGAAAAATCAATACCTGCTTTTGCCCTCAATCTGCTTGTTGAAAATGCTATGTTCAAATATCCCGATTTGCCAAAATCTGTTACCAACATCAACTTTGATGTGAAAGCGGAAAACAAGAATGGCAGACCCGACAATACGGTTATTGATGTGAAAAAACTTCATTTTGAAATGGGAAAAAATGTTGCAGACCTGGTTCTGCGCGTTACAACACCTGTTTCGGACCCCAATATCAACGGAAAAGTAAAAGCCACGGTCAACCTGGCCGAGGTAAAAGATTTTTACCCGCTTGAAGAAGGCGACGAGTTGAACGGAAAGCTAAATGCCGACGTTAGCCTTAAGGGAAAGCTGTCTTCTATAGAAAAAGAGAAATATGAGGAATTTCAGGCCAAAGGAGAACTGTCCATCACCGGGATGAAATATAAAGGGAAAGATATTAAACAGCCCGTCCTGATTAACAACCTGAAGTTGTTGTTTTCTCCTCAGTTTATCGATATGCCTGTCTGCGACCTGAAAATTGGCCGTTCGGACCTCAACGCCAGAGGTCGCATCGACAATTTGCTTTCTTATATCTTTAAAGATGAATTGCTGAGAGGAAATTTTGAAAGTAAATCGAGGCTGTTGGATATCAATGAGTTTATGTCGGAAGAAACCTCGCCTGCAGCGGAAAATGGAGCCGGAGAAAGTTCTCTGTCGGTGATTGAAGTTCCTGCCAATATTGATTTTTCATTGCAGTCTTCTTTTGGCCGGGTGCTGTATGATAAAATGGATATGAACAATGTGAATGGGAAAATTAAAGTGGCTAACAGGAAACTTACTCTTGAAAACCTGGCGATGAACGTGCTTGATGGTACGCTGGACGTCAATGGATATTACAGCACACAAAAGCCCGATCCCGAGATAAATCTCAACCTTGACGCGAGTCAGCTCAACATTCCGAAGACTTTTAAAACTTTCGTTACCGTTCAGAAACTGGCTCCCATAGCCGAAAAATGTATGGGAAAAGTTTCGGCGAAAATCAATGCGACCTCTTTGCTGGATAAGACCATGACGCCAATGTATAACACGCTGGATGGCTACGGCCAACTAAAACTTAATAATGTTGAGATCAGAGGTTTTGAACCGATAAATAAAATTGCTGAAGCATTGAAAATTGATAAGTTCAGACGTATCGGTATCGACAATACGGCTATAGATATCACTATTGATAAGGGCAAAGTGTATTTCAAACCTCATTCTTTTACGTATGAAAAAATTAAAATGACTTTCAGCGGATGGAATGCTTTAGACCAAACCATTGGCTATGATGTGGTACTTGAAATTCCACGGGAATTGTTTGGCGGCGCTGCCAATGGCGTTCTGAATAACCTGGTGAGCAAGGCAAACAGCAAGGGTCTCAACATACAACCAGGGAATACTATAATCGTGGCGGCAAAAATTGGAGGCACTTATACAAAACCTACCATTACCACTGATATCAAAAAAAATGTAAACGATGCCGTGGATGACCTGAAAAACCAGGTGAAAGAAACCGTGCAGGACAAGGTGGAGGAAGTTGTCGGCAATGTCAAAGCAGAAGTGAGTGCGCAGGCTCAAAAAATACTGGATGAGGCCCGGAAACAAGCCCAGCTGTTGCGCGAGGAAGCTAAACGCGCCGGCGACAAGCTGATCAGCGAGGCCGAAAAACAGGGTCAGGCGCTGGTGGATAAAGCCACGAATCCTATTACCAAAGCCGCCGCCCGGGAATCGTCGAAACAACTGGTTAAAACAGCTAAGGATAAGGCAGCGCAATTAAATCAGGAAGCAGAAACCAAGGCGAACAAGATATTGGCTGACGCACAGAAAGAGGCGGATAAGCTGAAGGGACAATGATGTTAAATTCAGAATATTGAGTTTTTTATCATGGTTATGAGGAAAATCTTTATTACGATTGGCTGCATGGTTTTGTCGGTATTTTTGTTTGCACAAAAAAGTGATACAATAGCAAGAAAGAACTTACCGAAGCACTACATTGGTATCAATCCGCTTAATGTTTCCTTGTTTCAACAGGCCGGTATTACTTATGAGTATAAACCGGGGAGGTTTAGTTTTGGCTTGTCGGCAGGTTATATTTATCCAAACAAACTAAATTTTAGCCGGTTATTTATGATTGGTACTAACCGCAATGGCGCCTACGAGTATTACTCTGGGTGTTTTTTTCTTCCTCAGATAAACTTTTATTTGAACAAACCCAGAGATTTTAATAACGGAACTTTTTATTATCTTTCCTTGAAAGGAGTCTATAAATTTTTTACTTGTGATTCGAATAAATATTATGTGTGGGACCATGAACACGACTGGTACAATCCCGATATCAAGTTTGTTTACCGGAAACAAATTGATAAGGTGCATGCGTCCGGTGCATTTCTTGTATTTGGTATCAAAGAGATTGAGAAGCATTTCTTTATAGATATTAATTTGGGGCTTGGTTTTATTGGACGAAATTCAAGATCCCAGGTATTTGGTAGAGGAACAAATGTAGATGACTGGGTAATTAACAATACTGGTCAAGGTTTAAATTATACAGAAAAATATAGTCAGATGAAAATTGCGGTTCATTTTAGTGCAGTTATTGGTGGCAATTTCTGATTTCATTCCTTTCCTTCTAAAGTTGAAATGGATGTGTTGCGGAAAAGTTTAAAGCCATCATTTTTTTCGGAACCCCTTTACGCAAGCGTTACGCAATGCGTGCAAATGAAAAACGCACATTATTTTATTAAAAATTTTTAGCTTTGTTTCTTACGAATGCGTGCAAACAGTTCACCTCAGCCTCCGTTGTTCGTTGTTTGCAACTACGAACCTGGTTTCACTAAGGATCCTGCCTGAACCGTTTATCAAACGGGCTTTACCAACCACCAAATTGCATATCTCAAAATAAATCTCCATGTCCGCCGCGGCGGATCCGTGCTCTCCGTGCCTCCGTGGTTTTCCGACCCAAACACTATTCATAAAAACAGCTTCAAGTCCTAAAGTTTTGTAATTTTGTACATAAAGCTAATTGGAATGATCCCTTTTGATATAGCCTTACAAACGGTTTTAAATAATACGAAGCCATTGGCTGGAACCGAAAGCGTAAAATTAGACGCGGCATTGGACAGGGTGCTGGCCATGGATGTCTTCTCGGATATGGATATGCCGCCCTTCGACAAATCAGCAGTTGATGGTTATGCATGCCGCAGGCAGGATGTTCATAATGAACTGAAAATTGTTGAGGTTGTGCCGGCCGGGAAAGCTCCGGAACATAATATTTCGGAAAACCTGTGTATAAAAATTATGACAGGGGCCATGATCCCGGAGGGAGCCAACTGTGTGCTGATGGTTGAACATACCGAAAAGACAAAAGAAGGTCATATCAGATTTTTGAAAAACGACACGCAGAACAATATCGCTTACCAGGCAGAAGATATAAAAAAAGGAGCCCTCGTGCTGAAGAAGGGGATACTGCTTAAGCCCGAACATATTGCCGTATTGGCTTCGGTGGGATGTTTTGAACCGCAGGTGAGCCTCATGCCACGGCTGAGCATCATTTCCACCGGCGACGAACTGGTGGAACCTAATGAAGTTCCGGGACTTTCGCAGATTCGCAACTCCAACTCCTGGCAATTGCTGGCACAGGCACAGCAGATGAAAATAAACGCTGTGTATGGCGGTATTGCGCGAGATGATGAAGAAGTAACCTTCCGGAAGCTTAGCAAGGCCGCCGACGAGAATGACGTGGTATTGCTTACCGGCGGCGTTTCAATGGGAGACTTTGATTTTGTTCCGGAAATGATAATAAAAACCGGCTTCGAAATATTATTCCGCACCATGGCCATACAGCCGGGAAAGCCTACGGTTTTTGGAATGAAAGGCAACAAGTTCTGTTTCGGGTTGCCGGGAAACCCGGTGGCGTCTTTTGTTATTTTTGAATTGATGGTAAAACCGTTGTTGTATAAAATGATGGGCCACCAATTTAATCCAGCGATACAAAGCCTCCCTTTTGCTCACGATTTCAAGCGTCGGGCGGCCGAACGCCTTTCGGTGATTCCTGTAATAGTAAACCGAGAGGGCACGGTTGCCACTCTTGATTATCATGGTTCAGCGCACATACACGCACTGGTTGGCGCTAACGGGCTTGCTTTTATCCCTGTTGGCAAAACAATGGTTGGTAAAGGAGAATTAATAGATGTTAGACTCTTATAAACGCGAAATAAATTATCTGCGGGTTTCGGTAACCGACCGTTGCAACCTGCGATGTACCTATTGCATGCCTGCCGACGGCGTCTCCCTGATGCGGCATGAAGATATTTTAAGTTTTGAAGAAATCAGCGATATCGTTAAGGTTGCTGTCTCAAAAGGGATATCAAAAGTGCGGATCACCGGTGGCGAGCCATTGGTGCGCAGGGGAATTATTTCGCTTATTGAACAGATTGCCATCATTCCGGGGATCCTTGATTTGTCCATGACAACAAACGGGATTTTGCTTGAAGAATATGCCGGACAGCTTGCTAAAGCCGGAATTCAGCGGGTTAACATCAGTCTTGATACGGTGGATCCGCAAAAATACGCTGAAATTACCTGTGGCGGTGATATCCAAAAAGTGATAAGAGGTATAGCCGCAGCAAAAAAGGCTGGTTTAAGCCCGTTAAAAATTAACTGTGTGGTAAAAAATTCATCAAAAGAGCCGGACGCTCTTGGCGTGAAAGATTTTTGCGAAAAAAACGGCCTGCAGGTCCGTTTTATTCAGCTTATGGATCTTGAAAAAGGCCATTTTTCTGTTGTTGACGGGGGATCCGGCGGGGATTGCGCCATTTGTAACCGTCTTAGGCTGACAGCCGATGGAAAAATAAAACCCTGCTTGTTCAACGATATAGAGTTTGATGTGAGGACGATGGGCGCCGAAAAGGCAATAGCCGAAGCCATCAAAGCCAAGCCCGAATGCGGAACATTTAACAAAAACGGTCGCTTTAACAATATCGGAGGATAATGTGGAAAAAATACTTCGATAAAAAAAATCACAAACCACGTTTTGGTGGACTGGAAATACTAAAATATATCGGTCCTGGCTTGTTGGTTACCGCCGGATTTATTGACCCCGGCAACTGGGCAACCAATATTGCCGCAGGTTCTGAGTTTGGATACTCCTTGTTGTGGGTGGTTACCCTGTCCACCATCATGTTGATTATCCTTCAACATAATGTGGCGCACCTGGGCATAGCAACCGGCTTGTGTCTTTCAGAAGCCGCCTCAAAATATACGCCGGCATGGGTGTCAAGGCCTTCGCTGGCACTGGCAATGCTGGCTTCCATCAGCACCTCGCTGGCAGTGATGCTTGGTGCAGCTATAGCCCTTAAAATGCTCTTTGGGATACCTGTGCCGGCCGGCGCAATTATCAGCGCTGTGTTTACCCTGATATTGTTGTTTACCAACTCTTATAAAAAAATCGAAAAATGGATTATTGCTTTCGTTTCTATTGTGGGTCTTTCGTTCATTTATGAGTTATACCTTGTTGACATAAACTGGCCTTCTGTCGCCATATGTTTTTTCAAACCCGAAATACCTGACCATTCCATAGTTTTTATCATGGGTGTTTTGGGCGCTGTTATCATGCCGCATAATTTGTTTCTGCACTCCGAGGTAATTCAAAGCCGCCAGTGGAACCTCCGGGAGGAAAAGGTAATCAGAAAACAGCTCAGATATGAGTTTACCGACACCCTGCTTTCCATGATAATTGGGTGGGCTATCAATTGCGCAATAATTATGCTAGCCGCATCAACTTTTTTTCATAACGGAGTTGCCGTTGACGGGTTGGAGCAGGCAAAAAGCATATTGGAACCCTTGCTCGGCAGCAGTTCTGCTGTGATTTTTGCTGTTGCTTTGTTGTTTTCGGGTATTGCTTCGGGTATCACTTCGGGAATGGCCGGCGGCACAATATTTTCGGGTGTCTTTCAGGAACCGTACGACATCAATGACAACCATTCCCGTATGGGTGTGCTGATCTCTATTGTACTTGCGGTAATTATCATCATGTTTGTAGCCAATCCGTTCTTGGCGCTCATTTATTCGCAGGTGGCCCTGAGTATTGCCTTGCCGTTTACCATTTTTATCCAGATTTATCTTACCTCATCAAAAAAAGTAATGGGAAAATATGCCAATGGTATGTTTCTGAAAGTGGTGTTGTTTGCCCTGGCAGCTGTTGTTACAGGCCTGAACATTTATCTGTTGATTGATACTTTGTTCTGAAATGCGACGGGGAGAGGATGCTATTTTTTATGGCTCGTTATGCTGCGAAAACCCTGAAAAGTATAAATAAAAGTAGTAATTTTGAGTTTAAAACGACAGTATGCCCAAACTATCTCATACCGATTCATCAGGAAGGGCCAATATGGTGGATGTAGGCCATAAACCGCAACAAACCCGCATTGCCAAAGCAAGCGGAATGATAATGCTGCACAAGGATACGCTAAAATTGATAAAGGAAAATGTGGTGAAGAAAGGTGATGTGCTGACCGTGGCCGAGGTGGCCGGCATACAAGCCGCCAAGCAAAATGCCTTCATTATTCCCTTGTGCCACCCGTTGTTGCTGACAAAGATCGATGTAAAATGTACCCTGCGGAAAAATGGGGTGGAGGCCGAAAGTGTTGTGAAATGTATCGGGCAAACAGGAGTGGAAATGGAAGCCCTCACGGCTGTGAGCGTGGCACTGCTGACTGTGTATGATATGTGCAAGGCCATGGATAAGGAAATGGTAATTAGCGATATCAGGCTGTTGAGCAAAGAAAAGATTTGAGAACTGTGTACACGAAAAATGGGAAAATAGAGGTATTCGGAAGTAGGCTGTGTTCCTGAAATTAGTCAACATAGTTTAGTAATGGAAAAAGATGAAAATTGTAAAGAAAATAGTACTGGTAATTCTGGCATTAATCGTGGTGATCAACCTGGGAATTGTCGTTTCGGGCAATAGTTATGTTTATAAGGCCTTGAGTTATACGTATGTCGGGATTGATGATTACACCCTGTTTGAAAACCGCCCTGTGAAAGCCGGAACACCTATCCCTATTCCAGAAGCTGCCCAATATAACAAAACAAAACTTTCACCGGAATTAAAAAAATACCTTGTAGAAACACAAACCATAGCTTTTCTGGTGCTGAAAAACGATTCGGTGTATTATGAAGAATACTGGGATGGTTATGATGCCAATTCACTTTCTAATTCGTTTTCTGCAGCTAAAAGCATTGTCAGCATCCTGACAGGTATTGCAATCGATGAAGGAAAAATTAAAAGCGTTGATCAGAAAGTGTCGGACTTCATTCCTGAATATAAGCATGGATTTAATGCCGACCTTACAGTTAAACACTTGCTCACCATGACAGCTTCCTTTGACTGGGATGAGAGTTACGAGGGCCTGTTTTCAAAAACCACCAAAGCTTATTATGGCCGTAATCTGAAAAAAATGTTGCTCGATTTTGAGGTCGTTGAAACGCCCGGAAAAACTTTCAAATATCAAAGCTCGAACCAGCTTGTGCTGACTTATATTCTGGAAAAGGCCACGGGTGTGACTTTGAGCGAATATGCTTCGGAGAAATTGTGGAAACCTCTGGGTGCCCGTAATGATGCACTTTGGAGCCTTGACAAAAATGATGGCATGGAAAAAGCTTATTGTTGCTTCAACTCCAATGCACGTGATTTTTCCAGAATCGGCCTGCTTTATCTTCACAACGGCGTATTCAATGGAACCCGCATTGTTTCTGAGGAATATGTGAAGAAATCCCTGGAGCCGGCAGGCGTAACCGATGAAGATGGCAATACGGTGGATTATTACGGCTATTCCTGGTGGTTATCTGACGTGGATACAGTCAACTATTTTTATGCCAGGGGGATTTTAGGGCAATATATTATTGTTGTTCCTGACAAAAATATCGTGGTCGTAAGGCTGGGAAAAATCCGCAAAGGCCATAAGGGCTTGCCTCCGCACGATTATATCACAACTTGTGTTATCAAAGAATTTTAAAAATTTCCATGAAAATAAAAATTGTATCAGTAAATATTTCCGAAAAAAAAGGTACGATAAAACACCCTGTTGAAAAAGTTATTATCAGCGCTTCCGGTGTTGAAAACGATGCTCATTCCGGCGACTGGCACAGGCAGGTCAGCATGTTGTCCACCCAAAGTATTGCAAAGTCTGAGGAAAAAGCAAAGCGAAAAATCAATTTTGGCGAGTTTGCCGAAAACCTTACCATTTCGGGTATGAACCTGGTGGCAACAGCTCCTCTCGACAGCTTTGTTATTAACGATGTGGAACTGGAGGTAACGCAAATCGGTAAAAAATGTCATGGCAGCACATGTGCTATCTTCAACGAGGTGGGCGAGTGTGTGATGCCTAAAGAAGGTATCTTTTGCCGTGTACTTCGTGGTGGCAGCATAAAGCCAGGCGATGAAGTAACTTATGAACCAAAGATTTTTAAGGTACATGTCATTACCCTCAGCGACCGTGCCAGCCGTGGCGTGTACGAAGACCTGAGCGGAAAGCGCATTGCGGAACTTACCGAAACCTTTTTTGCTGAAAAAAAACGCCGGTTTGAAATTCGGAAAACCCTTATACCCGATGATGCAACATTATTGGAACAACTGCTGAAGGATTCGGTTGACAAGTATGATATCATCATTACTACCGGCGGCACAGGCATAGGACCGAAAGACTTTACTCCCGATGTGGTGAAACCCATGTTGGAAAAGGAAATCCCGGGTATTATGGATATGATACGTTTGAAATACGGGATGCAAAAACCGAATGCTCTTGTGAGCAGGTCGGTGGCTGGAGTGACAGGGAAAACACTGATTTTTACATTACCGGGCAGCGTAAAAGCGGTGGAGGAATATATGACAGAGATTACGAATATGCTGGAACACCTGATTTATATGTTGCATAGTTTGGAATATCATTGAGAATTCAGAATTCAGAAGTGAGAATTCAGAAGTGAGAATTCAGAAGTGAGGATTCAGAAGTGAAATGCAACCTAAAAGCCAAATAAATCAAAGCGAACCTAACCTAACCTAACCTAACCTAACCTAACCTAACCTAACCTAACAACCAAATTACCTAACCCCCTAAACAGCTAAATACCTAAATACCTATACACATAAACAGCTAAACACCTAAATCCCTAACAAATGTCAAGCGGAATAACAAGAGAAAAAGCATTAGAACTGCTTCAGGAATACATAAAAAAAGAAAACATGATCAACCACTGCCTTGCTTCAGAGGCTGTGATGAAAGCCCTGGCTCAAAGGCTTGGTGAAGATGATGCAAAATGGGGCATAGCCGGCCTTCTGCATGATGTTGATGTAGAAATAACCAATGCCGATGCAAAGACGCATGGTCAGGTGGCAATAGGTATTCTTAGGCAGCATGGCGTTGATGAAGAAATCATCGATGCCATAAGTTTGCACAACGAGGAGTCGGCCAGCCGGCCCCGCTCTTCGGTGTTACATCATGCGCTGGCTGCCGGAGAAACCATCACCGGGTTAATTACTGCAACGACCCTGGTGTATCCAGAAAAAAAACTTTTTGCCGTGAAATCAAAGTCGGTGGTGAAACGCATGAAAGAAAAGGCCTTTGCCGCATCGGTAAAACGTGAAAACATTCTGGAATGTGAAAAAATAGGCATACCTATCGCCGAATTTGCCGAAATTTCTGTAAATGCAATGAAAAATATTGCCGCTGAAATAGGTCTGTAGTCAGTTTTTTTGTACATTCGTTTATTAAAACCTGCAAAAATTACGCACCGCCGAATTTGATGAAAAGGGTATTTTCTCTGATTACAGCAATAGGTATTTTTTTTAATGTGTTTTCCCAGAATAACCTGCAATTTCTGGGAGCCACTACCGGTGCTGCCTGTCAGTCCATTAAGTATTACCAGGACTATGTTTTCACAGGTGCAGGCTCTACCTTACGGTCGTATTATGTGGGCAGTGGATCATCCATACCCTACGCTTACGGTTTTGAATACCGCTACAGATCTGAGATCATCCGCATGAGAATGCACGGCCATTTTTTGTATGTATGTGCCAATTACGATGGCATGACAAAATGGGATGTTTCTGATCCGGCAAATCCAATAAAAATTTTTGAAATTCTGCCTGACAGCGCCGGCATGGCTACACAGGCAGTTGCTTTTAAAGGGGACACTATTTTTCTTGCACAGTACAATAAAATGTGTGCTTACAAGGATTACGGCAACACATATACAAAAATTGCAAGTTTTGCCATTCCTCAGTTTGGCAGCACGGTAGTGGGTGTGGACGTTAAAGATAATCTGTGTGCGGTTTCCCAGCAGCATTGGGGCAATCAAAACGGTGTATGGCTCTATGATGCCAATACTTTTGCCTTTATTTCATTTTACCAGCAGGGGACTTTTTTATCTGAAAATGTCATCTTTGGGAAAAACAATAGTTTGCTCCACGTGATGGGCGGCACCAGCATCAATCAATTTGCACCGGACGGCCTTTTCTACACACTTGATGTGAGCAATCCCGCGTCGCCACAAAAGATATTTTCAGATACGGTAAACGGGATATACCTTGCTGCCATTGCGGTGCCATATAATGCTGAAAATATCAACGATACTATTTATGTGGCAAACTGGGGAGCCATAAAACCCAATGGCCCGCCCGACACGTGCTATATCAGGGCTTATGATGCCACAAACCCCGCCAATGTCCATCTTATTAAATACCTGCCGGGCGGCTTATGGAATTTTGATATGACCTTGAACGGAAAAACAATGTATGTCGCTTCGGAATGGTACGGTATACTTTCCGTTGATCTTATTGATTTCCAGCATCCGCAGGTATTAGGGAAAACAACCACTGGCGGCTGGAACTGTGATGCGGATGTGTATGGAAACAAAATGGTTGTTGCCAATGAGGGCTTCGGATACAAACTATTTGATATCTCTGATCCTGCCGTTCCGGCCCTGCTCAAACAAAACGAAGCCCCCGGCTTTTGTGTGCATATCAAATTTTCGGCTGATGGGGAATACATATATTCCGGCAACCTGACTTATCAGGGACTCAGGATTTATACGGCCGATTCGCTGGTCCAGACAGGATTTATCCAGCAGGCTGTGTGCAGCGGACGTTTTATGGTAGTCAACCACCGTATCTTTTCAGAATTGAACAATAGCCTGGTAATTATAGATGTCAGCAATCCATATATGCCCTTTGTCGACACCACGATTAGCATGAGCATCAACGATATGGCGGCAGGGGATGAAAAACTTTTTGTTTCAGGTAACGACAGCATTGTTGTCTTTGATGTCAGTGGCAACAACTTCCAGCGGATCGCATCTGTTGCATTGAGTGGAAATCAGGTTGCACAACGAATGGCTGTTTATAATAATTTGTGTTACGCTTTTGTGGCAAATAAAGGACTGGTGAAATATTCCCTTGATTTTTTAAACCCCGGATTTGAGCTGCATGAGGTAAGCACAACTTCGTTGGTAAATGGCGTTCCTGCATTCATGGCTGCTGATACTTTCGGATTGTATTGCGCCTACAGGTTTTACGGCTTGTTCGCTTACGGCCATAATACCCTGGCACAAACAGGCTGGTACCGCGGAGGCCTTGATTACAGAAGGCTTCCAAACCAATATGGCGTGCAAAACCTGTTTTGTAAAAACAACTTGATTTTCCTGGTTGAATATTTTTGTCAGACCTCGGTACTTACTAATAATGATAATTTGAGTTCCATTGATTCCATACCAGTTATGGATAATGAGCCGTTGCTATATCCCAATCCTGCAGCCGGAAAGTTTATCATTCAACTATGTGGCAACAATAACAAAATAGTTGATATTACCCTTACAAATATTGATGGGGCGTTGGTTTACAAGACCAGGAAAACTTTAAAAGGAAACGGTATGGATTCGATAGAAATAAATGTTGAAGGTCTTCCGGCGGGCAATTATTTTTGCAGTATTGTTGCAGGAAACAGCATAGTTTCGAAGAAGATAACCCTAATTGATTAAAAATATAATCCGATATGATGATGAAAATTACATTGCGTAAAGCCGGCAAGAATGATATCCCTGAAATTCTCGCGCTGATCAGGGAACTGGCAACATACGAACGCGCCCCGCAGGAGGTTACCGTTACGGCAGAAGATCTGGAAAAGGATGGATTTGGCGACAACCCGGCTTTTGAAGTTCTGCTTGCTTTCAATGATGAGCAGTTGCTCGGCATGGCTTTTTATTATTTCAGCTATTCCACATGGAAAGGCAAATGCCTGTATCTTGAAGATATCATCGTAAAAGAACAGTTTCGCGGAAACAAGGCCGGAAAGTTGTTGTTTGAAGCCGTAATTAAAAAGGCCCGGGAGACGGGAGCTAAACGCATGCATTGGCAGGTACTGGAGTGGAACGAGCCGGCCATAAATTTTTATAAGAAGTATGGCGCCGTGTTAGATGAAACCTGGACAAACGGTAAGTTTACCGAAGAACAATTAGCGGCTTTTAAGCTGTGAAAATTTTTTTATTTTAAATGACGGATAATACCAATGCATTATCTATATTTGTGCTATCATGAAAAAGGTTTTTTTAAAGATCTGGAGTGTCCTGAAAAACTATTACGTCCTTGCCACCGTCGTATTTATCGTGTGGGTAGGCTTTTTAGACACCGACAACCTGATGAGTCAGATTTCGCAGCGTAAAGAGATGAACGGGTTGCTGGAACAGAAAAAGTTCTATACAGAAGAAATTCAGCGGATGAAAGAACTTTCGCAGTCGCTGAAAACCGACAAGGAAGCAATGGAACGTTATGGTCGTGAAAATTATCAGATGAAAAAAAAGTCAGAAAATATTTTTCTGATTGTCCCTCCCAAATCTGACACGGAAGAAAAATAGTCTTTCAGCCCTTATCTCCAAAATTCATTATTTTTTTAGTTTGGCCATAGTGTAATGCTAGTTTTGCGCTGTGGTATAAGTTGTATTGCCTGCGAATAGGTGTACTTTAGCCCGACAAAGCACCATGCCACCGACTGTAGTATTTCGCGCATAGCGCGCTAGTTTGGAAATTCCGCTGTAATGATTTCGGTTAATACCATTACTTAATCTAAATGAGCCCAAAGCGGAATTTTGATTTAGTATTGTTTATGCCGATAGAGTAACTGTTATAGTTCAAAGTGCAAATGCGCTATTGGACGATTACAGATACCGTATCGGTATTATTTTTATATTTGTAAGAGTTTTTGGCAGGTAATGGTCTCGGTTTTTTACGCTTGCTTCCGTTGTTTTTTTATGAGAAAATACACCAATGAAATCAGGCAATAAGGTAATTTTAATACTGATAATGATTGTAGCTTGTGCGCTGCGTTTCTATGATTTTTTTGATATTCCCTATACTCATGATGAATTCAGTGCGCTTTTCCGTACACGGTTTAATACTTTCGCCGACCTGATAGACAAAGGTGTTAAAGTAGATACGCTGCCTGCCGGTATACAGATATTTTTGTTTTATTGGATAAAAATTTTTGGTGAAACCGAATGGATAGTAAAACTTCCTTTTCTGCTGTTTGGCTTGGGTGCAGTTTACTTTGTATATGTCGTGGGCAAAAAATGGTATAACGAAACCGTTGCTCTCGTTGCGGCCGCTTTTCTTGCCAGCTTGCAATACACGGTTTTTTACAGCCAGGTGGCGCGGCCGTATATTTCGGGGCTGTTTTTTTCGCTGCTGATGGTTAATGCCCTGACCAATTTGATAAAAACCCCCGAAAAACGGTTTTATTCCAATATGCTGATATTTGTTTTTGCTGCTGCGGCCTGTGCGTATAATCATCATTTCAGCCTGGTGTTTGCCGCTATCGCCGGTGTTAGCGGGCTGTTCATGATACGGAAAGATTTTTTGATAAAATACCTTGCCGCGTGTTTCGTCAGTGTGTTATTGTACCTGCCTCATATCAAAATTGTTTTGGCTCAGCTGCAAATGGGCGGAAATGAAAATTGGCTCGGGGCATTTGACTGGAGTTTTTTATACAATTATTTCAGGTACATTTTTCAGTTTTCGATCATAAGTTACATTATGGTGGGCTTTCTGATTGCTTTTGAAATACTGGGTTACAAAAAAAGCAATGCTAAGCCCGGGCCGTCGCTATTGTTTTTGAGCTGGTTTGTACTTCCTTTGTTGGTTGGCGTGTTGTATTCGGTATGTGTCAATAATGTAATGCAGTATTCTGTGCTGATTTTCAGTTTCCCGTATTTGCTGTTTCTGTTGTTCGGACATATTCCTAAGCAGAAAACCATAATCAATCTGCTGTTGGTTTTTTTGATACTTTGCGTGAATGTAAGTGGGCTGGTTTTTGAGCGTAAACATTATTCATCGTTGTACGAGTCGGCATACCTGCATATATTGCAAGATGGGGAGGCGGCCGTGAAAAACTACAAGAATGTGGTAACCCTTATTGATACCGACAAGGAAATATCGGACTATTACCTGCAAAAGGAAACATACACTGCTCACTATACTTTTGTTGATACTACCTTTACCCGTAAGCGTTTTGTCTCTTTCCTCAAAGAAAGCAGCCGGCATTCACCCTATTTTTATTATGGATGCTTGTCCACCGGCGATCCGGTAAGTGTGGCTCTTATCATGGATTATTACCCAATATTGATAGAACAAAAAAATTATTTCGGCGGTACTACCTTTTTGTTCTCAAAAGGTGAAGATACTGCTGAAAACATTATTGAAGGATACGGTTTCGAGACACATGAAAAAAAATTCTGGTCGTCGGTGGATACAACCAAATTTGTTGACAGCACAAGTTTTTCGGGAAAATATGCCTACCTGATTGATAGCACTGATGAATGGTCATTAACCTACATGCGGCCGTTAAAAGACATTGCAGGCGAAAAAGATTTCATTGACGTGTCGGTAGAAATCCTGAAAGAAGATGTTCTGAACAAGGCATTGTTAGTGTCCTGTATCCAGGATGGCGATTCGGTAGTTAACTGGAGTTCATCGGTATTCAGCGATTTTGAGGCCAATACCGGTTCAAAACCCGGTTGGGTCAAAATACATCATTCAATAATGCTTTCGGATATTCCCGTGAAAAAAAGAAATCTTGAGATAAAAATTTATATCTGGAATCCGGGCAAAAACCGTTTTGTAATTGATGATTTCATCATTTCGAGGCGAGCCGGAAACCCTGTGATTTATAGTTGGTACCAGGAGATATAGAAACGAGGCTGCCGAATCAGGCCTTAATAATAGTAGGGTTTTAAAGCGCTTTATAAGCCACTTCGACAGGCTCAGTGGCCAGAAAAATGTACAATAGTAGAAATTTCAAGCGCTTTATAAGCGCCCAAGCCATGGTTCAATCCGGTTATTATCTACAATAGTAGAAATTTCAAGCGCTTTATAAGCCCAGCAAAAAAAGCGAAGAAACGGAAATCATCTACAATAGTAGAAATTTCAAGCGCTTTATAAGCAATCTGCTGCCTGTAATTTCTTGTGGCAAATCTACAATAGTAGAAATTTCAAGCGCTTTATAAGCGTAAAACCCAACGTGGGGGTTGAATTATCTACAATAGTAGAAATTTCAAGCGCTTTATAAGCAGGTCTTAGCACTGCCAGAGCTGCCTTCATCTACAATAGTAGAAATTTCAAGCGCTTTATAAGCAATCAAAAGTGCCGCCTACTTGAGCTTATCTACAATAGTAGAAATTTCAAGCGCTTTATAAGCAATTGCCCCGACTTTCTTGCAACTAACAATCTACAATAGTAGAAATTTCAAGCGCTTTATAAGCTTTTATAGGCTCTTTTACCTTTGCCACCTTATCTACAATAGTAGAAATTTCAAGCGCTTTATAAGCTTTCGCAGGGGTAAGACCTCGGCTGTCACATCTACAATAGTAGAAATTTCAAGCGCTTTATAAGCTATTATCGGGGCCAGTACATCGAA
>Ga0209097_10000981_pt1 | contig 25563 bp, 17 predicted proteins | sample AD_UKC052_MetaG_FD_184419 | JGI IMG/M metagenome (GOLD analysis project Ga0209097, IMG submission 184419) | Active sludge microbial communities of municipal wastewater-treating anaerobic digesters from USA - AD_UKC052_MetaG (SPAdes) (version 2) | ecosystem: Engineered > Bioreactor > Anaerobic >... | reverse complement strand
GTGCGACATTTTTGACCACATAGGCACATAGATCACATAGTGTAGCGCGATCCAGGTCTATGTGTCCTATGTGCCTATGTGGTCAAAAAATAATACTATGAGTCTTTTGCCCGCTTAGACACATAGTTTTGACTGCTTCGCAGTCTTTTGAACCCAGATTCGCATTATTAGCGAAAAATCCGGCATGACTCCTGCTTTTGCCCTGACAAATCCTCGCCCCCCCCGTTCACAAAACATTTAATTCCCCGCTCCGAACCTTTCCTCCCTGCTTTTGGTTTACCTTTGCACGAGTTCATTGATTCTTGTTCAACTATTGTAAAGGCCTGTTGCAAAACACGCCAAACAACCGATGAAGCCAAAAGTGATGACCATTCATCGTTCATCACTCATCATTCATCATTCAACTTGGGGCTGCCTGGTATTGACGGGAAAGTGTAGTCGCTTCGTTAGCATGCCGGAGCATAGTCGGTTACTCCGTAATAAACAACGACTAAACAATAGTTGGCAACACTCAGTATGCCATGGCTGCCTAGTTCTAGGAACTAGAAAGCTTTTGCGTCGCGTGAGCGGCTCGCCAAGCGACCCGCTCTTTGCCTTGATGTCTGCTACATAGGCCGTCACGCATCAAAAAAAAGCAGAATTGCCCGAAGGGATGTCTCGACCGGAGGGTGAAACACAGAGGATAAGGTGCGGATGTGTCCGTTTTTGAACCAACCCGCACTCGAAAAATCAATCAGAAACTAAGCATGTAGAAGGCGCTGTGGCGCTTTGTCCGGACGCGGGTTCGACTCCCGCCAGCTCCACAATCCGTTATTTTGGGTTAGTTTAGAATGGTTTCATTTCGCTGATTATCAATTGATTAAGGAAAAGTGAAATCCTAAACTAACCCAAATAACACCAACCGGAAGTAAAATAATCTACACCACTTTTTGCACCACCATAAATTTAGGTTACTTTTGTAGTGACGATAACAGAACACTACACTGCAAAAAAGTAACCGATGCGCAAACCTCATTTCGCGCCCAAACCCGACCCCCGGTTTCCTCACTTCCAAATCTATCTTCAGTTCACGTACTCGAAAGGAAATTTCCTCCGATACTATACAGGCGTGACCGTACCCAAAGAATTTTGGGACAAAGAAAAGGGCCGTGCCAAACAGGACCGGAAGTTTCCCGGCTTTGCCGAAATCAATGCCCACCTGAAACGGATTGAAACGGAAGCCGAACAAATAGCGCTTCGCAGTCAGTACAATAAATCCGATCTCACCAACGAAGTTTTCAAAAAGGAACTGGACACGTTTTTAGGCAAACGCGAAGTCACCGACGACCGTGTGACCTTTTTCCGCTACTTCCAAAAGTTCATCGAAGAGCGGGCCGGAAATCCGAACTACTCGAAAGGCAGTATAAAGGTGTACGTGTCCACCTACAACCACCTGAAAAAGTATGCCGACGAAGTGTTGCGGCGCGAACCTTCCTTTGCCGACTTCAACCACGAATTTTTTAGCGCCTTTTCCAACTACCTGTTCGGAAAGGATTACGGCAACAACTACGTTCATAAATTAACGTCTACCCTCAAAACGCTGCTGAAAGAAGCGGACCGCCGCGAAGTATCGCCGGAACTTAAAGTGAAAGACGGTTGGATGGTTGCCACACGCGAAGAGCCGCCCGCAATCTACCTGACAGAAGACGACCTAACCCGCCTGTACGATCTCGACCTTTCCGAAAATGCGCGGTTGTGCCGCGTTCGCGACCTCTTCCTGATCGGCTGTTACACCGGGTTGAGGTTTAGCGATTTTACAGAATTGACGCCTGGCAACTTCAAAAAATCCGACGGCGGAAAATCATACATTGAAATGTTCACCCGGAAAACGCGGGTAAAGGTTTCCATACCTGTAAAGTCCGAATTGCTGGCAATCCTGAACAAATACGACTTCCAGCCGCCAAAGGCAATTTCCAACCAGAATTTCAACGACTACCTGAAAGAAGTCGGCAAGTTGGCCGGGCTGGAAGAGCCTACCATGTTGACGCGTATCCGCAACGGCAAAAGGATTGACCAAACCTTTCCAAAATACGAACTAATGACCACGCACACGGCGCGAAGATCATTTGCGACAAACGCCTACAAAGCTAAGGTTCCCGTCAAATATATAATGTCTGTGACCGGCCACACCACCGAAAGAGAGTTTTACAAATACGTTCGTATCCGGCCCGATGAACACGCGCTACTCGTTTCTGACAACCCATTTTTCAACTAACTAAACCCTATAAAAAATGATTATCACAGAAAAAAAATACGAAGAAGCGGACTATAAAGAATTGGTACGGGAGCTGTTAGTAGCGCCTGATCTGGATGCGGAATTCCAGTTTCGTCACTTCAAATCAGTTCTCAATTCAAACCGGCGCTTTTTCCTGTTGCTGTTTAAGGCGCTCGATGAGATAAAAAGCAGGGCAATACTATTCGATGACGAAACGCTCCATAATGCTATAAATCGTTTGGAAGGAAAACTATATGAATACACGAACGTAATTCCGGCAAAGATTCCCGAATCAATTCTAAGCGACAGGCTACTAATTGATCAATACCTGGCAGATCAACCCCGGATTCATTTTCAGAAAGAAGATTGGCAGCAGTTCCAATATTATGTCAAAGATAAACTTAATACCATTCCGCAAAAACAACGCCTCCCTTTTTTGGAATGGTGTTTGAAAATGATGCAAATGAATGCCGAACGGCATAAAAAAAGGTGTACGAACCCAACAAATTGTGGAATAGATCAGGGCTATGATTTAAGGATTCAATTCATTGAAACAATGATTGAAGAAATCACGCCCATACAAGCGGAAACAATACCCATCGGTCCGGCGATACAATCAGTACTACAAGATTCGGGGTTGAGGTTATCCTCTCGAAAAGGGGCGAAAATTGACCTAATTCGGATTGTAAACGCTATGTGGGAATTGGGCCTTTTCAGAGATCAGGATGATCTAAAACCGAACAAACTAACAGTAATGAAGGCCGTCGGAACACTGTTTGGGATAGACCTTTCCAATTATGACAAAGATTTAAGTCAGGCGTTCCAGACCACAAACACAGAGAATAACATAAAGATATTCAAGGAGTTAGAAGAAATTACAAAAAATAAATTGATTTAGGCAAAATACGACCCAATATAGGGTCTATGAATGGATAGTCGAACAGCCTGGAGATTTGCGCCATGTTTCACAAAAGAACTGGCATATGATTATCCTGACGTTCGACAGCGAACAACTAAACAAGATCATTCAGAACGCGGTCCGTACTGTTATTTCTGAAAACGGACCTGCTACCGTCACACCCGACGACGGCAAACAACTCATTTCCCGAAAAGAAGCCGCCCACCTGGCAGGCGTTTGTCTGGCAACGCTCGACAACAAAGTCAAAGCGGGCGTACTAACGAAGTACCGCACCGGCGGCATTGTGCGCTTCAAAAAGTCCGAAGTCATCGACGCGTTTTCTCAATCCATTCTTACCAAAAGTGCAGGCCGCGCCCGCGCCCAAAAACCGTAACGTATGGCAGCAGGAGAAAAACCGCATTCCGGGAAACCTATCTATACATTAGCACAAACCGGGACAAACCATTTCCAATCGGCGGACAATGTTATCATGGGTAAAGGCAGTGACTTAGCCGATAAAAAAGCATGGAAGGGCCGCGCCAAGCGCAAAAAGGTAGCGCAGGCGTTGAGCGTTCACCTGGTTGCAGAAGTGGAAAAGAAAGGCGAACCCGAAAGAAAAAGCGCCTATTGGAATACGTTTCACTGCCAAGAGAAACTAACTATTCACGACGGACGTAGTTACGGCAGGTATTGTAAAAACCGGTTTTGTCCGCTTTGCAACAGCATACGAAAGGCCGAAATTATCAACCGGTATTTGCCTGTTGTACGCACATGGGAGGCTCCCTACTTTGTAACCCTGACACAAAAAGCCGTACCAGCAGAATCGTTGAGGAAATGGTTTTACGGGGTTAATAAGGCATTCCGGCGCATTAGAGAGAAGTGTAAAAAAAGGCACCAACGGGGCACCGGTCCGCACTTCATGGGTATTAAATCGTTGGAATGCAATTTCAATCCTAAAAAACGGACCTATAACCCTCACTTGCATTTGATCGTACCGAACATAGAAATGGCGGATCTGCTTATTGCCGAATGGCTAAAAATATGGACCGGGGAATTTTCTGTTGAATACGCTCAACACATGCGACCTATAAAAAATTTGGAACGGGATTTAGTGGAAACGGTTAAATACGGCAGCAAGATTTTTACAGACTTTGACGCCCGGAACAAAGGCCGTTTGCAAAAGAAAATCTATGTGGCGGCGCTTGACAACATTTATCAGGCAATGAAACCATACCGTATTTTTGAAAGATTCGGGTTCAACCTTCCGGCGGCGGAAAAAACCCGTACGGAAAAGACAGTGCCGAAAAATCAGTGTAATGATGCTGTTTATGCAATGGAGGTATCCGACTGGATTGATACCAAAACCGGCGAAGGGGTAACAGGATATACCTCTACCGCCGAATTAGAATGCCTGTTGATGGAATACGTCGATATGGATTTGCAGTAGCTGCATTTGATGTTTTATCGGTTTAGTTGGGCAAATTTTACTTTTTGCTTTCAGAAAAGAGGGCGCAACCTATATTTGCTGCGATACTTGTTTTCTCGAATGAATTCCAACAAATGAACCTCCTACAATACACGCAGATTCTTAACACCCGCTACCAAACCGGTATAAGCCGCGAACACAGTTACCGGGGCGACCTGCAAACGCTGCTTTCCACGCTCTTACCTGAAATCCTGGTTACGAATGAACCGGCCCGCATAGCGTGCGGCGCGCCCGATTACATCCTGACCCGAAAAGACATTCCCGTCGGGTACATCGAAGCGAAAGACATTGGCGTCGACCTGCAAAGCAAAACCCTGAAAGAGCAGTTCGACCGTTATCGCGCCTCACTGACCAACCTGATCTTTACCGATTACCTGGACTTTCATTTTTATAAAGACGGCAATTTTTTAACCAAAGTCGCCATTGCCGAAATCCAAAACGGCAAAATTGTAGCGCTGCCGGGCAACTTTGACACGTTCACCGGATTGATAAAAAACTTCGCGGCCACCATTTCGCAGACGATCAAGTCGCCGACCAAGTTGGCAGAAATGATGGCGGGCCGGGCAAAGTTGATGGCCGACGTTATCGAAAACGCCCTGAATGCCGACGACGAAAACCAAAGCAACAGCGCCCTTAAAGGTCAGATGCAGACTTTTAAAAACGTGCTGATACACGACATTACGAACCGCGCATTTGCCGACCTGTATGCGCAAACTATTGCTTACGGGATGTTTGCCGCCCGCTACCACGACCCTACCCTGCCGACGTTCAGCAGGCAGGAAGCCGCTACCCTGATACCGAAAACGAACCCGTTTTTGCGGCGGCTCTTTCAGGACATTGCAGGCTTTGACCTGGATGATCGGTTGGTCTGGATTGTCGATGAACTGGTACAGATTTTCCTGGCATCCGACGTTGCCGACATCATGCGCAATTTCGGGACCCGTACCAAACAGGAAGACCCGGTTATACACTTTTACGAAACCTTCCTGGCAGCATACGACCCGGCGCTGCGAAAAGCGCGCGGCGTATGGTATACGCCCGAACCCGTCGTGAATTTTATCGTGCGCGCCGTCGACGACATTCTGAAAACGGAATTCGGACTTTCGCAGGGTTTAGCGGATACCTCCAAAACGAAAATCAAAGTAGAGGTACAGGGGAAAAAGGTTGAGAAAGAAGTACACAAAGTGCAGATATTGGACCCGGCCACCGGCACCGGCACCTTTTTAGCAGAAGTCATCCGGCAGATACACCAAAAGTTTGAAGGGCAAAAAGGTATATGGAGCAATTATGTAGAAAACAACCTTATACCGCGCCTATACGGTTTTGAATTGCTAATGGCGAGCTATGCAATGGCGCATTTGAAACTCGACCTGCTGCTGACAGAAACGGGATTCAAGCCGACGAAAGACCAACGTTTCCGGGTGTACCTAACCAACTCGTTAGAAGAAAGCCACCCGGACGCTGGAACACTGTTTTCGCACTGGTTGAGCGATGAAGCGAACGAAGCAAATAATGTAAAACGGGATGCGCCGGTTATGGTGGTGATTGGAAACCCACCGTATAGCGGCGAAAGTGCAAATAGAGGGAAATGGATAATGAGTCTGATGGAAGACTATAAAAAAGAACCCGGCGGAAAAATTAAATTACAAGAAAAAAACTCTAAATGGATTAACGATGACTACTGCAAGTTTCTTCGTTATGCTCAACAATTTATTGAGAAAAACAAAAGTGGAGTTGTCGCATTTATTAACCCTCATGGGTTCTTAGATTCTCCAACTTTTAGAGGCATGAGATGGCATCTAATGAACACATTTGACAAAATCTATATTCTTGATTTACACGGAAACGCAAGAAAAAAAGAGATTAGTGATGATGGTTCAGTTGATGAGAATGTTTTTGATATTATTCAAGGCGTGAGCATAAACATTTTTGTAAAAAACACAGTCAATAATAAGGGTTTGGCAGTAGTAAATCATTTAGATCTTTTTGGCAAACGCTCTATAAAATATGATTTTTTGACTTTAAGTTCAATAAAATCTCTGCCGTGGAAAAAATTAGAATGCGCCAGCCCTGATTATTTTTTTGTAAGTAAAGATTATTCACTCAAAAATAAATATGAGGACAGCTTTTCAATGGCGGACGTATTCACGCTAAATGGTGTCGGTATGTGTTCAAAAAGAGATGCCGTTGCTTTTCAATTGAATAAAACTGATCTAAAAAGAATATTGCAGGATTTTTCTACATTAAATGAATTGGACTTAAAGTCTAAATATTTATTACATGATAGCCAAGATGCCAAAGTCATTGATGCAATAAATTGCGTCAAAGAGTTTGGGGATTTTGATAAAAATATTAAGTTGGCATCATATCGTGTTTTTGACAATAGGTGGACTTATTTCACAAATAAATCTCATGGATTTATAGCTAGGCCTGCTTATTTTGTCCAAAAGCATTTTTTAAGTGAATTATCTAACTATGGGTTATGTTTCGTTAAATCAGGAAGAAATGCAGATAATCAGAATTATTTCATAACTGATAAGATTGTAACAAAAGATGTAATTTCTTCCCTCGATAGTATAAACGTCTTTCCTTTATACCTTTATCCAGAAGATAATGGGCAACAAACCATCAACCAAAGGAATGACCGCACTCCTAACCTGAACGCAGCTATTGTTCAACAAATCGCGTCAAAATTAGGACTGCTTTTCGTTCACGAAAAAGAAACGGAAGGGAATGTTTGTATGGCGGATGGTCAGGAAATCCGCCCTGAATACCGGCCAACTTTCGCGCCGATTGATCTACTCGATTACATATACGCCGTTCTGCATTCGCCGACTTACCGCGAAACCTATAAAGAGTTTTTGAAGAGTGATTTTCCACGTGTACCATATCCGAAAGACGCGGCAACGTTTTGGGCATTGGTCGCGTTGGGCTGTCAGTTACGACAGGCGCATTTATTGGAAGATCCGGCCATCGACAAGCCTCTGACCCAATACCCGGAAGACGGCGACAACGTAGTCAGGAAGATAAAATACGAAGCCGGAAACGTGTATATAAACGATACGCAGTACTTCGCCAACGTGCCGCCGCTTGCATGGGAATTTTATATCGGCGGCTACCAGCCCGCGCAAAAATGGTTGAAAGACCGGAAGGATAGGACCCTGGATTTTGAAGACGTGGCGCATTATCGGCGCATCATTGCGGCGTTGATCGAAACGGATAGGCTTATGGGTGAGGTGGATAAAATCGGGGTGGTATAAGTGCAGTATTTACAAATTAGTTATTATTACAAATTATGATTTATCTAAATATTTTTCACGATATAGTCATTCATAACGGTTGGACTATTGTCGCTTTCGTCGGTATTGTGATTGGTTTCCTGTTCACCCTGGCTTATGCAATGACCAATGTTAGCCTATTTCCCGGCGAATGGTTTAAAGGCAATTTTTCACGCAGTCTAAAATCGAGGGACTTTCTTCGATACGTAGGCGTTGGTTTCATAATTATTTCCTTAATAGTATTAGGTGCCGGGCATTCCTGTAAAGGGCGCTTGGCGGGGGCGTGCAATGGAGTAAAACAACCATGGATTGGAAAATGGTTGATAAAATACAATGGTGATATTCTACCCAGGAAAGACTGCATGATTCATTTTAAAATTTCAACCGATGAAGATAAATACATAAAAAAATCTGGAAACCTGATTGGCTATTTGAAAACAGATAAACGTACAACTATTGGCAACCTTCAGTATATAAAATTCATTGATTCATATTCCCATGTAAATGGGTCGCTTGGTATGCACAACAACCCACCATACAATCTTTTAGGATTTGATTTAGAATTGAATGCGGAAGGAGATGGTTTTAAAGGTATTATATGGAATAATGAAGGAGAAAGGCAAGAAATTAAAGTGACAGGAAAATTTGTTGAATAAAGAATGCAATCAGCGGTAAAACAGGGCCGGGATAATATCCTAAAATATCCCGGCCCTGTTTTCATTTCAATTTCACCGCCTGTTCCAACCTTTCCGCCACATTATCCCAATTGATCAACGCAAACAGACTATCTACAAAACCGTCGCGTTTGTTCCGCCATTTCAGATAGTAGGCATGTTCCCATACGTCGATGACCAGCAGCGGCACCACACCCCACTGTGTCAGTTTTTCGTGATTCTCGCATTGCAGTACGGTGAGCCGGTCGAAATATGGCTGGTAGCCGAGAATACCCCAGCCGTTGCCGTCCACATTTTTGGACAGGTATGCCAGTAGTTGCTGCATTTTGTCATAAGACCCGTATTGCTGTTCTATCCGACGCAACAGTTCACCTTTGGGTTGGGTCGGTTGAATGGAAAGGTTTGTCCAAAAGATCGAATGCAGGATATGGCTGGAAGATTGTAAGATCAGTTTTTTGGTATAAAAATCCACGTTCTCGAATTCACCTTTATCCATCGCTTCCCGGATTTTTCCCTGAAATTTATTGGCGGCTTTTACAGCGTTGCCGTGATGGAAAGTGTAATGCAAATGCACCGTTTCGGCGTCCATGTGCGGCTCCAGCGCATTTTCAGCGAACGGTAACGCCTGGTGTACAAAGTTGCCTTGTTCGTCAGCCAGCCGGTCGATAGGATTGTTAACCAGATTTCCGGCAAAAGCACTTTGTTCCGAAAATGCCAGGGTACTACCAAGCAAGACGGAATTGCGGAGAAATTCTTTTCTGTTCATGTTATTGTGTTTAGGTTTTTAGATTGATTGCCAGGTTTCATTTATACGGTTTTGATCAAAAAACCGATAGCGGCACTGGCAAGCACAAAATAGTATTCAGGCACTTTTTTTAAATATACCAGCGCCAAAGCAGTACAAAGAGCGATGCCCGCCGTCGGTATGTCTATAATAGAACGCGAAGCAATGACCACCACAGCCCCGGTAAGCGCTCCGATCACGGCTGCCGTTATACCGTCCACAAAGGCTTTTATAGAAGTGTCTTTTGCATACTTTTTAAAATACGGTGCAGGTAGAACGGTAAACAAATAGCAAGGTAAAAAGGTCGCTACCGCTGCCACGCAAGCACCGGAAACCCCGGCAACCAGATAGCCGATGAATCCAACAGTGATCACGACCGGCCCCGGCGTGATCATGGCGACTGCTACCGCATCCAGAAATTCCTTTTCAGTCAGCCAGCCGAATTCCTGTACGACCCCGCCGTGTAAAAACGGTACAATAGCCAAGCCGCTACCAAATACGAAAGCGCCCGCTTCGGTGAAAAACAAAGCGATTTTCCACAAAATACCCGGTTCACCCGACCACACCACGCCACCAAAGAACAGGAAAACCATCGACGATTTCCCGGCTGAAAACCAGCGCGGCGGCGCTTTGACAAACATATATATTAATCCGGCGGCTACAAAAACCCATACTTCTTCCCGTTCGCTGATAAAGGTATAAAGCCCGGCAACCAGGTAAAACAACCACAGCAACCAGTTCTTCCGCAGACCTTCCACATTGATTTGCCCGACGGATTTAACGGTCAACTTCCATGCACTGACGGCAATGATGCCGATAACCGAAGCGCCCACACCGTAAAAAATCGCCTGCATCCAGGGCAGTCCACCGTACAGGCCGTATGCGATGCTGATAATCAGCACCATGAAAAAAGAAGGTATGACGAATGCCAGACCCGTCAGGGTAGCACCTAAAATGCCGTAATGAACATACCCCAAATAAATACCCAATTGGGCTGCCAGCGGACCGGGCGAAAGTTGAGCCAGCGCCATACCTTCCCGGTAATCTTCTTCGCTGATCCATCGTCGATCTATGACCAGGTCACGGTGCATATAGCCTACCAGGGCCACCGGACCACCGAAGCCGACCGTACCGAGCCGGAAAAAATACAGAACCAGATCAACCAGAGAATAAGATGGCGTCATATTGCGGAAAGCGATTTCGCCACAATATTGCAGGATGCCGCCCCGTCAACATAGAACGGATTTAATCCGTAGTATCCTTTTTACCTTTTTCCAGGTTTTTCCGGTACGCCGACGGCTGAACGCCCGTATGTTTTTTGAAGATCCGGTTGAAATGGCTTTGATCGGAAAAGCCCGTCAGATAGGCGACTTCCGTCAGTGAATACTGATCCTGTTTGATCAGGTCAATGGCTTTTTCAATCCGCATTTTCCGGATGTATTCACCGAAAGACAGGTTATCGAAGTATTTGGAGAATGCCCTCGACAGGTAGGCCGGGTGAATGTCCAGTTCTTTGGAAATTTCCTGAAGATTCAAACTGAAGTTGGTATCTATATAGTCCTGAATGATGCCTTTCAATTCTTTGGCCCAACCTGGAACACGCTTTTTCGATCCTGACTTTTCCGTAATGAACTTGTTCACCATGTGTAGAAGCAATTGCTCCACCGGACTTTCCGTATGCTTTTCCTGTTGCAGAAATTGCGTCCAACTATACAGTGCATCGTAAATGACCATACCCATTTCCAGCATTTTATGATCGTCTCGAAAATTGTAGGAAAGTCCCGCTGAAATGGCCCACAAGCCCGCCGCTTGTGGTGCAAGGTGGAAACGGTCGGTATCGGCACCCCGGACAATAACAGCCATTTGTAGCAGTGCCGGATCAGTCAATTCATGCTTCTGTAAAATGAAGTCGAAGGTGCAGAATTCGCCGTCGTGGGAATACTCGACGTCTGGTACGTCAAAAGGAATGGCGTCCAGTTCTTCCGCTTTCTGTCGTACTTGATCGGCTGGCACGTAAATGAACACCGCCGCTTTGTCAACAAAGTTTTTAATCAGCCACGGGCAGGCGATACGGTCGATTTTGGGGCGTTCACGGGTGATCCATTTCATGCAGATGATTTTTGAATGCGCAAAAATAGACTTTCTTCCAGTGCGTTATTCTACCTTTGCCCCCGTGAATACGTTCCGAAAGACATTGATCCTGCTTTTATGCCTGCGCCTGCTCTTGTCCGGCGACACGGTAGCGGAGCTGTTCAAACTGCCTGCTTTGGTCGGTCATTACCTGCACCATTGCCACGCGGAAGATCATACCGGCGTTTTCGGCTTCCTGGCTGAACATTACGGTTCACACGATCACCACGATCAGGATTCGTCGGATCACCAGGCGCACCACCGGCTGCCATTCAGCGGGCATCATTCCGATGGAATGAAGGAACCGGTGCAACCGTTCCTGACAGTTTTAGACCTGAAATACCCGCTGATCAATTTGTCTGCGTTGCCGGAAAACCCGCTGGTTTGCCTGGTCAAAACTTGGAATTCTCAATTTTCCTCTACTTTTTGGCAGCCTCCTAAACTTGCCTGATTTCCCTTCCTGTTTTCATGCTTGATCCGATCCGGGTTTTGCAAAATGCCTGTGTGCCAAACCACACGGGCTGATTCATTTTTCCAAAGATTTCATTTTCAACAACATGAACAAGACCTTGCTCTTTGCAGCAGTGGTATGCCTACTATCTGCGTGGGCTTGCCATTCGCATAGCCACGATACCGAAAACGGTCACGCACATAACCCCGACGGCAGCCACCCTGCCCCGGAAGCGCCGGGCCTCGAACCGCTTGCATATACCCTTTATACAACACATGCAGAACTATTTGTGGAATTCAAACCGCTGGTAGTCGGTCAGGAATCCCGCTTTGCGGCGCACCTGACGGTTTTAGGCGAACAATTCACAGCGCTTTCCGAAGGCAAAGTGACTGTAAGCCTTTCCGGCAACGGCAGCCACGCGGTAGATTCGGCAGCGCAACCCGGCATTTTCCGCTTGCGCCTTACACCGGCCGTTCCCACTCAAAAGGCAACGCTGACCTTCGACATCGTGACCAAAAACTTCACTGATAAGATTGTAATTCCTGACGTTTCGGTATGGCCCGATGAAGCCGCCGCACTGGCAGAACAGGAACCTGAAAAGGCGACAAACGACATTACCTATCTGAAAGAACAGGCATGGAAAACCGATTTCGCCAACGTGGAAGTGCAACCGCATCCGTTCGCCGAAGTGATCCGCGCTACCGGACAGATCCTTTTTGCGCCCGGCGATGAAGCCGTAGTGTCCGCACCGGCAGACGGTATGGTGCAATTCAGTGGAGACAAACTATTAGCCGGTCAGGCGGTAAAATCCGGCAGCGCTTTATTCACGGTATCCGGTCGCACCATCAATGACGGTAGCCTCGACGCCCGCATTCAGGAAGCGCAGACACAGTATGCAAAAGCGAAAGCAGATTATGACCGGCTCGGTCCTTTGGCACAGGACAAAATCGTCAGTCAGCGCGAATACCTGGAAGCCAAAAATCGTTTCGAGTTGGCGCAACAGCATGTACAGGCGTTGACCAAAAACTACGGGAAAGGTGGCGTAAGGATCGGCGCACCGATCAGCGGCTATATTCAAACGCTGCACGTTACACCGGGTCAATACGTGCAGGCCGGTCAGCCGTTGGCTACATTGGTGAAAAACAAACGGCTCACAATCCGTGCCGACGTTTCGCAGCAGTATGCCGACAAAATCGCTTCCATTCGTTCGGCCAATTTTACGCTCCCCGATGGTCATTCCTGGTCGCTCGAAGCCTTGCGCGGTCGCCTGGCTGCTTCCGCAAAATCCGCTGCTCTTGGCAGTCCGTTCATCCCTGTTTTCTTTGAAATGGATGCACAGCCTGGTTTCCTGCCAGGCGCATATGTGGACACGTATTTGCGCACTGCAACCAGCCAGCAGGCGTTGACCGTGCCTAAATCGGCACTGATAGAAGAACAGGGCATCTTTTACGTGTACGTGCAGACGGAAGGAGAAAGTTTCCAGAAAAGAGAGGTGAAAACCGGTGCGAATGACGGGGTGAACGTACAAATTCTGTCCGGGCTGACACCCGGCGAACGGGTCGTTTCCAAAGGCGCTTACCAGATCAAATTGTCGTCTATGTCAGGCACGATGCCTGCGCATGGCCACGAACACTAATTTCTTCATTCTAAACTGCGCCTGTTATCATGTTAAACAGAATTATAAAATATTCCCTGCAAAACCGCCTGCTCATACTGGCAGCATCGGCGTTGTTGCTGATTTGGGGAAGTTACACCGCGCTACGAATGGAGGTAGACGTGTTTCCGGACCTCACTGCGCCTACCGTCGTCGTACTGACGGAAGCGCACGGTATGGCTCCGGAAGAAGCAGAACGTTTGGTCACATTCCCGATTGAAACGGCCGTCAACGGCAGCACCGGTGTACGCCGGGTACGGTCTTCCACGGCTGCCGGTATTTCCATTGTCTGGGTAGAATTTGAATGGGGGTCGGATGTGTTCCGGGCACGTCAGATCGTTACTGAAAAAATGGCGACGGTAGCGGAACGGCTGCCGGAAGGTGTCGGTGCCCCTACTCTTGCTCCGCAATCGTCGATCATGGGGGAAATTATGCTGATCAGTGTGACGTCCGACAGTGTGACACCGATAGACCTGCGCACGGTCGCCGACTGGAGCATTCGCCCGCGCCTGCTGGCTATCGGCGGCGTTTCGCAGGTAGTGGTCATCGGCGGCGAATACAAACAGTTTCATATCCTGGCTTCACCTCAACGAATGCTGCATTACAGCGTCACTTTGCCGGAACTGATCGAAGCGGCACGTGGAAGCAACCGGAATGCCGCCGGTGGTTTCCTGCGCGAATACGGGAATGAATATATCGTAACCGGCGTTGCCCGTACCAGTGACCCTGCCGAAATCGGCAAATCTGTGGTAAAAACGGTCAATGATTTACCCGTTACCATAGCCGACGTAGCGGAAGTAAAAATCGGATCGGCGGTGAAGATCGGCGAAGGGTCCATGAACGGAACGCCCGCCGTGATTATGACCGTCATGAAGCAGCCGAACACCAACACGCTGGCATTGACGGAACAAATCGAACGATCTTTATCGGTTCTCTCCGGGCAATTACCGGCAGGTGTAAAAGTCAATACGCAGATTTTCCGGCAGGCTGATTTTATCGAGGCATCTATTGGCAACATTCAAAAGACGCTGTACGAAGGAATGATTTTCGTGATCGTCGTACTGTTGGTGTTTCTGGCAAATTTGCGTGCTACGTTTATCTCGCTGCTGGCAATCCCTATTTCGCTGGTGGTCGCCATTCTGACTTTGAAATGGTTGGGGTTTACCATCAACACAATGAGTTTGGGCGGTATGGCTATCGCTATCGGCAGCCTGGTAGATGATGCGATTATTGACGTGGAAAACGTGTTTCGCCGCTTGAAAGAAAATGCACAGCGCCCACAGGCAGAAAGACGTGCTACCCTGGAAGTCATATATGAGGCTTCGGTAGAAGTGCGGGCTTCGGTGATCAATGCTACCTTTATCATTATTGCCGCGTTCGTACCGCTGTTTTTCCTGTCGGGTATGGAAGGCCGACTGCTGGCACCATTGGGCATTGCATTCATTGTAGCACTGTTCGCTTCGCTGATCGTAGCCGTCACGCTGACGCCGGTTCTGTGCGGTTTGCTGTTGACCGATGAAAAGATGTTGCAGCGACAACACGGGGAAAGTTGGGTAGTGCGCAACCTGAATGCCGGGTACGAAAAAGCGCTGGCCCTGGCACTGCGATGGAAACCGGTTATTATCGCTGCGGCGGTCGTGCTGTTTGCCGTAGCCGCTTTTCTGTTGACGCGTGCCGGTCGAAGTTTCCTGCCTGAATTTAATGAAGGTTCGCTGGTTATCAGTGCCGTGAGTTTGCCGGGTATTTCATTGGAGGAAAGCAACAAGATCGGAACACAGATAGAAAAAACGCTGCTGACTATTCCGGAAATCAAAGTGGTTACACGCCGGACAGGTCGCGCAGAACAGGATGAACACGCACAAGGGGTGAATGCCGCCGAAATAGATGCGCCGTTTCTACTGGATGCCCGTTCACGTACCGAATTCATGGAAGAAGTGCGGCAAAAACTGGCAGGCATCACGACGGCGAATATTACCATCGGGCAACCCATCGGGCACCGCATCGACCACATGCTTTCCGGTACGCGGGCGAATATCGCGATCAAAGTTTTCGGACCTGATCTGAACCGGATGTTCACCCTCGCCAACGGTATTAAAACGGCTATTTCAGACATTCCCGGTCTGGTAGACATTGGCGTAGAACAGCAAATAGAAATACCGCAAATCCAGATCAAAGCGAAACGCGAAATGCTGGCACGTTATGGCATTTCGGTTGGCGATTTTACCGAATTTGTGGATGTGGCTTTTGCAGGGGAAAAGGTAGGCGAAGTGTACGAAGGCGCACAAAGTTTTGACCTGGTGGTACGCTACGATCCACAAAATCAGGGCGCAATGGAAAACATGCGAAACACGCTGATCGACGCCGGGAACGGGCAGAAAATACCGCTGACGTATGTAGCCGACATCGTTTCCACGTCCGGGCCGAATACCATTAACCGGGAAAATGTGCAGCGAAAAGTAGTGGTATCCGTCAACGTTTCCGGTCGTGACCAGAAAAGCGCCGTTGCCGATATTCAGGCGGCTATCGGACAATCGGTGCAACTGCCGGAAGGCTACCGGATAGAATATGGCGGACAGTTTGAATCGGAAGCCGAAGCGTCGCGCACCTTGCTCATGGCGTCACTGTTGTCCTTAATGATTGTTTTCCTGTTGCTGTATACCGAATTTGGCAGCGTACCGCTCGCTACGGTGATCCTGCTCAATCTGCCGTTGGCGCTGATCGGCGGCGTCATGAGTATTTCGCTGACGTCCGGCATTATCAGTATTCCCGCTATCATCGGTTTCATTACCCTGTTCGGTATCGCTACCCGAAACGGTATTTTGCTGGTTTCGCGCTATGAATATCTGCAAACGGTGGAAGGGCTGCCCTTAAACGAGGCGGTACGTCGAGGCTCGAAGGACCGGCTGAGTCCTATTTTATTGACGGCACTAACGGCTGGTCTCGCGCTCGTTCCACTTGCACTCGGTGGCGACTTGCCCGGCAATGAAATTCAAAGCCCTATGGCAAAAGTTATTTTGGGTGGGCTGCTTACTTCCACGCTGCTGAATCTTTTTGTCATTCCTATTGTGTATTTATTGGTTAACCGAAAAAACGCCCGCATATGAAAAAGGTCTTGTTTTTTACGTGGGTGCTTATTCTGACGTTTCAGGTCGGCGCTCAATCGTCATTCCAGAATATTCTGACCGATATTTCTGACAACAATCCCGATGTACGGGCACGGCAGCAGGCACAGGATGCCCGCATATCCGCATATCGTACAGGCATAACACCGTATGACCCCACGTTGTCATTCGATTACCTGATCGGTTTTCCTCGTGCAGGTGGCAACCAGGCCGATTTCCTGGCTGTTCAGTCTTTTGATTTTCCAAGTGTTTATGCCAAAAAACGGGCATTGGCCGCCATGGCTGAATCAGGCAGCACGTATGCCGTCGCGGCACGCCGTCAGGAAGTGCTGCTGGAAGCCCGGCGCACGCTGGTAGAACTTACCTATGCCAATAAAATGAATGCGGAATGGGTACGGCGCATTGCGCAGGCAGAACAGGTGTACCGGATGCTCGAACGAAAAATGAATGAAGGGGAAGGCAACATTCTGGACGCCAACAAAGCAAAATTGCAATGGCTGGCTTTACAGAATGAACGTCAACTACTGGAAAGCCGACGTTCGCAGTATAGGGAACAATTGGCTATGCTATCCGGCGGTCGTGCCATAGCCTATGCCGATACGCTATACCCTATGCTGCCCTCGTTGCCTGAATTCGATTCGCTGGAAACGAGGCTGGAAAGCATAGACCCTATGCTGAAAGCGATACAAGCGGAAGAACGTATGGCTATGCAGGAAGTGAGCATAGCAAAGGCACTCTTGTTGCCACGTCTGGAAGCGGGCTACCACTACCAAGGCATATTGGGTCAACGCTTCCACGGGTTGCACGTCGGTATGTCCGTGCCGCTGTGGGAGAAGAAAAACACCGTGCAGCAACGGCAGTTGGAAACGCTGGCAGTGCAGAGCGAAATCGCAGCGCACCGCAACGAACATTACTACCGGATCAAACAGGCATACGAACGATATACCGGTTTGCGCCAAACGCTTTCCGATTATCAGGCGTTGCTGGCTTCGACCAATAACCTGCCGTTACTGGAAAAAGCCCTGCGTGCCGGTCAGATTTCGGCAACGGAATACTATCTGGACGCGCTGCAATTTTATGCCCTGGCTGATAAGGCGCTGCTGCTGGAGAAGGAAATGTATTTGGCGGCGGTGGAGTTGTGGCAGATGGGGTGGTAAGTATTCGTTTAAAAACTACCTGCACAGATAAAAACCAATTGGTAGAATTTTTATCTTTGTCGTGACCGTGTCGCCTGTCTGTTATCGTCAACTTTTTGCAGCGGCGGTGCGGTCACTTTATTATGATACCTTCCATCAACGCCGAATGCAAAACCTATGGGGGCAGATTTACAGCAACCGCAATTTCAACCGCCTGAACCTAAAAAGAAAAGCCTGCTGCCGTTTATCATTGGCGGCGTTGCAATCCTGATCGTGTGCGCGCTCGAATGGTCCGATGTAATCGAATACATCGACGGCGAACCCAAACTAACCGCCAAACACCAAAACCAGTTACAGAAAAAACTGGATGACCTGGAAGCCGGTGAACAGTACTGCCTGGTTGCAATGTCAGACGGTTGGTACCCATGTTTACACAGCGGCCGGGCGTTGTATTACCTGCATACCGGCGAAGTCTGGAAATACGGGATTACGACCAAAGGCGAACGGGGGCGCTACACAAGCCGTTTTTTGCAGGACAACGGGGTTTTGTATGTTATTCAGTTCAAAGGGACCGTAACAGAATGTTTGCAGGAAGAGCAACGCAAACTTTTTGCTTACCCGTTGCTACCCGAAAACCTGGCAAGGTTGGAACTCGACCGCCTGTTGCGGCCGCCGTACAACCCGGTTTTGAAGTAACATTTGCAATATTTGAATCCTGATACTAACTTTGACGAAAATTTTCAGACCATGATCGTCGTAAAAATTGTCGAACAAGAAATTGCCGATAAAGTAGATACGCAATATGTCGCCGCACAATTCCCGGACCTGCCGAACGTGGGTATCACTTTTCTGTGTACGGAAGACGAAACCGATCAGGAAGAGGATGAATGGGTAGACGAAAAAGGACGGCACCAATTTATCATTCGTTTGCCTTACGATATGGTGAAACGGTCTGCCGACGTTCGCGATTTTATGGTAGCGATTGTAAAAGAGCGATTGAGCAAAGCGGCCTAAAAACGGGCAAAACCCTCTTTTTTTACACCACTTTTTACACCACCATAACGAAAAACAAATACAATTAATTGATAACCAATTGATTGCAAAATTACGTTCTACTCCCGCCAGCTCCACAAGTTTAAAAGCCAATTGTCTGAGGTTCAGGCAGTTGGCTTTTTTGTTGGGTTCACCATGTTGCTTTTCAACCCTTTTTAAACAACGCATGCACTACCTGCGCCACGAAAATGCCCAGTCCGCCTTCCAGCGCCGCGAGCCAGCCTGTGAATTCGCTGAATGAAATCTGCGAACGGTACAGCATCAGGAAACAAACCAGAAAAAAATAGGCCAGCAGCAGCGTGATCGACACGATCTGAAACCGCCGGTCCACCCGGCGGTTGGCTTCTGCGGTAGATAAAGATTCACCACTGCGTCGTGCAACGGACTCGCTGAACATGACTGAAAAATAAGCCGCCAGCGGAGATAATAACAGCGAACAAGTGGTGAGCGTTTCGGCAGGTGTGAACGTGCCGGAGCCCGAGCCCAGCACGAACAAACAGATAAACGCGGCGATGTTTCCCAGCGTCATCGCCCAGAACACCACGGACTTGAAACGGGTTTCGAGCATACCCATTGCGTGAGCAGCACGGGCAGCAGGAGCGGCGGCATCCGGCAGCGACTCTACCAGTTCGAGCAGGGCCGGGCGGATGCCGTTGCGCAACTCCGTCAGTCGTTCGCTGGAAAGATCGCCTTGAAGCCGCCCTTTTTTCCATTCTTCGAGCCGACCTGAAATAATAATTGCCGCGCTGCGCAAATCGGGCAGGCCCTGGCGGTCGGCGTATTCCAGCACCTGCGCGACGGCCTGTTCCAGTTCGTCCTGTATCAGCAGTTGGCGTAAATCTTCTTTTTTCATAGTGTATTCAGGGTTGCAGCAGGTATCGTTTGATGTCGCTCATCAGCAGTTCGCCGTAGGATTTGAGCAGCGCTTTTTTGGCGGGCTCGTCGTCGAGATCGTGCCAGCCTCCTCCGCGCGGTTTCCAGATACCCGAGCCGTATTTGGCGGAAATGGTAGCCGTGATGTTGAATCCGCCCGAACGATCTTCGAGCGGTTCGTATTTGATCACCGCTTCCATTCTTTCATAGGGCAGGCAGGTGGCACACTGGCACAACACCTCGCAAAGCCAGGAACTCGACGCATCGGAAATGACCTCCCGGCGCAGGTCGTCGACCTCGAATTTGAGGTTTTGCCACTCGTCGGTAAAAAGGATGTGCGACCAGCCGCCATCGGGTTGTTTCTTTTGATAACGCGTGGTCAGCCAGGGTTTCAGTTTGTCAAAAACGGCTCTTTTGGTCATTCTTTTCTGGAATTCCGTCGCGGGAATGGCGCGCAAACCCGGCAAGTCCTGCGGACCGATGTTCACCTGGAACTCCTGGCTTTTAAACCCGCAATCCAGTGTCTTTTGCTGAAACAAGGGCGCCTTTTTCGCTCCGCCCGGCAGCACGCGCGCTTCCCAGCACAAGGCTTTCGGGCCGGTGTAACTGTCGCGCAGATACAGCCGCGCCTGTTCGGGAGGCACTTCGAAGTACCAGGCTATTTTTTCAAACAGACGCGTTTCGAGCGAATCGCCGCCTGTTCTGCGGGCGAAATCGATGCGCAGGCGCTCCCAGACCGCCCGGGCAGAATCGGGATCGGCCACCTGAAAACCCATGAATACCACCAGCAAGGTGTCATTTTTCACTTCCGCCGAGCGCACCTGCAAGGCCGGACCCAGCCCGCAGCCGTCGAGCCATTTCTGATAGGTTTGCAGGGCGCCGTCAAAAAAAGGCTGCGCGGAGGCAAGGCTTTCCTGGGCGCATAAAGCGCCGGTTTTCAGGAAAAGGATGAGCATAAAGAGGTGTGTACGCATGGGGAATGTTATTTCAATCTGGTAGTTAAGCGGGTAAAAATAAGGTGCGGTTGGGAGAGTGGCAAATTGTTATTGGGACCTCATCACCCGGCCCCCTCTCCGAGGGAGGGCTGTTAAGTGCTACTTGTAAATTGGTAATTGAACATTGAACATTTTTTGAATTTTGAATTAATAAATGTTCAATTTTCAATGCCTAATTTTCAATTTTCAATGTTTAGGTTAACCCATAAGTGAGCACATTCTGCAAATTTTTATGACCCGTTCGGCTACGCCCCTCGTAGGAGGATTGGACAACGGATGAAACGGATTTTTGCGGATTAAAACGGATTTTTGGTGGCCTTACGGCCACTTCTTCTGATAAAAAAGCGGATTAGAACCGCCTTCGGCGGGTATATACCTAATGGATAAGCATGAAAAGCGGAAGTGATCAAGGCTGTTTCCTGCTTCGATTTTATAAATAATCGGTTTGATCTACGTCCCGCCAAAGGCGGGATTAAATCCGTAAAAAATCAAAAAAGTGGCCGTAAGGCCGCCAAAAATCCGTTTTAATCCGCAAAAATCCGTTTCATCCGTTGTCCAATCCTCCTACGAGGGGCGTAGCCGAACAGATCGAAGGTTTTCTTTATTTACAAAACCGACCTGTTTATGGTTAATCTCACCTCCGAGGGAAAGTGGGCCAGGGGTAAGGCCCAATCCCGGCGCTCCGCGCCGAAAGAAAAAAATAAAAAGATAAAAAGTAAAAAAAGTCAAAGGGTTATTTGTCCTGCGCCACCCGAAAACCTATATCGTAGAAACGGTTCGTTGTATTGTAGCTGTAGCGAATCGCAGATCGACAAATGATACTGAGGTTGCTCCACGACCCGCCGCGACAAACCCGGGAAGTGCCGGAAGTCGGTCCCTGCGGGTTTTTCAAAGGACTGCTTTTGTAATAACCCGCATCGTACCTGTCGGCACACCATTCCCATACGTTACCACTCATGTCATACAGACCCGCTTCATTCTCTTTCAGGCTGCCGACTGCATGAACTCTGCTTTCTGAATTTGAACTGTTCCAGGCAACTTCATTCACGTTATTACTACCCGAGTAGGTGTAACCCTTGCTGTTCTTTCCTCCCCGGGCGGCATATTCCCATTCCGCTTCAGTCGGTAAACGATAATTATGACCCGTTTTTTCTTTTAACCAGGCACAAAAAGCAACGGCATCCGGCCACGAAACGCCGGTAACCGGCAGCGTCGTATTCGTTTGGTTCATACCTACTTTTTTGTAATAATCTTGCTTTTTGCCTGTTTCCATGTTGTATTGGCTGCGTTTTTCCAGCCATTCCGGCCAATGGCTATCTGTAGCCGTGCAAAATGCCAGGTACTGCCCGATGGTCACTTCGTGTTTGGACATCCAGAAGGAAGAAATCTCCACTTTATGGGGCGGCTTTTCATTGGCTCCTCCTTCCGTGCTGCCCATCGTGAATTCGCCTCCATCTATGTATACCATCGCATTGGCAAGCGGGTCATCTACAGTAGAAGGCTTCTTTACCTGAGCCGGAGCACTCGTAGTTACCGGGCAGCCGTCATTGGAAACCGGACCTTTTTCACTTTTGCATCCGTCGAATTTGTCCGCCACTCCGTCGCCGTCCGTATCCGGGCAGCCTTTGGTGGCGGTGGGGCCGGGTTCGTTGGGGCATTTGTCGCGGGCATCGGGTGTGCCGTCGTCGTCGTAGTCGGGTTCTTTAACGGGCAATTGCGGCGGAGTCGCTTTCGACTGGTACACAAAAAGAAAATTGCCGCAGGCCTCGTGGCCTTCGAAGGTAGTGGCGTGCGGCGCGATGGCCAGCCCATACCATTCTTCCATGATATCGGAAGGGCGCACGATCTTATCGGCGCCGCCCTGTTTGGAAAACGCCTTTCGAAAAGCGGCGGCAAATTTGGAGGGATTTTCCGTTTTGGTTTTCCCGCCCGAGGTGAGCATGATCCGGCTCTGGCACCGCAGTTGATCCTGTATCTGCTGGTTCCATTGTTTGTCCTGCGCACCGGCGGGTTCGGCCCATTCCTCGGTTTCATCCTTGAATACAATTTCGTCGTCGGCGGTGCCGCTGAAACAGGCGTCCAGCGCCAGCAGGATATGCGGGCAACCGATGCCGGAAACCAGCCGACGCAGATCGAGATAAGGCAGCCACTGGCGGTTGTAAATGGAACCCTCGGAACCTTTGCCGTCGCGGGGAATGAAGTACCCTTGTTTTCGGTCTTCCACAAACTGCCCATGCCCGCTGAAGTATACGAACAACTGGTCGTCGGGCCCGAAGGAGCGCGCACGCCAGGCCGCCAGTTCCGCATCGATTTCGGCCAGCGACTTGTTTTTGAGCACTTTGGTTTCAAAACCGTACAGGTCGTGCAGGTCGCCGGCAATGGCTTCCACTTCTTTTACCAGACCCGGCAGGGTTTTCCAGGAGCCGCTGTTGTCGTAGGTTTCGTTGGCAAAAAACAGGGCGTAGTCTTTTCCTGTGGGCCGGGAAGCGGGTGGGACTGCTTTTTGGGCGCTGGTGAGGGGCAGGAGCAGTGTGAGCAGGAGCAGGGATTTCAGGTTTTTTTGATTCATATGGATGCTGGTTTATTTTTTGTATTGGAATTTAGTCCTCACCCCCCGGCCCCCTCTCCGAGGGAGAGGGGATGACTTCACCTCTGGCGTTGTAGTTATTAAAGCCAAAAAACATTTAGTGCCCTTCGTATCTTCGTTATTATTGCCAAAGAGTACGAGCACCTTCGGCTATTTTTTACACATACGCAAAGGTTGAAGGCATTATAGTTATCAAAGACAAAAAAATCGAGTACCTCCGGCTATTTTTACACATACGCCACAGGTGAAGTCACCCCCTCTCCCTCGGAGAGGGGGCCGGGGGGTGAGGACTAATCTCACTCCGCGCCGAAAGAAAAAGATAAAAAGTAAAAAGTAAAAAAAGTCAAAAGGTAAAAATGCCAAAGGGCTATTTGTCCTGCGCCACCCGAAAACCCATATCGTTGAGACGGACCGATGGATCGGCGCCGTTGCTGCGAATCGCAGATCGACAATAGCCACTGTTGAGGTTCCACGACCCGCCGCGACAAACCCGGGAAGGACCCGACGTCGGCCCTTGGGGGTCTTTGAGTAAGCTGTTTTTGTAATAGTCTGCAGCATACCAGTCGGCACACCATTCCCATACGTTGCCGCTCATATCGTACAGGCCGGCTTCATTCTCTTCCAGGCTGCCGACCGCATGAACCTTGCTTTCTGCATTTGAATCGTTCCAGGCTACTTCGTTCAGGTTATTGCTGCCCGAAAAGATGTAACCCTTGCTGCTTTTTCCTCCGCGAGCCGCATATTCCCATTCCGCTTCAGTCGGTAAACGATAATTATGACCCGTCTTTTCTTTTAGCCAGGCACAAAACGCAACGGCATCCGACCACGAAACGCCGGTAACCGGCAGCGTTGTATTCGTTTGGTTCATACCTACTTTTTTGTAATAATCTTTCACTTTTCCTGTTTCCATGTTGTATTGGCTGCCTTTTTCCAGCCATTCCGGCCAATGGCTATCGGTAGCCGTGCAAAATGCGAGGTACTGCCCGATCGTCACTTCGTGCTTCGACATCCAGAAGGAAGAAATCTCCACTTTATGGGGCGGCTTTTCATCGGCTGAACCATCCGTGCTGCCCATCGTGAACTCGCCGCCTTCTATGTATACCATTGCATTAGCAAGCGGATCATCTACAGTAGAAGGCTTCTTTATTGTCACCTGAGGTGGAGAACTCGTAGTCACCGGGCAGCCGTCATTGGAAACCGGGCCTTTTTCGGTTTTACATAAGTCGAATTTATCTGCCACACCGTCGCCATCTGTATCCGGGCAGCCTTTGGTGGCGGCTGGCCCGGGCTCGTTGGGGCATTTGTCGCGGGCATCGGGTGTGCCGTCGTCGTCGTAGTCGGGTTCTTTGGTTGAAATATCCGGCGGAGGCGCTTTGGGCTGGTACACAAAAAGAAAATTGCCGCCCGGCTCATGCCCCTCGAAGGTACCCGACAGCGGTCGTCCGTTCGGCGTCGTAGGCCAGCGCTCTTCTATATCGGCCGGCCTGACGAGATGATCCGGGCCGCCCAGCGTAGCCAGCGCTTCCCGGAACCATCGGACAAATTCGGACGGGTGCTTGGTGCGGTTCTTTCCGCCGGAGGTCATCAGGATGCGGCTTTTATGGGCCAGCAGGTCGTGCACGTACTGGTTGAACAGCGCGTCGGCATTGTTCGCGGGTTCCACCCATTCCTCGTCGTCGCCTTTCAACGCAACACGGCTGTCGATGGTACCGCTGTAACAGGCATCGATAGCGAGCATAATATGGTTGCAGTTGATGGTGGTCACGTGGCGCGGCAACTGTAACAGGGAATACCATTTTCGTTCCGACACCTCTCCGGTGCCGGGTTTTCCATCGCTTGGAATAAAAAAACCTTCCTGCAGGTCGTCCAGAAACTGCCCGTGTCCGCTGAAAAACACCAGCAACTGATCGTCTGGGCCGTAATCGCGGGAGCGCCAGCGCGCCAGTTCGGCGCCGATGTCGCTGCGGGTCGGGTTGGAAATCACCTTGGATTCCGGAGAAAAACCGTAGCGTTCCACGAGGTCTTTCCGAATAGCCTCGCATTCGTCAATCAGGCCAGGCAGTTTTTTCCAGGCGCCGTTGTTTTCGTAGGTTTCGACGGCGAAAAACAAAGCGTAATCCTTGCCGCCCGGCCGGGGTAAAGCCCGGTGCCGGGTATTATTCAGTTGTGCGCCGAAAAGGGGGAACAG
>Ga0209097_10000979_pt1 | contig 25594 bp, 16 predicted proteins | sample AD_UKC052_MetaG_FD_184419 | JGI IMG/M metagenome (GOLD analysis project Ga0209097, IMG submission 184419) | Active sludge microbial communities of municipal wastewater-treating anaerobic digesters from USA - AD_UKC052_MetaG (SPAdes) (version 2) | ecosystem: Engineered > Bioreactor > Anaerobic >... | reverse complement strand
GGTACGGGACCTTTTCTTTGAAATGGTCTGCAGATTTAGTGAATTCTGATTTTATGAAAAGAGCGATACTCCTTGTAATTACAACAGGAATGGTTCTGCTGTACCAGTCGTGCAGCGAACCCGAAGTTCCGGAAAAGCCTGATATTGATCCGGTTATAACTAATATTGCCATTGACCCTGCGGTGACTTACCAGGAGATGATCGGATTCGGAGGATCACTGACCTGGTACTCTGACAGGATCACTTCAAGCCCGCATAAGGAGCAGATATGCACTCTTCTTTTCGAGGATCTGGGAACGGATATAATCAGGTTCAAGAATAATTACTATCCGCTTGGTTACCCGGCCGTAAAAAGCCCTGCCACCATGGAGAACGGTTCAATAAAGACGCTGTGGAGTGTGACCGGAGATCTCTATGCCATAGCAAAGCAACTCAATCCGGCAATACAGACACTCGTGAGTTCATGGACTCCCCCGTCGGCGCTGAAGAGCAACGGCAATCTGCGCGAAGGCACCCTCAAAAAGGATAAGGGAGCGTTTGTGTATGAGGCTTTCGGGGAGTACTGGAATGACCTTCTTGACAACCTGCAGTTCAATCCTGATTACATCAGCATTCAGAATGAACCGGGTTGGATCACGCCCGACTGGGAAACGTGCGAATGGAGGCCTGTGGAGACAACGGAATTTGCCGGTTATGATGCAGCTTTCGACGCTGTTTACAACAAGATCATGACAAGAACCGATCCGCCGAAGATGATCGGACCCGAGGCCGAAAACATAGGTTACAGCGGTAAGCTGGGGGGAAACACTTTCGCCGTTTTTTCAGATCCTCTCAAAAACAAACCGCACCTGGAAGCCTATGCATATCATACGTACAATTATACTGCTTCTACCCTCATTGCCCAGACAAAGGCTGATCTCAACATGATCCGTGACTCCTACGGAAACAAACCCTGCATAATGACCGAGTATTCAAACTTCACATGGTTCAACACAGCATGGTTCATCATCCAGAACATCAACGAGGCAAATGCCGCAGGTTATATCTACTGGCTGATGGCGTGGGACGACTCCAATAATGACTCCATGATCAGGCTGACTCCATCAGGCGCTTTTACTGTCACTCCTTTCTATTACATGATGAAGCATTTTTCAAAGGAGATTGACAGAGGTTATTTCAGGGTTAAAGTATCGTCCCAGTCGGTTCCGATGTCAGCATTCATTGATCCTTCAGGCAGGAAGATTACGGTTGTGGCGGTCAATCCGACTATTGATGCGGCCAACTACAAATTCGAAGTAACAGGCAGGACAATAACATCAATCCGTGCATTCCAGACTGACGGAATAAACAACTACAGGGAGATCCAGCCTCTCAGCAGTGACAAGTATATTACCTTGAAGTCCAAATCAGTAACCACTGTCGTTCTTGATCTTCTGTAAACAAATCAAGATTTCTGCTGATGAATAATTACCCTGCAACCCGTCGCCGGGACCCTCCGGCTGCCAGATCTTCAGAACTCCTGAACTTCGGATCTCTGGACTTCGGACCTTTGATCTTCCGACCTCTGACTTTCAAACTTTTGACTTTCAAACTTTCAACTTCCAGACTGAGGAGCCGGCGGCGGGGCCGAAATCCTGATTCCCGAAAGGGGTCGCAACCTTCAGACCCCGGAGCCCGTGTCGCCTCTCTGCTGGTCGCGCTTTTACTCTGCTCCTTTTCTGCTGCCGCCCAGAAGCAGGCAAAGGTGATCATTTCTGCCGGGAAGAGAGCTGAAGCCATTATCCTTGCCTCAGCCGGCAGCTGCGCCCCGCTTGTCGTCAGCCCCGGGGAGTGGCCGGGAGTGACAAGGGCTCTTGCCGACCTGCAGAATGACCTCAGCCTGGTAACAGGCGCGATGCCGGATCTGATCACAGCCTCAAAACCGCCCCGGGCTGAATTCATGATTATAGCAGGAACGATAGGTAAAAGCGCCGCCATAGACCGCCTGACCAAAAGGAAGAAGATTGATGTCAGCGCCATAAAAGACAAGTGGGAATCTTTTATTATCCAGACTGTTGAAAAACCCTTCCCGGGAGTGAAGAGTGCACTTGTCATTGCCGGCAGCAACAAACGGGGCACCATCTACGGCATCTACGAAATATCAAGGCAGGCCGGTGTTTCTCCATGGCACTGGTGGGCAGACGTGCCGGCAGGTAAAAGCAGTGAATTATATGTTATTCCGGGGCGTCATGTATGGGGCGAACCCTCTGTAAAATACCGCGGCATATTCCTTAATGATGAGTACCCGGCACTGACAAGATGGGTTGCATTCAAATACGGAAACGTCACACCTTCTGTCAATCCGCCGGTACCTCCTGATGTGGCCAATTATGGAAGTGAGTTCTATTCACGGATCTTCGAACTGCTGCTCAGGCTGAAGGCAAACTATCTCTGGCCTGCAATGTGGAACAATGCCTTCAATGAAGACGACCTTCGCAACGCAAGCCTGGCTGACGAGTATGGCATTGTCATGGGTACCAGTCACCAGGAACCGATGATCAGGGCCCAGAAGGAATGGGACCGGCGGTACCTGAAAACCCTTGGAAACTGGAGCTGGACACATCACGAAGACACACTTGTGAAATTCTGGCGTGAAGGAATACGGCGCAACAAAGATTATGAAAGCATAATAACCATCGGGCTGCGTGGCGCTGACGATACGGAAATGGGACCCGGCGGACCTGCGGCCAATATCGAAAAGCTGGAAAAAATAGTTGAGGTCCAGCGTGAGATGATTGCGGAGGAGATAGACAGTGATGTCACAAAGGTTCCCCAGTCATGGTGTCTCTATAAGGAGGTACAGGACTATTATCATGAGGGGATGAGGGTACCCGACGATGTGACCCTGTTGTGGGCAGAGGACAACTGGGGCAACGTACGGCGTCTCCCTGTTGCCAATGAAAGAAAACGCAGCGGCGGAGCCGGGATTTACTATCATTTTGATTACCACGGCGGACCCCGCAGCTACCAATGGATAAACACAAGTCCCATCCCGAAGATATGGGACCAGATGTCACTGGCAAAACAGTATGGTGCCGACAGGATATGGATTGTCAATGTGGGACACTTCAGGGGATACGAAATCCCTTTGGAGTATTTTCTTGACCTGGCCCGGGATACCGGCGCCATGGGCAGTAAAGGGATGTCGGCATGGACTGAGCAATGGGCTGCAGATGTTTTTGGTCCGGAGCATGCCAGCGAAATCTCAGAAATAATAAGAGATTACACCATGTTCAACGGCCGTCGCAAACCTGAGCTTCTTTCCCCTTCAACCTACTCTCTTGTTGACTACCATGAGGCTGAGCGGGTTGTGGAAGAGTATAACAGACTGGCAGACAAGGCTGAGCATATCGGACATCTGTTGCCTGCAGAGATGAAGGATGCCTACTTTCATCTTGTTCTCTTCCCTGTAAAGGCATGTGCCCTGGTAAATGAGCTCTATGTCACCGCCGGGAAGAATGCCCTGTACGCTTCACAGGGCAGGGCGAATGCCGGGAAGATGGCTGACCGCACAGAGCAGCTCTTTGCTGCCGACACTGCCCTGATGGGATACTATAACCGTGTTTATGCAGGCGGCAGGTGGAAACACTTTATGGACCAGGCCCACCTGGGATATATCGCCTGGAATGATCCGCCTGTGAACAGCCTCAGACATATAAGGCTTGAACGGCCGGTCCCCGCCCAAGGAGCATTACCTGCCATAACGGCAGAGGGTTCTGCGGAAGCATGGCCGGGATCAGCGACAACTCCCCTCCTGCCCCCGTTTGATGTTTTCAACAAACAGACAAGATATTTTGAAATCTTCAACAGGGGAGACCAGCCGTTCGTTTACACCGCTTCCGCTGATCACCCCTGGATCATCCTCAGCAGCAGCCATGGCACCGTCACTGACCAGGAAAGAGTTGACGTCTCCATCAACTGGCCGGAACTTCCTTACGGGCAGCACAACGGAACAGTAACCGTCGCTGCTGAAAGGAGTGAATTTAAAATAGGTATTACTGCCTTCCGGCCGGAGGAGCCCGATCCTGAGACTGTTGAGGGATTCGTTGAGGCTGACGGCTACGTATCAATGGAGGCAGTCAGCTATACCGGCAGACATGACAGCGGTGAGAGAGGCTGGGAGCAGATTGAGGATTACGGCAGGACAGGCTCGGGCATGCGTGCCCGGGCATTTACGGATGCGCCTCCTGCAGTGCCCGGCAAAGACTCACCTGTGCTGGAGTACAGGATATACTTCTTCTCTGCCGGCGAGTTTGAAACAGTGCTCTATATGGCTCCTTCACTCAACTTTTTGCCTGACAGGAACTTCAGAATAGGGCTGTCAGTTGATGACAGCGAACCGCAACTGATAACGGTTGTCCCCGCGGGATTCAACGCCGAGAATTTCAACAGGGAATGGGAAGAGACAGTCCGCAACAGCATCCGCTACGTAAAGGGCAAAATCATGGTAGCCGGGCCCGGCTACCATACCCTGAAGGTGTGGATGATTGACCCGGGAATGGTACTGGAAAAGGTTGTGGTAAACACCGGCGGTCTCAGATCATCATACCTTGGCCCGCCGGAGAGCTATTCCAGGTGAGAGGGACCGGAAGCAAAAAGCAGCAGAGGAGCAGACGTGAAAACATGACCCGGCGGCTCATTTTAGTGAAAGAACCGGACTGCAGTGAGGGCAATGATATTGGCAATTATAACCCGCCACGACATGTAGAAATGTAAAAGAAAGACAAGATTCATGATATCGCCCCGCAGGGCATAAAGCATTGTATAACAGCAAACTCAAACGTCTCATATTATTATGAAAACAAAACCTGATATCCTTTCCGCAATACTGTTTGCAAGTCTCATCACCATTCCACTGAACAGCCAGGTGCGGTTGCCACGGTTGATAAGCGACGGCATGGTGCTGCAGCGCGATACTGAACTGAAGATATGGGGCTGGGCTGCACCCGGAGAAAAGGTTACAGTAGAATTTGCTGGTAAACAATACACAAACACCACTGATTCTTCCGGTGAATGGATGGTAACGCTGCTGCCAATGCAGGCCGGAGGGCCTCATACAATGACCATTGTGGCAAGCAACAAGCTGACTGTCAGCAATATTTTGATTGGCGATGTATGGCTGTGCTCCGGGCAGTCGAACATGGAACTGCCGGTCAGACGCGTAAGGCCACTCTACGAGGCCGAGATTGCAGCGGCAGAGAACAACTCAATCAGGTCGTTTACAGTGCCAAAGAGATTTGTTTTCACAGGGCCGGAGAGTGACCTGCCGGGAGGCGAATGGAGAGCTGCCAACCCGGAGACGGTCCTTGATTTTTCCTCCGCAGCATGGTTCTTTGCCAGAGAGATAAATCAAACCTGCGGGGTGCCGGTAGGAATTCTGCTATCAGCCTTCGGAGGCTCGCCGGCAGAAGCATGGATAAGCGAAGAGAGCCTTGAGGCATTTCCTGAACACTATGCTGAACTCCGGAAACTGAACGAAGAGTCCTATATAAGCAATATAGAAAAGGAAGACCGGCGGCGGATTGCTGATTGGTACAGCAATCTTCAGAAGGAAGACCTGGCATACAGGGCTGGGGGTCTGAGATGGAGCGATATCGACCCTGATAGTGATGACTGGAGCAGTTTTACTGTGCCGGGATTCTTTTCGGCAACACCTCTGAAAGGGATCAACGGCGTGGTATGGTTCAGAAAAGAGATTGACATACCTGCATCTGCAGCCGGACAGCCGGGAACGGTCAACCTTGGGCGTATCGTGGATGCGGATTCTGCATTTCTGAACGGCACATTTATCGGGACAGTATCCTACCAATATCCTCCGAGATGGTACACAGTACCGGCAGGTATAGTGAAAGAGGGGAAAAACATTCTGACGGTGAGATTAATAAGCAATATCGGTGATGCCGGCTTCGTCCCTGACAAGACTTATGAACTGACGGCCGGTGACTTCAAAACCAGCCTCGAGGGTGAGTGGAAATACAAGGTAGGGGCTGTTCTGCCACCGCTGAGAGGACAGACATTTTTTGGTTATAAGCCGGCAGGGCTTTATAACGCTATGCTGGCTCCACTGCTGAATTACAGCATCAAAGGCATCCTGTGGTACCAGGGCGAGTCCAACACAGGAAGACCTGAAGAGTACAGGAGCCTCCTGCCGGCAATGATCCGGAACTGGAGGAACAGCCTCGGCCAGGGCGATGTGCCGTTCCTGGTGGTCCAGCTGCCAAACTTCATGGAATCAAGGGAGACTCCCTATGACAGCGGCTGGGCGCTCTTCAGGGAGGCACAGACAGAGGCGCTTGAACTGCCGGCAACGGGAATGGCGGTCACATATGACATAGGAGAATGGAATGACATCCATCCGCTTAACAAGAAGGACGTGGGACATAGGCTGGCCCTGATTGCCAGAAAAGTAGCATACGGTGATTCAGAGGTGGTAGCTTCAGGCCCCACATACAAGTCAATGAGAGTCAGGGGCCGGAGAATCATCATTTCGTTTGACAATACAGGATCGGGACTGACGGTTCGTAACGGTAAAAGACCGGGGCATTTCGCCATCGCCGGCGAGGATATGCAGTTCGTATGGGCGAAAGCAAGGATAAAAGGCGACAGGGTGATTGTAAGGGCAAGAAAAGTGAAGAGACCGGTAGCCGTAAGGTATGCCTGGGCTGATAACCCTGAAGGAGCAAATCTCTATAACAGGGAAGGGTTGCCTGCAGCACCGTTCCGTACCGATGGCTGGTAGCAGGTCAGATCAGGGGGGCAGCGGCCTGCACTCAGCACTGACACCTGATAACAGGTCAGGGAGTCAGCGACCTGCACGCAGCACCGAGTCCGGATAGCAGGCCGGGGGGCAACGGCTGACCGGAAACTGCCGGCCTCTACCGGTTTTTCTTCCCCCGGTAGATGCAGTTCTTGTCATCGCACTGATGGCACCGGTAAGGTGAATACTTCACCCTGCTCCCGATACCGATCATCCCGCTGACTGACTTCACAGGATCCATTAGGGCAGAGTCGGTGAGGGTGATGCCGCAATAGTTCTCCCTGAAGAAAGTGAAGAGTTTATGCTGTTCAGCCACATCCCATCCGCAGTAACCCGGGCTGAAGCGGTTGGTAATGCTCATACCTGATGATGCTACAGCGGTTTTCATACTCTCCTGCATCCTGTCGGCGGCTCCCTCCGCCACCTCTGATCCTATCACATCATAAACATAACCACGCAGAAGATCACCCTCCTTCATGCTTTTCCGGCTGAGTTCATCCACTTCACTGCCGGCGGTGCATATGAAGAGTGCAACACTCTCGGCATTCTTTATCTGGCTGAAGACAATTGGCTTAACATGAAAAACAACGCCCTCAACCTCAACAGTTTTACTGAGCGGGTCAAGTTTGACATGATCGAAGATGGTGTACTCTGCCCTGGCCTCTCCTGTAGTCATAAGCTCCTCAGACAGCCCGGCAATGAGATCTGTTACCGGCTCAGGTGCGGTGCCGGGCAGGTATCCCATGACCCCGGCCAGGGCGTCAACAGAGGGCAGAAGTTCACTGTATCTGTAGCTTAACCTCATCAGGGCAGTTGTGTCAACTGGAAGTGTTCTATGAACCTGATCGCATAGTCATCTCTCCCGAGTACCAGATCAGCAGCTCTTACCAGCCCTGTTATCTTCTCAGGATTGGCAATGGGGCATGTGAGGCCGTACATGATTGACATGGCCATGTAGGCGTTATTGATGTTCTCGCGGTTAGGCAGTCCGAATGAGATATTACTGGCTCCCTGTGTTATGTTGTGTCCAAGCCTGTCATGAACCAGTCTGATGGTCTCAAGGGTAGCCCTGCAGGCGTTGGGGTCAGCGCTGACAGCCATCGCCATCGGGTCAATGATCACATCCTCCTCTTTAATTCCTGATCTGACCGCCCTCTCAATTATCTTTTCGGCAATCCTCAGTCGCTTCTCCGGATCATGGGTTATGCCATCATCATCAAGCACCAGTCCTATTATCGCTGCCCCGTATTCCCGGGCCACCGGAAGCAGTCTCTGCAGGGAGGCTTCCTCTGCATTAACAGAATTTATCAGGCACTTGCCCCTGGCTACCTTCAGGGCAGCCTCGATGGCTTTCGGATTGGGTGAGTCAAGACACAGAGGTATGTCAAAGCGCTCCTGCAGTTCAATAACCGCCCGTGGCAATAATTCCTCATCAACAACTCCCGGAAAGCCGACATTTACGTCAAGGACATCTGCCATGGCATCAATCTGTGACTTTGCAAGCTCCAGCATATAGCTGAAATCATTTGCCTGAAGCGTTGATGCCAGTTTCTTCCGCCTTGTCGGATTGATGCATTCTCCGATAATCACTACCGGACCTTCGGTATCAATTACCACCTCTTTTGACGTTCCCTTCAGAATTGTCTTCATTGTCTGATTATCAAGATTATATGTATATGCCCGGCAACTATTGCCAGAAAACAATTCCGGTGCATCGTCACCGTATTGGTTCCGTACACTGCAAAGCGAAATAACAAATAATTATTTGATTCAGGTCAGGGTTCTGAGATATTCAACTGCTCCCTGGGGATCAGGAGAGTAAAAATCGGCTCCGATCTTTCTGCAGAACTCCTCCGTGACCGGCGCCCCCCCGACAAGGATTTTCATGGCAGGGAATCTGTTTTTCAGGACCTCCACACTTTTGCGCATGTTTTCCATGGTTGTTGTCAGAAGGGCAGAGAGTCCGACCACGGAGCCCGGATGCTTCTCAACAGCTTCGATGAATTTCTCCGTGCTGACATCAACCCCCAGATCGACAATCTCCCAGCCCGATCCTTCTATCATCATTGAGACCAGGTTCTTGCCTATGTCATGAAGGTCGCCCTTGACGGTACCAATTATGAAGGTGCCTCTCCTTTTTGTCTCTCCCGAGAGGTAAAAGGGTTTGATATGGGTCATTGAGCTGCTCATAGCCTTGGCTGCCATAAGCATCTGAGGCACGAATATCTCATTTCTTGAAAACTTCTGCCCAACCCTTGACATTGCCGGAATCAGCGCTTTCTCGAGTATGTCTCCCGGGCTCACTCCCTCATCAAGGGCAAGCCTTGTAAGCTCAAAGGCACCCTCCTGCCCCTTCATTGCGGGAGGATAGGGTGATTTGATATCAACCTTGCCTAATTCAACACAGGTTGAGATTCTCTCAAGTATCTCAGTCATCTCAGGAATCATTACAATAAACCTTGACTGCCCTGGTGGCAGGCTTTTACAAAGAAACAAGAAAAACAGGTAAAAAGTGTCCGTGGACAAAACCACGGACACTTTAACCTGAACCAACCCTAATCTAAAACTCTAACCATATATTCAAATAGAAACAGTCGTTGGTTTTTCAATGCTGTATGTCAAAAACATCACGGATGATCAATATCCGGGATTCTGATAGGCAGCCTTTTCCTCAGCTGTCATTTCCATTCCATCAATCTGACCCTGGGGTATAGGCCTCAGATAATGTTTTGGCTCGATGGTACGGGTAAAGGTTACCGGAGTATGGTCACCGTAGCTTGCGCCGCAGATTTCATAGGTAGCCGCCTTGGAAGCCCATGTCTGTGTACGGACGAGGTCAAACCAGCGGTAGCCTTCGCCATAAAACTCCCGTGATCTTTCACCGAGAATATAATCAACAGTAATTGTTGCAGGAGTGGCTGCCACCATTTCGGCACTGTTATCCGCTGTTTTGGCTATGTTTCCGTTGTTATCCCAGCGCCATATGCCAGCGCGCGCGCGAAGCACGTTAACCAGGTCATATGCTGTCATTCCGGCCCCGGTTGTTGCACCCTTGACAGCTGCCTCTGCTGCCACCAGGTATAGTTCAGAGAACTTTGCAATGTTGTACGGACGGGTTGAGCCGGCATTGGGCTGCCCCAGTCCGTTGCCGTTATCCGTGCGGTATGGACCAAGCTTCCAAAGGCCGGGATAGACCACTCTGCTGATGCCGCGCGGGGCAATTACGAAGTCAGCTCTGCCAGGCAGCACACCGGCTCCGATGTTGGCATTTGCAACGTCATAGACTACTCCCGGATCGTTATCATTCAGGAAGGTCAGAATTGCGTCACCCGGAACTACCGACATGCCGTTGGCATTCACAAGTGAAGGGGCGGTGACTCCGCCTTTGGGCCAGTTGCCACGGTAAACAGTTGTGAACGTACCGTCATACCGTGAGTCATTGACCTTATCGGCAAATGTATTCTCAATTACACCAATCGTCGGGCACATGCGGGTCCATGGACGGCCCAGATGCTGTTCAGCCTCACGCTGAACCGAGCTTACTCCTGAACTTCTTATGACTGTGTAGTTCCAGGTCATCATCCATCCGGCAAAGTTGTCCGGAGCCCCGCCGCTCCCATAAGTCAGACTTCCTCCGTTGTAGAATTCACTTTCCTGGGTATGGTCAGCCCAGAGAAGTATCTCCTTGTTACGGTCATTCTGAGCAAGGTTAACATCATAGAATGTCTCCATTAAGCCGTAAGGACCAGGATTCTTTATTGCGGTTACTGCAATATCATATGCCTGCTGGAAATACCACTGTGCATTATGCCCGTCAGGATCAACCCTGTCAGCCGCAGGATAAGTCGGAATACTGTTTGGATTCTCAAGCCACCATCCGTAGGTAAGGTATGCCTTTGCCAGATGCAGGCGTGCCACGGTCTTTGTCACGGCTCCCGGAACACGGGGAGTTTCCGGCAGATCATTCACAGCCTTGATAAAATCAGGGAATATTGCCTTTGTGTAAACCTCCGGTACGGTGTTGCGAACGGATACCCTGACAGGAGTGGTATTGAACATGAGTTCACCCGAGCCAAGGTCAAGCGGCACACCTCCGAAAGTCTGCACCAGGAGGAAATAGTCGAAGGCACGGAAGAATCTTGCTTCGGCTATCAGAGCGTCAGAAACACCAACAGCTGCAGCATTCTCAATCACTCCGCTGGCGGTGTTTATATTGGAGAATGCCGTTCCCCAGAGTACATCTGACCTGCTTGAAGTAGGGGTAAGAGATCCAACACCCGAGAGGTCATGATCCTTGAAGTTGCCGTCAGCACTCTGGGCATAGGTGGCTTCATCGGTACCGGTCTGACAGGCATTGTAGTAATAAGCCTGTCCGTATATGTACCTGAGGTGCGCATACATGGCAGTCAGTCCGCCCTGAACACCCTTTTCGGTTTTGAAAAACCCTGGCTCATAGATACTGCGGGGCTGCTCTTCCAGAATATCAGAGCATGCAGCCAGGAATAGTGTCATGATGACAGTTCCAATAACAGTTTTTATATAAGTGCTTTTCATCATTTTTCCTTTTTAGAATGTCAAATCTATACCGATCATGTAGTTGCGTGTCGATGGAGTATTGGTACCTATGGTCAGCAGACGGCGCTGGTACGCACCGGTAGTGGCAGCATTTTCATTAGCATAGGAGTTTGTCTCGGGGTCCATCCCCGACTCCTTATGGTATGGTGAGAACATAACCAGAGGATTCTGGACAGTTACGTAAAGACGCATCCTGTCAATACCGGCATTCCTGATCAGACTCGTATTTGCAAGATTATAACCGAGAGTAACGGTACGTATCTTGAGATACGATCCGTCAAACAGGCCAAGTGTATTGCCATACTTCGGGTTATCACCGCTGAGTACACCTGCAGGGTTGGGATACTTTGCATCAGTGTTTGTCGGTGTCCAGTAATCAACCTTTACGTTGCCCCTGCGGCCTGTCATCAGGTTGAGATATCCTGATGCATCGTAGAGAGTACTGATGAGTTTGCCACCGTTCTTGAATACACCAACAGCTGTCAGATCCAATCCCTTGTAGGAGAGTCGTGTATTAAAGCCTCCCATGAAGTTTGGTTCCAGACTTGTAATCTGACGGTCATCAGGCCCGATCTGCCTGACAGGAGTTCCGTCACTGTTATATTCACCTGTATACTTGACCTTAATCATCCCGACATTGCCGCCCGGCTCAAGGATGTCAAGATATGGATCACCTTCCTGCCACAGCCCGATCTTCTCATAATCATAGATCACATCGATCGGATGGCCTACAAACCAGGCGTTGCCTTCATCCCTTTCCTGGCCTGAAGCCAGTGCAACCAGCTTATTGCGGTTTGCATACAAATTGAATCCGGCTTCCCAGGTAAAGCCTCCTGGCGAATCAATAATCACACCGTCAACCGAAAATTCAATACCCTTGTTCTGTGTTTCACCGATGTTGGCCATGTAGCTGCTTACACCGGATGTGGGAGGCAGGTTTACGCTGAGCAGGATATCCTTTGTATTTGTTACATAATACTCTATTGTGGCTGATATCCTGTTTTTCAGCAGAGATATGTCAAGCCCGTAGTTCCAGGTGATTGAGAATTCCCATCCAAGATTGGAGTTGGGCAACTGTGACACATAGTATCCCGTTGAAAAAACTGAACCGAAATTGTATGGCCTGGTAGAAAGGCGGCCAAGGGTCTGATAAGGATTAATAGACTGGTTTGAAGTCTGTCCATACCCGAAACGTAGCTTGAGCATATCAATTGCCGTAACATTCTGCATGAACGACTCATTCTTGATATTCCATCCGGCTGATATTGCAGGATATGTATGCCACTTGCGCCCCGGAGCAAGCCGTGATGATGCGTCAGCACGAAGAGTGGCTGTCAGCATGTACCTGTTGTCATATGAATATATTGCCCGGCCCATCCATGACATGAGCCCGCTAACCTGGTAATCCTGGCCGTTCGGGTCAATTGTCTTCTCTCCGGCAGCATGACCGAGATTGAAATACTGGAAAGCATCAGCCGGAATACTCCTGGCAGACATTTGTGAACGGTTATACATTGTCTGCTCTGCAGAGTACATTGCAACGGCATTAACCTGATGCCTTCCGGCGAAGGTACGTTCATAGGTAAGCAGGTTCTCAACTGCCCAGTTTGTTGTAAGTGAATTGGAAACATATGCGGTTGAAGGAGTGGTTGCATTGTTTGAAAACACACCCTCGCCCGTATAGCTTCCACCATTGCTCATACGGAAGTTTCCTCCGAGGTTGATCCTGTATTTCAGCCCCTGAATACCCGGAATGGCCAGCTCGCCAAAGAGTGTATTGTAAGAACCGTATGCCTTGCTCCTGTCAATCCATGTATCTCCGAGGCCCTCAATTATCTCCCTCGAATATGTCCACTGATCATCAAGCGGCATCTTAATCACTCTTTTCCAGGAGCCGTCGGCTTCATAAGGATTTGCAATCGGCGACAGGCTGAGCACTCCGTAGAGACCCATGTTGTTCCCATCGTTGATTGAGTAGTTGTTGTTGGTAATAAAACCGAAGCGGAACAGCTTTCCAACCTGCTGATCAAGAGTTCCACGCATCGAAAAACGTGTGTAGTCCTGACCTGGAATGACCGCCTGATCCTTGTAGTAGCCGACGGAGAAGTTATAGTTGCCATGTGCAGTACCGCCGGTAACTCCCAGGTCATGATTCATAACAATACCTGTCCTGTAGAAGAGGTCCTGCCAGTTGGTATCCTGGTTATCTGATTCATCAACTCCATTGGTATATTGACCACGGGCGGCACGCAGGGCAACAAATTCAGGTCCGCTCATCATCGGGTATTCGGCGAAAACATCTTTAAGTCCCACGTAGCTGTTATAGCTCACCTGCGCTTTCTGGCCCGCATAACCCTGGTTGGTTGTTATCAGTATGACGCCGTTTGCACCACGGGAACCATAAATTGCGGTTGCAGATGCATCCTTAAGTACATCTATGCTTTTGATGTAGCCCGGATTTATATCTCCGATAGAACCTGCAAAGGGTATACCGTCAATCACAACCAGGGGATCATTGCTGGCATTCAGTGAGCGGGTGCCACGGATACGGATCTGCATTGCAGCTCCCGGCTTGGTGGAGGTCTGTGACATGTCAACGCCTGATATCCTTCCCTGCAGAGCCTGGGAGATGTTCGGGGCAGGCACGTCACGCATCACCTCACCGCCGATGGAGGCTACTGAGCCCGTCAGATCACGCTTTTTTACCGTACCGTAACCAATTACAACAATTTCATCGAGACCTATCTCATCAGAACTGAGCTGAACGTTTATCACGTTCTGTGAGCCGACACTTATCTCCTGGGAGATATAGCCCACAAAAGAGAAGACCAGTACCGGGTTCGGGGTTGTAACAGTAATCTGATACATTCCCTGAGCATCCGTCAGAGCCCCGTTTGTTGTACCTTTCTCCCTGACACTGACTGCAGGCAAAGGAGTTCCGTCACTCTCCGCAACAGTGCCGGTTATGACACGCTGCTGCATTGAAGAGAGACCGTCAGGCAGTAATCCGGAGGCTGATGCAGTACCTGTGCCGGCAGGCATCAGCATTGTCATGAGCGCAAAGCCCATAAGAAGTTTTCCGAAGTATTTCTTTAACAGAATACCTGGGTGTTGGGTTTTTTTGATCATAAGACTTTGGTTTACAAGGTTAAAAATCCTGGTTTATATGAGGGTTGAAGTTGATTAAGCCTCCTCCATGATAATTCAGGCAGGAGGCTCTCTGATTTACGAGGTATTATCATCTGCTTGCATGCTGGTAGTTTTTCTGATGTATTAATATTAAGGTCTGTTTATCACAACATCTTACTTACCACAGTGACAGATCCGGAGCAAACCCCTTCACAATCCTTATTATTGCCATATTCCAGGCAAAATCCTTAAACTCTTTCCCTGGGAAATAGTCTATAACATTGTAAATATAATAAACGATTTACAAAATGCAACCGATTTCATAAAATTAAATATTTTCCTGACAAGGTTCAGATTCATTACGTTTACCTGAAATTGGTACTTCCACCTGAGCAGGGTTGAATCTGGCAGTGAACCCACCTGGCACAGCGCAGGTGTTTCTTTTGACCTTCAGACATTCGACTCCCAGAGAACCACTGATCTTCAGACCTCTTGCCTCCGGAGTTCCACCGGGGGGTATGAGCGATGTATATAAGGCAATGATGGCCTGCGATGTTCCGGACATCGTTCAGCAGTATGGTAGTAAGAAGTTAGACAGTTGGTTATAACAGGCCGGCAGAGAAAAGAGAGTGCCGGCCGGGGTATATTTACAAAAAAACCCCGTCCGTCATTTGACGGAGCGGGGTTTTGGTTTTAAAGTCGGCAGCGACCTACTCTCCCACATTTTGCTCTGCAGTACCATCGGCGCAGGAGGGCTTAACTTCTCTGTTCGGAATGGGAAGAGGTGGAGCCCCTCCGCTATAGCCACCTTAAGACTTTCAATATCGTGACATGCCGGTTGTTGTAAGAATAATAAGATATTTCTCAGAAAGCTCACGGGTAATTAGTACTGCTCAGCTTTGATGTTGCCACCTTTACACCTGCAGCCTATCAACGTCGTAGTCTACAACGACCCTTAAGGGAGATCTCATCTTGAGACGAGCTTCGCACTTAGATGCTTTCAGTGCTTATCTGTTCCAAACATAGCTACCCTGCGATGCAGCTGGCGCCACAACAGGTACACTAGCGGTCTGTCCAACACGGTCCTCTCGTACTAGTATCAGTTTCTCTCAAATCTCCAGCGCCCACAACAGATAGAGACCGAACTGTCTCACGACGTTCTGAACCCAGCTCGCGTGCCACTTTAATCGGCGAACAGCCGAACCCTTGGGACCTTCTTCAGCCCCAGGATGTGACGAGCCGACATCGAGGTGCCAAACCGCCGCGTCGATATGAGCTCTTGGCGGCGATCAGCCTGTTATCCCCGGAGTACCTTTTATCCTTTGAGCGATGGCCCTTCCATACGGAACCACCGGATCACTATGCTCTACTTTCGTACCTGATCGACTTGTCAGTCTCACAGTCAAGCGCCCTTGTGCCATTACACTCTCCGCACGGTTACCAATCGTGCTGAGGGCACCTTGAGGAGCCTCCGTTACTTTTTTGGAGGCGACCACCCCAGTCAAACTACCCACCAAACAATGTCTCCGTCGGTTGACGGATTAGATTCCAGGTAAATGAAGGGTCGTATTTCAACGTTGACTCCCCGATTCCTGGCGAAACCGGTTCACAGTCTCCGACCTATCCTACACATCACTTACCCAAAATCAATGTTAAGCTATAGTAAAGGTTCACGGGGTCTTTCCGTCCCGTTGCGGGTATCCGGCATCTTCACCGGAACTACAATTTCACCGAGCTCGTGGCTGAGACAGTGCCCAGATCGTTACACCATTCGTGCAGGTCGGAACTTACCCGACAAGGAATTTCGCTACCTTAGGACCGTTATAGTTACGGCCGCCGTTTACCGGGGCTTCGATTCAGAGCTTCTTCCCATTGCTGAGAATGACTCCCCCTCTTAACCTTCCGGCACCGGGCAGGTGTCAGGCCTTATACTTCATCTTTCAATTTCGCAAAGCCTTGTGTTTTTGTTAAACAGTCGCCAGGGCCATTTCTCTGCGCCCCCATTGATAAACAGGGGAACCTTTATCCCGAAGTTACAGGTTCAATTTGCCTAGTTCCTTAGCCACGGATCACTCGAGCACCTTAGGATTCTCTCCTCGACTACCTGTGTCGGTTTGTGGTACGGGCACCACATGTCTGAAGCTTAGAGGATTTTCTTGGAAGTCTGATTAGGAACACTATCCGCTCAGCCGAAGCCTCACGGTACTATCAGGTTCATCATACACAAGCTGTTAACCCATGTATATAACTACACCCTTTAACCTGGATGTCCGTCACCAGGCGGTTCTTTCACTACTTCGTCACCCCATCGCAACATGCGGTGGTATTGGAATATTTACCAATTGTCCATCGAGATCGCCTTTCGGCTTACCCTTAGGTCCCGACTAACCCTGATCCGATTAACGTTGATCAGGAAACCTTAGTCTTTCGGTGGGCAGGTTTCTCACCTGCCTTATCGTTACTTATGCCTACATTTTCTTTTCCAGACGCTCCAGCATACTTTACAGTACACCTTCAACGCAGGACTGGAATGCTCCCCTACCATCCGTCTTACGACGAATCCACAGCTTCGGTGATATGTTTATGCCCGATTATTATCCACGCACAACCGCTCGACTAGTGAGCTGTTACGCACTCTTTAAATGAATGGCTGCTTCCAAGCCAACATCCTAGCTGTCTGGGCAGTCGCACTTCGTTTTTCCAACTTAACATATACTTGGGGACCTTAGCTGATGGTCTGGGCTATTTCCCTTTTGGCCATGGATCTTAGCACCCATAGCCTCACTCCTGGTCATTATTTTGCAGCATTCGGAGTTTATCAAGGTTTGATAGGCGATGAAGCCCTCTAGCCTTATCAGTAGCTCTACCTCTGCAAAACTCGACTCAAGGCTGCACCTAAATGCATTTCGGGGAGTACGAGCTATTTCTCAGTTTGATTGGCCTTTCACCCCTATCCTCAGTTCATCCAAAAACTTTTCAACGTTTACTGGTTCGGCCCTCCATCCCGTGTTACCGGAACTTCAGCCTGACCAAGGATAGATCACAAAGTTTCGCGTCTACCCCTACTAACTATACGCCCTGTTCAGACTCGCTTTCGCTTCGGCTCCGACTCTTAAAGTCTTAACCTCGCTAGTAAGGATAACTCGTAGGCTCATTATGCAAAAGGCACGCCGTCACCCTGTCTTGCGACAAGGCTCCGACCGATTTGTAAGCAAACGGTTTCAGGTACTATTTCACTCCCCTGTTCGGGGTGCTTTTCACCTTTCCCTCACGGTACTAGTCCACTATCGGTCTCTCAGGAGTATTTAGCCTTGCGGGATGGTCCCCGCGGATTCAGACAGGATTTCACGTGTCCCGCCCTACTCAGGATACCAGCTATATTATAAATACTTTCCGGTACAGGGGTATCACCTTCTATGCCCTGCCTTTCCAGGTAGTTTCCGTTGATATTTATAATAATGGTGCCGGTCCTACAACCCCGGCCATGCCTAAACATTGCCGGTTTGGGCTATTCCCATTTCGATCGCCACTACTCCGGGAATCACTTTTGTTTTCTCTTCCTCCGGGTACTTAGATGTTTCAGTTCTCCGGGTTCGCTTCCCGGTTTGCACCGGGACTCCAGGTCTTCAACCTGGAAGGTTGCCCCATTCGGATATCTGCGGATATAACGGATATTTGCTCCTCCCCGCAGCTTTTCGCAGCTTGTCACGTCCTTCATCGCCTCTGAGAGCCAAGGCATCCGCCGTTTGCTCTTAATTACTTTCTTGAGTAATCTCTTATTAATCTTACTATTTAAAAAAATATCAGATTTGATATCTTCTCAAAAACCAGCATGTCAAAGAACTTTTAACCTCTGAAGCAGTGGGGAAACTGGTTTTCTCCTATTCCATTTCTGCTTCTTCGGCATTGCCCTCCTTTGCCAAAGCTGTTGAGGGCACAATATTTTATAATGAAGTAGTCACAGGCAGAATTGATTTTACCGTTTTGATCATCTCCAGAAAGGAGGTGTTCCAGCCGCACCTTCCGGTACGGCTACCTTGTTACGACTTAGCCCCAGTCACTAGTTTTACCCTAGGCCGCTCCTTGCGGTTACGGACTTCAGGCACCCCCAGCTTCCATGGCTTGACGGGCGGTGTGTACAAGGCCCGGGAACGTATTCACCGCGCCGTTGCTGATGCGCGATTACTAGCGAATCCGGCTTCACGAAGTCGAGTTGCAGACTTCGATCCGAACTGAGACCGGTTTTCGAGATTAGCATCCTGTCACCAGGTAGCAGCCCTCTGTACCGGCCATTGTAACACGTGTGTAGCCCTGGACATAAGGGCCGTGCTGATTTGACGTCATCCCCACCTTCCTCTCACCTTACGGTGGCAGTTTCGCTAGAGTCCCCTGCTTTACCAGCTGGCAACTAACGATAAGGGTTGCGCTCGTTATGGGACTTAACCCGACACCTCACGGCACGAGCTGACGACAACCATGCAGCACCTTGCAGAAAGCCCCGAAGGGAATTTCTATCTCTAGAAAATGCACTCTACATTTAAGCCCAGGTAAGGTTCCTCGCGTATCATCGAATTAAACCACATGTTCCTCCGCTTGTGCGGGCCCCCGTCAATTCCTTTGAGTTTCAACCTTGCGGCCGTACTCCCCAGGTGGATTACTTATTACTTTTGCTTAGCCGCTGACAGTGTATCGCCAACAGCGAGTAATCATCGTTTACGGCGTGGACTACCAGGGTATCTAATCCTGTTTGATCCCCACGCTTTCGTGCCTCAGCGTCAGTGTCGGCTCAGTAAGCTGCCTACGCAATTGGTGTTCTGTGTAATATCTAAGCATTTCACCGCTACATTACACATTCCGCCTACCTTAACCAAACTCAAGACTATCAGTATCAACGGCAGTTCTGCAGTTAAGCTGCAGGATTTCACCACTGACTTAATAGCCCGCCTACGCACCCTTTAAACCCAATGAATCCGGATAACGCTTGCATCCTCCGTATTACCGCGGCTGCTGGCACGGAGTTAGCCGATGCTTATTCCCAGGGTACCGTCAGTCACGCAACACGTGCGTAAGTTTCTCTCCCTGGAAAAGCAGTTTACAACCCATAGGGCCGTCTTCCTGCACGCGGGATGGCTGGTTCAGGCTTGCGCCCATTGACCAATATTCCTCACTGCTGCCTCCCGTAGGAGTCTGGTCCGTGTCTCAGTACCAGTGTGGGGGACCACCCTCTCAGGACCCCTAAACATCATAGCCTTGGTAAGCCGTTACCTTACCAACCAGCTAATGTTACGCATGCCCATCCCGTACCGTCGGAACTTTAAATATCCAAAGATGCCTCCGGATATTATTACGGGATATTAGTCCGAATTTCTCCGGGTTATCCCCCTGTACAGGGTAGGTTGCATACGCGTTACTCACCCGTTTGCCGGTCGCCATCAGAGTATTGCTACCCTATGCTGCCCCTCGACTTGCATGTGTTAAGCCTCCCGCTAGCGTTCATCCTGAGCCAGGATCAAACTCTTCATTGTATTATTTATTTCTTAAATATCCTTTGAAGATCAATCCGGTCTCTTCAAAAACTCAATCGAAATCGCTAGGTCTTTGGCGAGATCTCTCCCGCCTGTGTGCTACTACTTCATCATTAATTCAAAGAACTTTTCCCTGTCCAATTTTTGAAGGCAAGGGACGACAAAGATACTATTCCCAATCTTCTCCACCAAACTTTTTCCAAAATTTTTTTTCTAACTCTCCTGACCATCTCAGATCATTAATCTTAAGTCAGCCTTGCCAAATCACTCTTTCAGGGAACGTGCTTTTCTTCAAAAGCGGGTGCAAAGATATGGAGCTTTTTCAATAAAACAAGCCTTTCATACTTTTTTTTGCACTTTTTTTGTGAAGAGAAAAAACGAGAAAAAACCTGCTTTTATTATATACCTTATATTATATAAGAGACAATTTAAAAATCCTCACTCTGTGTCAGCGCACAATTTGTAATGCCCGGCATGAAAAAAAGATCAACAGTCTGTGTCAGCAGATAATTTACCTTGTCACGCATGCCAACTCCCGGATCTTCTTTTCCGGAAAAACGCACCATCCCACGCTTCTCTGATCAGCCTGACACAGGTAACTGATCACTCTCCCAATGCCTGACAGGCCCCGGAAAACCACCGAAACGACAGCTACTCAAAAAAAAAGAGTAACTGTTAATAAATAATACCGTTTGGATTAAAATATTTGTTAATTTTGAAATGGGCGGTCCCCAACCTCGCCGACCCTTTCTGGGTCCATATTTTGACGAATGTATATTTGACTAACATATGACGGGGACCGCCTTTTTATTTTACAGGTACCTATTATAACTGCAATCCGCGAATTTTGTTGCATTTTTTATATCACTCCTGATAGATTTAATTTTTCCTTAATCTCCGTTATTAACACGTAAACTGGCAATACAATATTGTTTGTCAAGATATTGCCCGGTCCGAAATATTTATTATTTTTTCTGATCATGAGGCTTGCACACTGCCTTTTACAGCCCGTCGGCATTCATCCTCCATCTGAACCCGGGGCCCGGGCCCCGGCTCAACCCTTCACCCGGGCAGCTGCTATCTGGAGCAGATTCCACCAGCCGGGATACAACATTGTCTCCTGCGGGAAGTATGGTGATCTGAAAATTGTCAGCAACTGTAACAGACCTTGTTCCTTCTGAACCGGAAAGTTGTGAACAATCTATTCCGGCGAAACAGAATCTGACCCCTGCCACGTGATCAGGTCCGGGGAGAAATGAATCACGCCGGGAATTGTTATGCCCGAGTATTAATATTTCGAATCATCACTTTTAATAAGCAAATGTTCCGCCGCCACACTGTGAAATCAGTTTTTCGTATAAAACTGAAAATAGGAGTCCTCTTTTCTGAAGACCCTTCACTGGACCCGGAAGCCAATACTGGTCTGACCAACCAGGGCAGTTATTATTGTATAGGCCTGTTTTTTACAGGCAGACAATCTTTTAAACATTGATGAAAGTTTACGGGGAAATACGTATACCTTGATGTTACGCTTATAAACAAGTTACCACACAGTTAAGAATATCCGGGGAAAATTGGAAACTTGAAATAATGTACATATATTTGTACTTCTATATGTACTAATAAATTGATGCCATGATAACAACAACAATATCAGATTTCAGAAAAGATATCAAGAAATATCTTGATAACGTTACCCGAAATTTTGAAACCCTGATAATCAATAGAGGTAAAGATACAGGCGTGGTTATCATGTCTATTGATGAATATAATTCATTGGTTGCAACCCAGCATGAACTTTCATCAAAAACTAATGAGAAACGACTGGATTCTGCTATAGAAAAATTGAAAAGTAAAAAGGCATTTCAAAAAGACCTGCTCGAACAATGAAATACATATTCGTTGATGAGTCCTGGGAAGACTATCTCTATTGGCAGAAGACCGATAAGAAAACCTTGAAAAGAATTAATGAGCTATTGAGAGATATTTCCAGAAGCCCCTATTCCGGTATTGGAAAACCAGAGCCACTGAAATTTAAGTATAAAGGATTCTGGTCTCGCAGAATTGACGGAGAGCACAGGTTAATATATCAAGTCAAAAAGGACGAGATATGGATCGCTAAGTGCAGATTTCATTATGATTAATAATAAACGTGTGGCAACAGGTTGGTACATATAATTTGCGCTCCGCACCGCGAGAACTTTCTGGCTGAAGAGGAACGTTAAGTGGTCAGCGGTACGGCCTGCCCCGGCTCCCGCCGGGGCGTTACGTAGGTCTGCCCGAAGAAGAAGACGATTTTAATTTTGAGGAACGTTTTACAGCCCTGAAAGCGGAATTTGAAGAGCAGTTAAAGGAAGAAGATCGCTTATACGAAATTATTTCCGCCAACTTCTCAAAGATTAAAATGAAACAGTAAAAGTAAAATACGATAATTTTTATTTTACTTTTGTGCTTAAAAATAAAATAACGATTTTCGTTACGTACATAGTGTATAAATAAAAAGATGATTGAACTTGAAAAATATGAAGCCGGGCATTTTGAAAGACAATCAGGCTACGAGTATTTTGTCCCGAACAAAATAAATGGTGAGTGGATATGGAAAACACCCAAAATAAACAGCTTGATAGAAAAAGCTGCGATAAAACTTGGTGAACTCAATTCTTTTGCGCGATTGGTTCCCAATATCGACCTGTTTATCCAATTACATGTGACCAAAGAAGCGGTAATTTCCAGTCGGATTGAAGGAACACAAACCAATATGAATGAAGCCTTATTGCCCATTGAAGAGATTCGTCCTGAAAGGAGAAACGATTGGCAGGAGGTAAACAACTACATCAGGGCAATAAATGAGGCTATTGTGGAACTGGAAAAATTGCCCATATCATCAAGATTACTGAAAAACACTCACCGCACATTGCTACAAAGTGTTCGCGGCGAACATAAACTTCCGGGAACATATCGAACCAGCCAAAACTGGATTGGCGGCAATTCGCTGGCTGACGCCGTTTTTAAACCTCCAACCCATCAACTGGTTAACGAATTGATGGGCGATTTGGAAATTTTTCTGAACAATGATGAAATAAATGTACCGGCATTGGTGCGCATTGCCATAGCTCATTATCAATTTGAAACTATTCACCCATTTTTAGACGGCAATGGACGTATCGGACGTCTGATGATTACTTTATATCTTGTATCTGAAGGTATTTTGGATAAGCCATTACTTTACCTGTCGCTCTATTTCGAAAAAAACAAGAGTTTATATTACGACAATTTAAGTCGTGTACGTACTCATAATGATATGTTGCAGTGGGTAAAATACTTTTTAGTTGGGATAGAACAAACTGCGACTCAAGCTGTAGACACACTTTCAAATATCCTTAAACTAAAGGAATGTCTTGAAAATGAGATATATTCAACTTTTGGACGAAGGAGCAATTCGGCTTTAAAACTGTTAACAGCACTGTTTAAAGAACCCATTGTCACTATAGACCAGGCAGCCAAAATATGTAAGCTGAGTTATAAGGCTGCCAACGATTTAGTAATAAAGATGCAGGAAAGTAAATATTTGAAAGAAATTACCGGGCAAAGCCGTAACCGGATTTTTATTTTTGAACCGTATTTAAATATTTTCGGAAATGATGATTAAACCCGATTATTCAACCATACATTTCCACTAACCTTTCAAAGATTAGGTAGTGTTCCAATCAGTGTGTCCGGGGTGGCAGGAAGCAAATGCACTGTTGCCACCTCGTTGCATTGAGTCTTCATATAAGACAAAAAAAGAGCCCTCATTTCTGAAGACTCTTCCGTGGCTCCGGAAGTCAATACTGGTCTGACCAATCAGGGTAGTCATTATTGTATAAACCTTTTTTCGCAGAGTGACAATTTCCCCCGGATCAGAAGAATATCAAGCACTCCTGGCTACGTGACAATGGCCACTGCTCCTGTCAATGATCTGTACGCTTACCGAACAGCTCTTTGCCCCCGGACAAACAAACCCATAAGATGGTGGAGCACCCTGAAAAATCAAAATCGAAGTGCTGATTCTATAAATATCTGTTTTTTATAAAATTACCACGGATAGGTGATGAAAACAGAACCCGGTCAAGAAAAACACGTATACTTTCGTTACGCATGTAAACAAGTCAGACTCCATTATTAAGATCAGCAGGACACGAATTATTTAGTTGATCCTCATAAAATATATATATTGTTGATAACTAATGATATAAGTTAATATCATTATTTGTCTGATTGCAGGCTTGTTATTAGATTCGTTAAATAGCTTGCAAAATGACAGGTAAAACAGACGAAAAACCACATTCGAACATATTCCGTACTCCGCTGGTGAATGTGATTAATATGAAGCATGAGCTGGCAGAGCTGGCTCAGCAAATCAATTGGAAATCAATCGAGAATGACTTTGCTCCTTATTATTCTGATATTGGATGCCAGGCATTAAAAAAGGCAAAACAGCCTGTGGGAATTATTGAAAAACAAGACACGTTAAGGTCGAGCAAACAAGTTGCAGTAATATAAATTTCAAACCAAATCTTGGAGGATCAAACATGAAAAAACTAAAACTGATTTTCGCTGTCATCTTTATGATGAGTACTACAATCACCTTCGCACAAAGAACCAGCGATATTGAAGGTGGCAAGGACTACCCTGCTATTTCCCGTTTTACAGGTTCTGTAATTGAATTTTACAAAGAAACAAACTGGGGTAGTTATAAACTACCCTTGAATGATAAAAATGCTATTGATTGGAAAAACCCCATGACTTTGGAAGGAAAGGTTATCCGCATCCAGTATACCACTTCCAAAGAGAATAGCGAAGAATTTGTTTTACATAATTATAAATCAGCCTTTTCAAAAGCGGGTTATAAAGTCTTAACAGCTATAGCTAATGAAGAGCTTGGTGTGGGGGACAGACCACATACATGGAGAGAACGGTACTATGAGACAGGTGGATATTACAATGGCCTGAATAATGAAAAATTTGGGCTGGGATTGAATTTCCCAAACTGGAAACCAAACCATAGCTTTATTGTTGCCCGGGGAAAAGAAAGTGACAAAGAGATTTATGCAATTGTCTACACTGTTGTTGATAACAACTACACTCTTATTACTCTTGATGTAGTGGAAATTGAAGCTGTTGAGACCGGATTAGTTTCAGTTGACGATATATCAGGCGACCTGACCAACAAAGGACACATCGCAATATATGATATTCACTTTGAAGTTGGCAAATCAACAATAATGCCCGAATCGCAAGAATCTCTGAAAATAATAGCTGATTATTTAAATGCGAACAAAGACAAAAAGTATTTTATTGTTGGGCATACAGACAACACAGGTGATTTTGCATCAAACATGACTTTGTCGGAAGAAAGAGCAAAATCGGTTATGAGTGAGTTAATAACAAAGTATAATGTAGGTGACAGCCAGCTGAAAAGTTACGGAGTATCATCATTATCACCAGTATCCAGTAATAATACAGAGGAGGGCAGAGCGAAAAACAGACGAGTTGAGATCGTAGAACAATAAATATTCAATTAAAAAGG